>Ga0209454_1000220_pt1 | contig 32994 bp, 23 predicted proteins | sample WorMetHERISLAND1_2_FD_187400 | JGI IMG/M metagenome (GOLD analysis project Ga0209454, IMG submission 187400) | Marine gutless worms symbiont microbial communities from Max Planck institute for Marine Microbiology, Germany - Olavius geniculatus... | ecosystem: Host-associated > Annelida >... | reverse complement strand
GCCCTAAGCCCCAGGCCCTCTGCCCCATGCCCTAAGCCCCAGGCCCTCTGCCCCAGGCCCTAAGCCCCAGGCCCTAAACCTTCATTTCGGTAAATTTCCGCCAATTCCCTGATCAGCTGCCGGTTGTCAAACAATTGCGTCACCTGCTGTTTGCCCACGGCGATGCATCGGTTTCTCAACTCGGCATCTGTCAGCAGGCGCAGCATGCTTGCCGCCAGTTTGTCCGGTTGGCCGGGCGGCACGAGCAAACCGGTTCTTTCATTTTCCACCAGCTCCGGAATACCCGATATCCGGGTGGCGACCACCGGCAGGCCCATGGCCAAGCTTTCGGCCAAAACGTTGGGGATGCCGTCCCGATCTCCATTGGGAGCCACCTCGCAGCCCAACACGAAAAGATCGGCGCCTCGATAGTGGTCCAACACCACCTCGTGAGGTTGGGTTCCCAGCAGTTCGGTCACAGTTTCCAGATCCAGTTTCCGAATCAGCGACATGATCAATTCGCGGTCCTCGCCGCCGCCGATATGGGTATGGCGAAGCTCGATCCCCTGATCGCATAAGATACGAAGCGCCTTGTAGATCGTGGGTAATCCCTTTTTGGCGGTTAAACGGGCAATGGTCAGAATCTGAAACGGTGGCACCGGTGTTTTGGCTGATTTCAGATCGGTGGAAAAAAACCGGGTATCGATTCCGTGATAGTTGCGGTGGATCGGTGTTGTGTGGCCATCACCAAGCGCCTGAAGATGTTTTCGGTTGTATTCTGTACAGGTAATGACAAACCGGGCCAAGCCGATTTTTTCACGAATTTGCCTGGGATCCGACGTGTAGATATCTTTGGCATGGGCTGTAAAACTAAAAGGAATATCGGTCAAGCGGCTGGTGAACATGGCAACCGAGGTCGGCGAGTGGGCGAAATGCGCATGCAGGTGCGTCACCCCGCTGGCGGGCAACAGCCGTTGAACAAGATAGCCCGCCTGCAGTAAATGCTTCAGGGTAGCGGATTTTCGGGTCCTAAGAAATCTGCGATAGGCCGCTTTAAGCGCCGTACCATAAACCCTTGGGTTTTTGGCAGCCAGACGAAGATTGTGATAAATCAGCCGCGGCAAAGGCTTTAGCAAAGTCTCCGGCAGGTAGTCGACTGCGGCCTTAATTTGTTTGACACTGTCGTGGGTAAATTTCTCCCGGGGCTGGCGCATGGAGAACAGGTGAATCTGAAATCCGAGTTTTTCCAGCAGGCGAATTTCATTGGAGATAAAGGTTTCGGAAATGCGGGGATAGCCTTTCAGGATCATCCCCAGGACCGGTCGTGGGATTGGGCTCATCACGCTTCCATTCGAGGTGAGGACCCCGATTTGTTGGATCTGAAAACACGCAGACGCTGTTGCATGGTCTCAATACCGGTCAATCGAAACTGGGAGATGGCTTCGTGGTACGGTGCGGGATTCTGCAGCAGCGCGATCAATTTCTCGAGTAACAGAGCGGGGGTAAAATCATCCCAGGGGATGTAATCGACTAAATTTTGTCGATGGAAGGCCCGCGCCCGTAAAACTTGTTCTCGGCGTGGGGTTTCCCGCGGAATGACGAGACTGATGGTTCCCTGACCGAGAATCTCACACAGGGTGTTGTAGCCCCCCATACTAATGACGATATCCGCCGCAGCAAAAATTTTCTCCATCTGGCGATAAAAATGATAGGTACGCAATCCCAGCTTCCGGGCGCGCTTAAAAACATCGCGCCGCTCGTGCTTCGGCATAAAAGGGCCTGTAATCAGGACACTCTTAAACGGCAGGCTGTTGCTGTATTTCTCAAGGGCCGTCAGGTAAGTATCCATGACCCGATAGCCATCCCCGCCCCCGCCGGTGGTAACCACCACCAACCTTTCACCGTTTTTCAGACCGAGCTCTTTTTTAATGTGACGTACCGCGTCTTTGCCGGGTATCTTACGGGGGATATAGCCTGTAAAATGCATTTTACGGCTAATGGCATCTGAAATTTCGTACTCCTTGATCGGATCATAAAAATTCTGAATCCCATAAATCCAGATTTCACTGTAGAGCTGTTCCAGGTGCTGGTAGACCTTTTTCTCCCGCCAGTCTTTTTTAACCGACTCGGCGTCATCCATGATGTCCCGCAGTCCGAGGATGGAGCGGGTGTCGGGCCGGCAGCGCCGCAACCACTGCAAGGTGGGCAGCACCTCCTTTTTCAGCCCCAGCGGTTCCTTGTCCACGATAAACAGGTGCGGTTGAAAGGTTTTGGCCGTGGCCGTAATGATATTCTTTCGAATATCCAGGGCATGCCGGGCGTTGATCTTAATGGAAAGCGGCAGGTATTCATCATTGGTCTTTTTGATCATGCCCGGGATCCGAACAAAATCGATTTGCTCCGCAAATGAAAAACGCCCTGCGATAGGGGAGCCTGTCAGAATCAAAATATTGATGCGTGGCCCCAACAGATGAGATGCAATTGCCATGGTTCTGCGGATATGCCCGAGGCCGTAAGTGTCGTGGGAGTACATCAATATGTTGTAGGTTGAATTGCGGGCCATGCGCTTTCTCGGTCAAATCGGATTCCTGCTGAAACATCCGATCCTGCAAGGTATCAAATCCGGGATAATTTTTTACGCATCCCCTATATCACATCAATCGAATCGCATCAAACATTCCTGCGAATTATCCTCAAATTCTTTGCTTTAGGTGAAAATTTTGATATGTGGAAGTGTTGTTTTTGAAACGCGGGACTGGAATGTTGGAATACCGGAAAATATGTGTTCCGTGTTCCGTGTTTCGTGTTTGGTGTTTCGTGTTTGGTATTTGGTACGACACTTCGCTTGTCATATCATATTTCTTTAAGCCTAAACACTAAACACTAAATACTAAACACTCTCGTAAACAGCTCGTTTTTCGTCTATTTTCGAAACTGTCGAGGTTGAAATACTGGAAATTGGAATATCTTACATGAAAATCGAAACCCAACGCTTTGTCGATCGCTATGTCGGCATATTGATTTGTAAAATTTTCTCCCTCTACTATCGATGGTTTAAAAAAGATTCTGTCGGTGGTGAACCACGGAAAATCCTCATCATTCTCTTGTCGGAAATGGGGGCCCTGGTTCTGGCCCATCCGATGTTTCAGCGTCTGAAAGAAAAATATCCCACCGCTGAGCTGCATGTGATGTTGTTTGAAAAAAATCGGGAAGTCGTGGAGCTGTTAGGATTTGTTGCCCCGGAGCATATTATTACCATCAGAGATACCTCCATGCCCACTTTTATCAATGACACCCTGGGCAGCTTGCACCATATGCGGAAGCTGAGATTTAACGTGGTCATCGACTGCGAGCTGTTTTCAAGAATCAGCAGTATCCTTTCCTTTCTAAGCGGCGCCGCGTTGCGGGTTGGATTTCATCCCCACACCCAGGAAGGGTTGTACCGGGGTAACTTCATGAATCGTCCCGTGCCCTATAACCCCTATCATCATATTTCCCGGCAGTTTTTAACCTTGGTCGAAGCCATCGATTCCAAGACCCATCCTAGGGCCAAGCATATCGTGCCGGGTCAAAAGTTTGAGATTCCCCCAATTCGGGTGGAAGCGCATGAAATTGAGAATTCCAAAAAAATGCTTTTTACCAAGGCGCCGGACCTCGCAGACAAAAAATTCGTGCTCATCTACCCCGGCGGCGGTCTGCTGCCCATCCGGGCCTGGCCCCTGGAATACTATTGCACCCTGGCCGCCGAACTGCTTAGCCGGGGCTATGCTGTGGGTGTCATCGGCCTGGCCCAGGATAAAGAGATCGCCGGCCGGATACTGTCTCACACCCGCCATCAGAGCTGTGTGGATTTAACCGGTTATACCAAGACCATCCGGGAGTTGATGCTGATATTTCATTTTTCCTCCCTTTTGATCACCAATGACGGTGGACCGGGGCATTTTGCCGCCATGACACCCATTCCGGCAATTATTTTTTACGGTCCGGAAACTCCGGCCTTGTATGGTCCCCTGGATCGCAAAGCGCAAAATATTTATCTGGGCTTGTCATGCTCACCCTGCGTCACCGCCTATAATCACCGCAATTCTCCCTGTGACGGTGACAATTTGTGTTTGAAAAAAATAAGCCCGGACCAGGTATTGTCAAAAGCGTTGGAAATTCTAGCATCTCAATAATTGGTTGGAATGACCGAGGTTAATGATTAGCGGTCCGGTGTTCGTTAATGTATCATACCGGCATTAATTCGATAAATGCAACCTACCCCCCAAAATAGCATTCAGGCAACATACAGAACGCTCTTCTGGCTTTTTTTAGCCGTCATCACTGCCGTGCGCCTACTGCTGGCCGGCAAATTCGGACTGGGCGTCGATGAGTCGCATTATTTATTATATTCCCGCCACCTGGCCTGGGGGTATTTTGATCACCCCCCAATGGTCGCATTTTTGGCAGCGATAACATCCCGCTTTGGCGACAGTGTGTTGCTGGTGCGGCTGGGGCCTATTATCTGTTCAGTCATCAGCCTGATCCTGATGAGAAATCTGGCCCTGGCACTCTATCGGGATGAGCAAGTGGGATTCTGGGCGGCGGTATTGTTGCATCTGATGCCCTACCAGCACCTTTTGCTGGTGGGCTTGCTGCCGGATGCCACCCTGAACGTATTCTGGTGCGCCACCCTGCTCGCGGGGTGGCGGGCCATGCAAACCGGCCGCTGGTCCATGTGGATCCTGACGGGGTTTATGTACGGAGGCGCACTGCTGAGCAAATACCACGCCGTATTGCTGGCCTTATGCCTGCTGGGCTTTTTGATCACCTCAACCGGACATCGCTTCTGGCTGAAAAGGGCGCAACCCTATGTTGCGGCGTTGATCGGCGTGGCCGTGTTCATGCCGAATATTCTGTGGAACGCCCGGCATGACTGGATCTCCTATTTGTATCAATTAGGCCAGGGCAGCGGTGACGGTCTGGATCCCGGCAAATTTCTGACAGCTGTCGGGGGACAGCTCGCAGCCTGGTCTCCGATCATTTTCGTTCTGCTGATCGTCGTTTTTATCGTTGTTCTCCGCCAGCCGAAAATCAGCAAAGCGGATCGCTTTGCGATCTGGACCAGCGTTCCGCTCTTCGCTTTTTTCTGCTTAAGCGGTCTGACCAGTAAAGTTCTGCCACACTGGACTTCAGTGGGCTGGTGGACGGGATCCATCGTGGTTGTGATGATGGTATTGCGCAAGATCTCCCGCCAAAACCCGTCCGCGAAACGCTGGCGTCGTTGGTCGGCTGCAGCCGCTGCGACGGGATTTTTGATGACCGCCTTGCTATATATGGTCCTTTTTCTGCCAGTGGTGGGCCCCGTCTACAGCTGGGCCCGGCAAGTTACCGTGAGCCTGAACCAAAAGTTCCCCGTCATCAAACCGCTGGCCCCCTTCGAGACCGGCTTTGACATCAGCAACGAGCTGTTCGGCTGGCCGGAAATCGCCAGGCAAACGGAAGTTGTGCGGCAGCAGATGCCGCAACCGGCCAATACCTTTGTTTTCGGTCATCGGTTTCATCCTACCAGCCAGCTGGCGGTCTATCTGGCGCCCGGCACCGTGGCCACAACCCTGCATCACCGGTATAACCAGTACCGGCTCTGGTTTGCACCTGACCAACACTTGGGCTGGGATGCCCTGTTCATTGTGGATCAAAAACGCCATCAAAAACGGGCCGAACGTTACCGGCCCCTGTTTAATCGTATGGATCCGCAGCCGACGGAAATAAAAATCTTTCGCAACGACCGCTTGGCTCAGACGATAAAAGTCTATAAATATTTTGGATTCAAAGGGAAAAATGAAGACTAATAAATCCGCCCGCCCAAAAGCAAACTCAGGGGCAATAACGATTCTTGAAAAGAGCAAAAACTTAAACGAACTGAGCGCAGGCGGATTTATTATTTTATGCTGCGCATAGAATTCCATGTCTTTAGCTCATTTTAGTCATTTTCAATTTTAGTTCATTCCGCTCTGTTGATCATCTTACGGGCCTTTTCGATATTTTTTTTGGCCATGGCGTTATGAGGCTCGATTTGCAGCACTGTTTGCCATTGGGCAATGGCGGCATTCAGTTTTCCCGCCATAGCATAAGCCATGCCTAAGTTATAATGGGCCAGCGCAATTTCAGGATCCAGTGCGTTCACTTTGACATAGTGGTGGATCGCCCGGTCCCATTCCCGCTGCTGAAGGTAAATGGTGGCAAGATTGTAGTGGGCCTTCAGCGATTCAGGATTGAGTGAGACGGACCGGCTGAAGTATTCCAGGGCTTTTTTCAGATCACCTTTTTGGTGAAAAACAAGGCCCAGGTTGTAATAACCCTTATGGTCTGCGGGATTAAGCTGAATCGCGATCTCAAATTGCTCGGCCGCTTCATCCAGCATTCCCCGGTTCAGATAAGCCATACCCAGTCCGCCACGCGCCACAAGACTATCGGGCGAGCTTTGTACGGTTTTCGACCACAGCGAAAAATTATTCCGCCAAACCGGATTGCGGGTAATCGTGGCGGCCGAATAAATAACCAGAATGAGGGCTATAGGCAGCACGGTCATCGTATCGACACTGGGGGGGTTGGCAGTAAACTTTTTTACGGCCGCATAAACAGCCAACGGAACCACCAGGCAAAAGCCGATGATCGGCAGATAGAGGTAGCGCTCGGCCAGGGGATGATAAATTTCGATCAGGTTGTAAACCGGAGCCAGGGTAATCAAAAACCACCAGATGCCGAAAAATGACGCTTTCGAATGCCGCCGAATTAAAAAAGAGAGGCCCATGAGGGCCGCAACCACAGCCGTGCCAATCAGAACCGATGGTTCAAAAAAACTGCTCGGATGCGAATATACATAGTCCGCATTCAAATTGACCGGGTAGATCGTCAGTTTGACGAAACTGAAAATATGGTCCGGCAAGTAAATGATCCTTTCAAACAGGCTGCCGGCAGAAGCCTTCATCGACTCCCTTGGGTTGTACAAGACGATGAAACGCATGCACAAATAAACCAGGCCGACAGTCATATAGCCGATATAGAAAAATTTTCTTTGCCGGACAACGGACAGCAATTGTTTGATGTCAGTCGCCGGCCGGCCGGCATCACGCAGCACCAGATCGTAAAGCAAAACAATGGCCGGCAGGGTAATGGCCATTTCTTTGGACAGCATACCGAGAATATAAAACAGCAGGGAAAGGACGTAAGCCAGGACGTTGGACAGTATATTTTCGGATTTTATCCGGATATAGTAAATCAGGGCCAGCAGGTAAAAAAATGTTGCCAGCAGGTCATCGTTGAAGTCAATGCAATTCACCGCTTCGGTCAACACCGGGTGACAGGCAAACATCATTGCCGTCAACAGGGCAGTGAGCCGCTGCCCCAGGATCAAATTGGCCAGCCAGTATACGAGAATCGCATTCACCGTATGCAGTATCAGGCTTGCCAGATGGTAATAAAATGGGTCTAATTCCGCGACAGCATAGATTAAGAAATAGGACAAAGTGGCCAGAGGCCGGTAACTCGCTTCAAGACCGGCGAATTGAAAGTAGGATTGACTAAAAAGTGAGGCTAATAGTCGGCCCGGTTGCTTGATGTACTTGTTTTCGACGATGGAGCCCAAATCATCATAAACGAATCCATTGGACAACGAATTATAATAGACGATCATGCAAAGAAGTGCCAGCAGCGCGCCAGCAAACAAATGCCGGGCGGTGTCGGGCATCTTGGCATCGGCTTTGGCCTGCACCTGCCTGGAATCGGTGCTTTTGCTTTTTTTTTTTTGAGTCTTGCTGGATTTTGCTTTCACATCAATTGGCCTGCGACATGACTATTCAAAACGGATTTTGCCGAATTTAGCAGGAAATAGGATCAGGGTAAAGCGCTAAATCCGGGCTGAAACCCAAGCCGGCGAAGCCGGTCGCCGCGTAGCGGTGATCCCGCTATACCGGGGAAATGAAAATTGAAGATTTATGGTTTCGCTTCAGGCTTGGGGCTTCGCTCTTCGAGCTACGACCCCACCCGTCGCCTTCGGCTACGACCCGACACGTCGCTCTGTCTTTTACATTACAATCGATCATTAAACTTTTATCGTATTTAAAAAGTTGACGCCAACATTTTTCGTCATAAACGCCTGTACACCACTGATTTACAAAGAAACTGAAAAAGATTTTGCGCTTTTTGCGCAAAATGAAATTGATAACTGTCTAAAGCCCAATTTGTCTTAACCGGTTCTTCTGCGCGACCCATGTAGTGGCGGGGTTTATCCCCGCCAAGAGCATGGCGGCTATTCCTGACAAACTCACTTAGCCGATTCGTTGGTGGAAAACGGCGGTAGCCGCCGTTTAGGCGGGGATAAACCCCGCCACTACCTTGTCGGTAAAGCCATTCGGCATTTGTAGTTTCACACAAGCGGCGGCCGCTGACCAAAAAACGGCCAGTCTGATCGTGAAAAAAACTGCGGCAAAGCAATGCAGCTTCATTGGAACTCATTTGCCGTTTCGTACTCGTGCTCGTGCTCGTCCTCGTCCTCGAAGCTTTTGAGCACCTTTAGTATCGAGTACGAGGACGAGCACGAGCACGATTTAAAATCCCTATCTTGGGGTAAATACACATGTAGTTTCACACGAGGCACCAGGATCTGACACCTCGTTTCCCTGACACCCGAAACCTGACACCCGAAACCTGACACCCGAAACCTAATTAAATAGAAATCACTGTCCTGTTGTACCGAGAGATTGCAGAAATGGGAAGGGCTTATGCTTGTGGTTGCTATCCGAGGCTCTTATTCGCGGGGCAGCCGCGATATAAAATACCAGGCCCCCATTATTCCGATCCCAATGCCGGCCACCACATCCGACGGATAGTGCGAACTGATAAACACCCGGGAGACGGCGATCAGGAAGGCATAGGCCAGGGGAAGATAACGGCAGGCGGCGTATTTCGAGTTTTTGAGCAAGTAAAACAGAAACATGCCGGAAATAAAGGCTTCGGCCGAGTGGCCCGAGGGAAACGAGTTGTGGCGAAATGCGAAGGAAAAAAAGGTGAAATCCGGCTCGTGGCCGGGTCGGGCACGCCCCACAACAATCTTTAACGTACGGACCAGGGCGAATGCAAAAATGAGCTGAGTTTTGATATAGGCAACCAGCAGCAGGATCAACTTGCGGTTTTTGTTGATTAACGCATAGGCCAGGATAACGCTGAATATCCCATAAAATAAAAACAGACCGTAATCGGTTATGACATCGGTAATGTTATAGTAAAGTTCCCGGGACACCAGAGCGCGCGCAGCAAGCCAAATCCGGTCATCGAATAAGAAAAGCACCGCAGTTGAAAATACGATCAGCGAGACCGATATCAAATAGTGCTTTTTCACCGCTCGATTGTTTTCTCCTGGCTCAGACATCAGTTTGCTAATTGACTTAGTAACTATCTATTGAAAACACATCATGTTTGCGAAGGGTTATCAAATAAGAGAATTTCGCCACCAAGACACCAAGGCACGAAGTTTTTTTTATAATTTTTTTCTTTGTGTCTTAGTGGCTTTGTGGCCAATCTTTCCGGTTTATCCGGGTTCTGATTAAGGCAACGCACGCCTGAAACATAGTCTTGACTAATTTGCATCAATCATACATTATTTGGGCACGAAAAGCATCAGATTAAATGGTACCGGCTATCCATTAAAACATTTTTTTAATTTAATTCTAATAAGGACAGTTATGGAATTCGAACCTGTCATCGGTCTTGAAGTACATGCCCAGCTAAAAACTGAAACCAAGATTTTCTGTGCCTGCTCAACAGCTTTCGGCGCACCGCCTAACACCCACACCTGCCCCGTATGCCTGGGGATGCCGGGTGTACTGCCGGTGCTCAATAAAAAAGTAGTGGACTATACCCTGCGCATGGCGCTGGCAACGAATTGCAAGATTTCCAGGGAAAGCCGCTTTGCACGAAAAAACTATTTTTATCCGGACCTGCCCAAAGGCTATCAGATCTCGCAGTACGAATTGCCAATTGCCGAGCACGGGTTCATCGATATCGAAGTCAATGGCAGCCTGCAAAGAATCGGAATTACCCGCATTCACATGGAGGAAGATGCCGGCAAACTGATTCATGATCCGGACCGGCCGATAAGCATGGTGGATTTCAACCGCACCGGAGTCCCCTTGATTGAAATCGTCAGCGAACCGGATATTGCCTCGGCCGACGGGGCCGGCGCCTACCTCCGGCAGCTTAGATCGATCGTGCGCTATCTGGGGATCTGTGACGGCAACCTGGAGGAGGGCAGTTTCAGGTGCGATGCCAACGTTTCCATCCGGCCCAAGGGCCAAGAAAAGCTGGGCACTCGTACCGAACTCAAGAATCTAAATTCCTTTAAACACGTGGAAAAGGCGCTGCTCTACGAAATCAGCCGCCAGAAAGAAACCGTGCTGGACGGCGGGCAAATCGTGCAGGAAACCCGTCTGTGGGATCCGGACAAGGGGAGAACGTTTTCCATGCGCGGCAAAGAAAAAGCGCACGACTATCGCTATTTTCCCGACCCCGATTTGCTGCCTCTGGAAATTGACAATGAATGGATACAAGGCATCAAAGATAGCCTGCCGGAACTGCCCGACCAGAAAAAAAAGCGCTTCATGGAACAATTCGAATTGCCTTCGTATGATGCCGGTTTGTTATCTTCCGATCGTGAGTTAGCGGATTATTTTGAAGCGTGTGTCACCCGCTTTCCCCAGCCGAAAATGATCAGCAATTGGATGATGGGGTCTTTGCTGGGCCTTTTAAATGCCGAGGATAAAGCCATCGCCGACTCCCCCGTCGGGCCGGAAAATCTTGCCGACCTCCTGGCGTTGATCGAGGAGGGCGTCATCAGCGGAAAAATTGCCAAAACCGTGTTTGATGACATGGCCCGAACGGGCAAATCGCCCAAACAAATCGTTGAAGAAAAAGGTCTGGTTCAAATTACCGATACGGGCGCCATTGATGAGGTGGTCGCGAAAATAATTTCAAACAACCCCAAGGAAGTTGCGGCCTATAAAAGCGGCAAAACCAAATTGCTGGGATTTTTTGTGGGACAGGTCATGAAAGAAACCCGGGGCAAGGCCAATCCGAAGTTGGTCAACGAGATTTTGAAAAAGAAGCTTGAATAAAAAATGTCAGTGGTCCGTTGTCCGTCATAGAATTGATTATTTATATATCATTAGGATAAGAGTTGTAGGTTGGGTAGAGACCCGCACTCAAGATGTTGGGTTTCGGTAGTCAAGCCAACCCACCCATCTTAGCCATATTTCGGATCATATAACAGGGTCGAAACCCAACAAAGATAAGAATGAGATACCGGAGAGCATATGTAAAAGGCGGAACTTATTTTTTTACAGTAGTTGCATATAATAGAAGGAAAATACTTACAAATCCAGAACACGTGACCCTGCTAAGAAGTGTTATCAAAGAAGTGATGCAAAAGCATCCATTTAGGATTGATGCTTTTGTGCTTTTACCGGATCACCTGCATTGCATTTGGACATTACCGCAACACGACTCGGATTTTTCGACACGCTGGCGTTTGATCAAAAGCTATTTTAGCAGAAATTTTAACCAAAAGACTGTAGGTTGGGTAGAGGAACGAAACCCAACGAAGGTGACCCTTTCCGCTTCCCGCCAAAAGAAAAGGGAAAAACAAATCTGGCAAAGACGCTTCTGGGAACACCTCATACGCAATCAAAAAGATTTAAGCCGACATATTGAGTACATCCATTATAATCCAGTATAGCATGGATTAATCAAAAATCCAGTTAATTGGATGTATACCAGTTTTCACCGATATGTGGAAAAGCGAATATACGATAAGAATTGGGGGGCCGGTGATAAACTTGAATTTGATTCTATGACAGGATATGAATAAAAATGGGAATTTGATCTAATTGTTGGGTTTCGTTCCTCTACCCAACCTACAAAAAATGGTCTCTGATCGAGATTTCGAAATTTGGAAGTAGTATTCTTCAGAGCGGCTTAATTAGATTTTGTCCGTCATATATGATATCTGAGGAATCCGATTATACAAGAAAACAAATCAAAGGATATAACCATTGAAAAGATTTGTAACCGTGAAAACAAATTACATAGTGATAAGCCTTTTCTTAGCCTTCCTCTTTGGCAGCATTTATTCAATCGCCGCCGATCCCAAAAGCATCGCCCTGCTGCCTTTCAAAATCAACTCCGCCCAGGATCTGTCATTTCTAAAAGCGGGCATTTTTGACATGCTCACTTCGCGTCTGTCAATGGAAGGCCGGGTGACGGTTCTCGACCGGGAACAGGTTGAGGAGGCAGTTGACGCCGAGGCCGCGTCCGGAGTCATTAATGAAGCTGCGGCCCGTAGAATCGGCAACCGTCTGAACGCCGACTTCGTGCTGTTTGGCAGTCTGACGGTGCTGGGTGAAAACGTGAGCATCGATGCCAAGATGGTGGATATTTCCGGCGGCAAGCCAACCATGACTTTTTTCGACCAAAGCCAGGATCTGGGTGCTGTCATTACGAAGATCAACCTGATCGCCGTTGATATCAATGACAAAATTATCGGCCAGCCCCAGGCGCCGGTGACAGCCAAAGCCCCACCCGCGGCCACCACCGCACCGGCCGCCAAGCCGCCGCCCCCAAAATCCAGTATACATGACCACCCGGAAAAAGTCCTCCAGCAAGACGGCTTTATTACCCAGGACTCCGAGGGGCCTGAAATCCTGGGTGTCAATCGCGGGCCGGCCCGGGGAAGCCAGACGCGCTTCTGGAAAAGTGCCAGCTTCCGGCATCTCATCAACGGCGTTGCCCTGGGTGATGTCGACGGCGACGGCCAAATTGAAATCATGACGATCACCCCCCACGAGTTGCTCATTTATCGTGCCGAAAGAGGTACATTGCGCAAGATTGCCGAGTTAAAACAAGGCAATAACAAAGTCCTGATCGGCATCGATTCCGCCGACATCAATGAAAACGGGTTTGATGAGATTTTTGTCACCAGCCTGGCAGCCAACCGGGACGTTGTAAATTCATTTATTGTAGAATATGACGGTAAGCAGTTTAATAAAATCATCGACAACAGCCGTCATTATTACCGGGTGGCAGATACCCCCAGCCGCGGTAAAATTTTGCTGGGTCAACGGCCCAGCGTCGGCAAACCTTCGGCGGGTGCAATTTACGAACTGCGGTGGCAAAACAGCGATTATGTCCCCATTGACCCCATCAATACGCCTCGCCAAACGAATCTGATGGGCCTGACTGTCGGCGATGTCCTGAACAACGGTCAGGAAATTGCCGTGGCCTACAAGGATGGCGATCGAATCCAGATCTTTGATTCATCCGGCGACACCCTCTGGGATGACCGTGAACGATTTGGCGGCAGCATGATCTATGCTTCTGTCCCATGGGAATATCGCGGGCAGGTTCAAAACAAGTGGTATTACCCTCTGCGCCTGGTTGTATGGTACAATAAAGTACGCAAGGAAAACGAAGTCATTGCCGTTCAAAACCACGATTTAACCGCCAGCAAACTTCAGGACTTCCGTTACTTTAAGAAAACGCATCTCGCGGGTTTTACCTGGGATGGGGTCGGGCTGGGAACCAGTTGGAAAACCCGCCAGCTCACCGGATACATCCAGGACTTCACCGTCGGGGATTTTGACAATGACGGGGACGACGAACTCGTCGGCGCCCTGGTCATGGAGGAAGGACGCATAGCGCTGATCACCAAGGCCAAAAGCACCATTATCGCCTACGAGTTGATCAGCCCGCAACAACCATAGCCCTGGGCGAGGAAATGTTGGAGCAGTTTAACCTATCTTGATCGAAATGATACCAAGTCAATAAAATCCCAAAATTCAAGCACCAAATTACAAACAAATCTCAAATTTCAATATCCAATGACCAAAACATTTGCGATCTTTGTATGGCATCGACGCGTAAACTCAATTCTGCCGTTGATGAAGCCAATGAGAACGACTGATGACGAATCTTTTGTTTGGAATTTTGAATTTAGGTCATTGAGATTTGTTTGAGATTTGTTTTTTGGTGCTTGGAATTTTCAAGACCATCGCAAAGCAAGTAATTGAACTGACATCAGCAGATTCAGGTAAATTATTGCTGCAGCATCTCCGGGGGCAGCAGTTCCGGATCGTAGGCAAACAAATAGCGTCGATCGGTTTCCAAAAGTAGTTTCGTGGCCGGAATGTAATTCAGATACTGATTGATTTGAAGATTTTGTTGCGATTTTCTCAGGAGTATCAACGATACTTTGTATCTATTGAGGTATTTAAAAAAAGTAATGGGGTTATCCCGGCTCGCTGAATACTCCTGGTAGAGCTGCCTGCCATAGACATCGATACGCGAATCCATTACCGGGCGGACTTTCGGCGACAGATGATAAATAAGAAACGCGCCGTCCCCATAGTCATTGAAAATTGCGCCTGCGAGACCCTGTTCTTTAATATAGGCGGTTTCCTGGTAAGGCATGCGTCCGCCTAACCCCCAGCCCACCTGCCGATGTTTGGTTGCACCGTATGGAAATCCATACGTTAAGGTGGATGACAATAGAAGTCCGAAAAAGAAAATCTCAACAAGAGGTCGGCGTGCGAGCGGCGGCCTATTTATATATGTATCGGCGGCCGCCCGCCAGGCGCGTACCGCGATGGGAAAGCCTAAGATCCCGATAAACGAAAGGAATCGGATGGCCTGCAGGGATATCAGCGTGGCCAAAAGGGCAATCGCTGCATCCACAAACGGTCGCGGCTTAATATTTGCCCCCAAACCCAGCCACACCAACAGGATCATGCCAATCGCCGCCTCACGGCCGTAAGACTGCGCATACCTTGCCCCAAGTGGGCTGGCCCACTCAAAGACGGCCTGCTTGATGTAGTCGCTGCCAAGGCCGATGCTTAACGAAAATTCCAGCAGCCGGGGACCATTGGGATTGACCAGGCTTACGGCCAGGCAGGCGGCGGTCAGCAGGGCCAATGTTCTCACATCGGACCAGGTATAACTTTCATACTTTGACCAGCCGGGAAACACTACGAGAACGGCGATAGCCCCGGTCATCAGGGCGCCCAACACCGGAGCAAAAATGTATCCGCCGTGCAAATTGGCCCAAAGAATCTGCAAAGGCACGAGAAGGATCAGGTAACCCGGCCGGCGCTCGCGACGCCAGTGTTCCAGGGAGAATACCCAGACGCATAAAAAAAGGTGGGTAAAAATATGCGGCCGCACAAACACCCGAATGAGAATGGTGTAGGCCGCCAGCGCCAGCAAAGGAGCGGCGATCATAAAACGGCGATTCCCTTTTTCCAGGCTGTACCAGAGCAAAAGCAGCATGGCCAACATGACCGAGGCTCGAAAAACCGTTAGGGCCTCGCCGCCGCCAAGATTGAAAATACCCAGAAATACCAGACCGCTGAGCCACTCGTGAGCTAAATAAGGCCGGCCGAAAGCAACGGCCGAATACTGTTCGAACCGGGGAACCGAGCCGCTGGCAACGATGTCACCGGCCTCCTTTAAAAGCAGCCAAAGATCGTTGGAACTCACTGGGCAAAACGCGGCGATGGTGCCCCAGACAAACAATAGGATCGTTGCAATTTGAGTGAGATAACTGTTGCCGTACAAAGGGAGACCGTATCCTGGTTTGGGCGAGTCGGCGGTCGCCGTTTCAGGTGCCAGAAGCGTAAAAACAATCCAGATGACGAGTCCATTGCGGAGCAGCAGGATGACGGCGGGCAGCAGTTGCAATTTTTCAAGTTCGGCAGAGAAGAAGAAAAACAGGGCCAGGGTCAGCAGATTAACGGCAAGCAGGCGCCAACCGGCAGTGCTGACCCGCAGCCGTTCAACCTGGGTCAACAAAGCGGATAAGGGGGCAATCCATAGGAGATAATGCGGCATAAAAACTTTGGAAGTCGCCAGCAGCCCCAGGATCGTCGCCAGCAGGCCCCTGATCAGCCATAAACTAACGGCGGTCTGATCACGATGAGAGTATATTTTGCGCGCCGTGTAAATCGTTATCAACGCCCAAAGGACAATTGAGAGAATACTGCTGACAGTGGCTGCCTGTTCTCCGGGCACTCCAGTCAAATAGGTCGCCTGGTGCGCAACCTCGGTGGCCAACTCAAGCCCGAATATTTTCGCAATCACTATGAGAATACCGGCAGCCGTACTTTCAAGCTGGAGGCCGGTCTCAAAATGAAATTTTATAATATAGCCCAACGAACTACCGGACAGTAGAAAAAAGGGCAATATAAATACCGTTAAACTACCTGCTAAAACGGCGATTCGCCGCAGCAGAATGTGCCAAAATTTGCGGCTTCTCAACAAACTTTTTGCGGGGAGTGCTGCATTGCCGCCGACCAAACCATGCCACCACAATAGCGGTATCCAGGCGATCACCGCCAGGTTGAGCCCGAGGCCCACTGCCAGTAAAACGTCAACCAACACGGGCTTTTTGCGCAGTGCCGCATAAATCACTGCGCACAACAGCAGCGCCACGACCAAATCAAAGCGTTGGAGCAGGAGACGGCCGAATAACGTGGTGAATAAAAGATAAACAAAGCCGAGCCAGACGGATTGAAAGCGCTGCGCGGTATCAATATCGGCATCCCTACCGGAGACCCGAGCCGCGATGCGTTGCAGAAGCACCAATACACCCAGGTCTGCCAGGAGCATCACGACTGCAAAAATATAACCGTAGCCAATAAGAGATTCAGTAAATATTCGAGGCAGCACAAACAGAAGAAGGGCACCGGGAGGGTATTCGACTTTAAATGCCGCATACGGGGTGAAACCGTCCAGCCAGTCGCCGGCTATTTGAAAATAGCTTGCGACAACATCATCAGGGATCAATCCCCAGATTGCATAACCTCTCGCTAACAGCCAGACCGCCGCCAAGATCCATACGCGGTAGATTAATAGAAACTTAGCCCCTGACTCAGTAAACAACGTCAGTACAGCAAGGTCGGGCCGCGCATCTTTAATTTCAGAGTTGCTCATGAGCAGGTAGCCTGTATTCCTCTCAGTGAGTATTTAAAAGGCGGATCGATGTTAGACAGTTTCCAAATCAGGTTTGCGCAAATTGTGCAAAACATTTGTTGGCATCTTGGTAAAGCACTCACAAACATTCATTTACAAAGATAGGAATTGATTTCAACTTTTGTATTATTCTGATACCAGCTTGTCTCGGCTGGGTATCTGTTAATCTGATTTTAGATTTTTTAACGGTAGCGGCAGAATAAAATAGATCCGCCGGCCTTCGACGAACTCAGCCGAATCAAGGCAAACGACAAATATTCAATATTCAATTCCGGCTTGTCCGGGTTGAGTATTCTAGGGACTGCTTTAGTATCATACAGCGAATTTATGTCAAGTATTGGAAAACAGGTTTTCCCCGATGAGCTGGCGATCACATCAGGCACCCTCGCGGCCGCAGTCCATCCGAAATGTACGACTTTAGCAGTATCAGAATCTAAAGATAAAGGAAGGTGGGTTCACAAATGAGGATCTGGGATCAACCTGAAAATCGAATCAAGAAAAACATGATGAAGTCCGCTTTTTAAGAATACATTATGTATACATAATAAAACCGGGGCCTCGCGGCCCCGGTTTTATTCTTTTAATGCAACTAAGCGCTTACGAACTGCTTAGAAGTTGATCTGCCATTTACCACCGAGGTAGAACAGGCTGCCGGCCTCAGCGCCCTTGGCGGTGTTGTCGAAGTCATAGTAACCAACTTCCGGAATGACGTAGACGCCCGGTGCCAGAGCAATCACGGACTGCACATAGGCGCCCCAAGGCTTGGTATCTCTTTGCGACCCTTCATCCGTCATATCCGCACGGTAACCGAAACCACCCTCAAAGCTCAGCATATCGCTGACTTTCAGACCGGCCACGAGGGCTCCCTGAAAGGTAGTGGTGTCATTCGTATCATCATCGTTATCCCACACGGCCAGGCCACCCTGGTAGGTGTTGTCACGGCCGTTGATACCCGAAGGAATACTCCAGCCGGCATTTCCGATATTCGAGCCGTAGCTCAGCGCGCCCCTGATATAACCGGGGCCGATGTTGAAGCCGATGTCGCCGCCGAGGACCCAGGAGGTCACATCAACGTCATCCGTGGAGCCTGCAGTCTGAAAGGATGTCACATCTTCAATCGAGTAATACTGGAAACCACCCATCAGGTTGAAGTTCCAGGCGTCAAAGCTCATGCCCCAACCGGCCTCGATTTTGGGCAGCACGTCATCGACATCGCCCTTGAAGGTTGCAGTCGACGTCGGAGAAGCAGGCGTCACATAAGCAACTTGATTTACACCGGCTGTTCCCGTTGTCGTAGTAGCGAGGGCCTGAGCAACGTTGAGCGATGTGGTGGTCTTATCTTTCATACCCTCGATCAAACCGGTGGTCGGGCTGACCAGTGCGATCTCGAAGTTGCCAAAGCTAAAGGAGATTTGGCCGTTACGGCTACTATAAGAGGTACCAATGCCGAGCAGACCAAGGTCGCCGTCAAATACCTGACCGGAGATGAACTGTGAGGTCGGGCTATAGTCTTTGCCGACTTTCAGCTTGCCTGCGCCGAAATTCCATACGCCGTAAACACGACGTGAGGAAACATTAGATTCACTGATGCCCATCTCAATGCGAGCGGTGATGTTCTCGGCCTTGATGTTGGCGCCGAAACGGCTGTTGCCTTGCAGATCCCAGTTCAAATTGGCATCTTTGTCGTCGGTTTTGGCTGCGTTGGTGCCGTCACCGAAATCCGTGGACTCGTAAAAGGTTGACATACGGGCATTGCCGTAAAAATTCCAATCCACTGCCATGGCCGGTGCGGCAAAGCATACCAGCGCGACGGCTGCGATAAGTATCGTAAATTTCTTCATCTTAATTTTCCTCCTCAACGGAAATTAATTTAATAGTTCGCCTAACAATCATTCAACGTAAATAAATTTAAATTGGCCTAATAATTTAAATTTGTTTGTGCCTTGTACTGCGCGGGTTTACACCTCCTTTCCAGGCAGAATCATACCAGCATCAACGGTTAGGGGCCAACGCCCTGCCTAATAGCCTAATATTAGTCATCTTTTTGTTGTTGATGCCGCCATTTTCATGAATCATAGACTGGAAAAATCGTAAAGTCAAGGGTTTTTTTTAATTTTTTCGCTAGGTTATCAGGCATAATTCTTGCTGGGACAGTTGGGTCTGGTTGGATCCAATTTATCATTAAAGGCGGGGGGAAGCGAAAAAATTATCCCTATTTTTTTGATCGAGAACCTCATACTACTGTCGGGGTAGAATGTCCCGGAATTAAGAGGTTTTCGATACCGTGTGCCCTCGAGGTGGCCGGCTTTATCCCTTTTCGAAAGAAAAAACAGCTAGGCCGAGTCGCTTCAATTTTGCCTTGAATTTTCGATCGAAAATTAGATTATTCACCGGTACTTTGCGATCCTGCCCTTATGGCCCTGTTTGATGTCATCCTCGATATTACCCGTGCCTGTTTTTATTTGATTTCTATATCTTAGAAATTTTTTTTGAACCGGTAAAACCAATATTTTACCCTTGTCTATCTTCCATTCCAGGGTATCGTGAATCGAAAGCTTGAGACGCTCACGAATATCTTTGGGAATCGTGGTTTGAAATTTTGAAGTAATTACGGACTGCACGGTCGAGACCTCCTTATTTCTCCTTACAAAAGCACAATATGGTAAGGAGAGCGATTTGTCAATTCAAAACCAAATAACGAATAACAAATAACCAACAACTCTCCTTTTTCATACGATCCGCTTAAACGACTTCTCCAGCGATTTCAACTCCCAGCGCAGCCAGGTGGGGCGTCCGTGGGGGCAGTGAGAAGGGTTGTGGCAGTCATCCAGCTGTTTCAATAATCCTCGGATCTGCGGCTCGCTCAAGGCCTGATTGGCCCGGATGGCGCCGTGGCAGGCCATGACCATGCGGCATTTGTCAAGGGCCTCCGACAAACCGGGCGCCGCGCCGACCTCAACCATTTTCTCAACGATTTCGATTATCAGCGGCTTCACTTCGCGCTCGGCCAACAGCACCGGCACGGCCTTGACCACGAAAGTATTGCCCCCAAAGGGCTCGATCTCCAGGCCGAGGTCCTTTAAATCCGCCAGGATATTGGTCAGGACACCGGCCTCCCGAAAACCCAGATCGATGGTTTCCGGTACCAGCAGCCTTTGGACCGGCGGCTTCTGCTCGGCCGAGCGGGCGCTGAACTGTTCAAAAAGGATTCGCTCATGGGCGGCATGCTGATCGATGAGGATCAGTCCCGCATCAGCTTCACAGACGATGTAGGTGCCGTGCAATTGCCCGATCACCCGCATGTCGCCAAACCGCTTCTCCTGCCAGATCGAGGCCTGGGGGGGACGAGTTACGGGTTGCGGGTTACGGGTTGCGGGGTCGGTGTTGCGCGTTGCGGGGTGCGGGGTGCGGGTTTCGCGTTGCGGGTTGCGTGTTTCGTGTTGCGAGTTGCGGTGTGCGGGGTGCGGGGTGTGGGGTGTGGAACCCGATATCGATACTGAATCCTCGGCATTTGGTTGCTGATTCTGATCATCTGACACCAGTCGCCATTCGGAATCCCCCTCTGCCACGTTCTTTTTACCGTATTCCGGATTCTTTCTTCCAAACTCTAGCCGTTTTTTCCCGCCCTCCGAATACTGCTGGTCGAATACCGAATGCCGAATGCCGAATGCCGAATTCTGGTTTCCGAATTCCGTCTGCGTCGGTTCCAAAACCTGATTTGCTGCATCAAACCTATCTTCATCGGCCGCGCCGCTCGCCCCCCAGCCGGGCCGGTCTTTCTCATACAGGGTTTGCGCCACCGTTTGTCGGACGGCCTCGTGAACGTCCCTCTGGCGGGCAAACCGAACTTCGTTTTTGGTGGGATGCACGTTGACGTCCACCTCGTCAAAAGGTACCCGGATAAAAATGACGGCCACCGGGTAATGGCCTTTGACTAGCCGCTGGGAGTAGCCTTCAAATAGAGCGTGCTGCACAATCCGGTCGCGCACGAAGCGGCCGTTGACGTACATATATATGGCACGCGACGTGCGGCGGTTCGCCCGGGGAGAAGCGATCCAGCCGGAAATGGAAATATCGTTGGTTTGAGATTTGATGGCCATCAAGTCATTTTTGAGATCGTTTCCCAGGACATCGACAATTCGATCCAAGGGCTCGGTCGTCGTCAGCCAGTTTTTAACAACTTTCTCATTGTGCGTCAGCCGGAAGTGGACCGCGGGATGACCCAGGGCAATGCTCGCCATTTTGTCTGCGACGTGGCCCATTTCGGTGCCGATGGTTTTTAGAAATTTACGCCTGGCCGGTGTGTTGAAAAAAAGCTGTTTAACCGTCACCATGGTCCCCGGCGGGGCCCCGACTTCGATCACATTCTTGATCTTGCCCCCGTCCACCAAAATCTCGGTACCGGCATCCGCAGATTCTTCACGGGATACCAGACTAAAGCGTGAAACCGATGCAATGCTGGGCAGCGCTTCGCCTCTGAAGCCGAGGGTATTGATGGAAAACAGGTCCTGGTCGGTATATATTTTACTGGTGGCATAACGCTCGAGCGCCAGCAGGGCGTCGTCGCGGTTCATGCCGCTGCCGTTGTCGGAAATCCGGATCAACGAACGTCCGCCCTGGGCAATGTCAACCATAATCCGGGTGCTGCCCGCATCCAGCGAATTCTCCACCAATTCCTTGACCACCGAGGCCGGCCGCTCCACCACCTCACCGGCGGCAATTTTGTTGGATAGGATTTCAGGTAAAATTTTTATTTTTGACATATGATTGGTGTTTGGTGTTTAGTGTTTGGTGTTTAGTGTTTAGTATTTAGTGTTTAGTGTTTGGTGTTTAGTGTTCGGTGTTTAGTGTTTAGTGTTTGGTGTTTGGTGTTTGGTTTAGTTGTTCAGCCAGTCAAACAACACGTATGGAATTCAAATATGCGTTAAGGCTTGGGCCTAACATGTCGATTAGCTGTTCTACTCTTGTTTTTTGTTCCTCGTTGATTAAATTTCTTCTCACTGCTCTTTTGAACCAATATTTTGTTTCGTTATAAGAGCCTCTGCTGATTCTGATGAACCGCCGATTATCTCTGGGAGTCCCCCTTCCCGAGCCCTCTGCCAAATTTGCACCGACGCTATCGGCTGCATCCACCCACTGCTGTCCCACAGTGTTTTTTTCAAAATATTTCCATTGATTAACAATATCCCAGATCTCATCTGACAGTTGCTCTGCTAATTGAAACACCCTCAGATCTTCAAATCGTCGAAAAACCATCAGCCCTCCAAATCTAACCCCGCACTCAAAATAAACACTAAACACCAAACACTAAACGCGTCACATATCAGTTTGACATCGTGTCTACCATCACCATGGGCTATCTATTGGCTTTGTTTCACAAACTTCGCCAAATACTCAGCATCCGCCGGTGATAAATTAAATTTAAAGCAAGCCTCTTCGACTAATTTGGCGGGCTTTTTTTCCGGACCGTATTGGCGCTCGTCCGATATCCACTTAACCGCCTTCCTCAAACTCTCGCCTTCAGGTTGAATGGTAGCCATGATTAATATCCCTTAATTAGATTTATTTCATTTCAAATCTATGTAAATGCTTGTTTGTTAGTGCTTTACAAAGATGCCAACAAATGCTTTGCACAATTTGCGCAAAACTGATTTGGTTGCTGTCTAAATTCCTCAATTCCTAAATCCCTCAATCCCTAAATCCTTAAATCCCTCAATCCCATTATAACTTCGGCTTTTTCTTATGAAACTCCGTCGCCTGCTCAAACCCGTAGGCAACCTTCAAAAGCATTTCTTCATTAAAATGGCTCCCCATGATCTGTAACCCGACCGGCAGGCCTTCTGCCGAAAACCCGCACGGCACCGACATGCCCGGGATGCCGGCCAGATTGGCCGATAGGGTGAAGATGTCCGATAAATACATGGTCAGGGGGTCATCGACATTGTCGCCGATTTTAAAGGCGGCCGTGGGCGCCACCGGGCACAGGATAACATCACAGGTTTCAAATGCCTTGGTAAAGTCCTGCCGAATCAGGGTCCGAACCTGGGAGGCTTTGCCGTAGTAGGCATCGTAGTATCCCGCCGAAAGGCAATAAGTACCGATAATGATCCGGCGCTGCACCTCCAAGCCAAATCCCCGGGACCGGGTGCTGCGGTACATGTTCATCAGGTCCTTGTGGTCCGGGTTGCGAAACCCGTATTTGACGCCGTCATAACGGGCCAGGTTGGAGCTGGCTTCCGAAGGTGCGATGACGTAATAGACGGCCACCGCGTATTCGGTATGGGGCAGCGTCACAGACACCTGTTCGGCTCCCAGATTTTCCAGCACTTCAATGGCATTATTTATAGCCGACAAAACCGATGGATCCAGCCCCGCTGTGGCACTAAACTCCTGCGGGATGCCGATTTTCACTCCCTGCAAATCCCCATCGAGGGCGGCGGTGTAATCAGGCACATCCTGGGGGACCGACGTGGAGTCAGAAGGGTCATAACCGGCGATCGCATTCATCATGTGGGCGCAATCGGTTACATTTTTGGTCAAAGGGCCGATCTGATCCAGCGAGGATGCGAAAGCCACCAGACCAAAACGCGACACCCTGCCATAGGTCGGTTTGAGCCCTACCACGCCACAATGCGAAGCCGGCTGCCTGATGGATCCGCCGGTATCCGATCCCAGAGCTGCCAGGCACATGTCGGCCGACACGGCCGCCGCGGAGCCGCCGCTGGACCCACCGGGAATTCGGCTCGAATCCCAAGGATTGCGGGTAATTTTAATTCCGGAATTTTCCGTAGATGATCCCATGGCGAATTCATCCATGTTAAGCTTGCCCACCGTCACCGCGCCGGCTTCCTTCAACTTTCGGACTACGGTGGCATCATAAGGCGGCTCAAAACCCTGCAGAATCTTCGACCCGCAGGAAGTTGCCAGATTGCGCGTGCACATAAGGTCCTTGATGCCCAGCGGAATCCCGGTCAGAGGACCAATATTCCCGCCGGCAATCAAGTCGTCGGCCTCGGCAGCCTGACGTATGGCCAGCTCCCGGGATACCGTTATATAAGCATCGATTTTATCCTCAACCGCGTCGATTCGATCTAAAACCGCCCGGGTCAACTCCACCGACGATATTTCCCCATTTTTCAAAAGCCGATGCGCCTCACTTATCGTTAATTCATATAACTCCACGGAAATTTCTCCTATAACACTGATTCATTTAGATACTGAAATCTTAGATGAACATCTATTCAACAAATTCCAAATATCAAATACCAAAATAGAAATAAATCTCAAATTCCAATACCAAATGACCAAAACATTGGAATGCTCGGCCTCCAATTTTGTATCCGGATTTGGAGTTTTGAATTTCGGTCATTGGAATTTGTTTGTTATTTGTGATTTGCTATTTGAGATTTTGAAGGTTTCAGCCAACCACTTTCGGAACCACAAAGCTCCCTTCTTCCTTTGCAGGAGCATTGGCGAGCACATGTTCCCGGTCCAGATGCTCTTTTGGAATGTCTTCACGAAAGGCATTGGTTAATGAGATCGCGTGGGATGTTGGCTTGATCCCATCAGTATCCACCTCTTTGAGCTTGTCGACATAATCCAATATATCCCCGATCTGGCCGGCGAACTTTTCTATGGCCTCTTCATCCAGATCCAACCGCGCCAGATCCGCCACATATAAGACATCGTCTTTTGTAATTTTCATAATAATTGGTCCGTTGTGTGTTGTATGTTGCGTGTTGTATGTTGCGTGTTGTATGTTGTGCGTTGTCCGTGGTGAGTTGTCCGTGGTGAGTTGCCCCATGCCCCCTGCCTTTTCCTCCATAATTCGCGACCTCTATATTACACCTTGGAGCTTTCAGCTTTCGCCTTTGAGCTTCCTATCCTCGGCCCTAGGCCCAACGCTCCCTGCCCCCTGCCTTTTCCTCCACACTTCGCGCCCACCATATTACCCCATTGGGCCTTGAGCTTTGAGCTTTCCGCTTTGAGCTTTGAGCTTTCAGCTTTGAGCTTGTTCCCCCCTGCCTTGAGCCGAATACCGAACACCGAACGCCGAATACCGAATCCCGAATACCGAATCCCGAGCGCCTATTTCTCAACCAACACCGGCTTCAATCCTTTATTTCTCAAATTTGCAAGCATCTTTCCAGCCTCGGACTTGTTACTGAAATCTCCAACCCTGACCCGATACCAGATGCCCTTGCCGGGAACTTTGCCGATGGCCCGGTAAGCTGAAAATCCTTCTCGCTTGAGCTCGACCACCAGTTTATCGGCGTCCTCGGCGGCTTTAAACGATGCCACCTGGACGGTATACGGTTTGCCGGCCATTTGGGCCCGGCTGGCCGGATACGCCGGCTGCGGCTTGGCTATCTCGGCCGGCTCTGTATCGAGGGCTGCGGCGTGTTCGGTGATCTTTTTGCGGGTTTTGGTCAGCCGCTTTTTACTCTCTTTTTTGGGCTTGGCGACTGGTTTAGGCGGTGTCGGGTCCACTGGCGGCTCGATTAAAGCCGGCGACGGCACCTCAAACGTTGCGGCTTCATCCTCATTTTTTTTCAGGACCTCATCAAAACCTAGCTCGGATTTAGCTTTTGCCGGATCCGATCTCCTGCGGGAAGCTTCCTGCTCTTTTTTCAATAATTTGTCCCTGGCAATCTGCAATTTTTTTTGCAGCTCGGTGACATCGATTTTGAGCGGTGATGTGCCCCTTCCCACCAGGACCCCAATGGTGAACATCCAGGCGCATAGAAAAAAAACAACCACCAGCCAGCCTGCAATAGCTCTGCGGCTCAATACCAAAAAGGGTTTTTTGCCAAGGGGCACTTTCTTGTTTTTTTTTCTCATGCATTTTCAGCTTATAAATCAAATAGCATCAGACCAGGTTTCATCGCAGCCATATACCTTTAAACCTTTATTCATAAAATCTTTTACTTACCAAGTCAAGAAACTTAAATCGGCAAAAAATCGGGGGCTGGAGTAGCGACTGAGAATCCGGAATGCCTTCATTTGCCGGCTGATCCAATGTCAAGTACATGATGATCTATTTCAAAAAATTACTGTTTATCAAAAAATGATTGTGTGGTACTTTCGCTCAAAATTTTAGATATTTAGTGCAAACAAAATGACCCCCAAAAATACCACACCGGCAAAAAGGCAGAACCGCTCATCAGAGACGATACCCGCTAACGACAGAATCGCATTTCAGAAGTTTATAAAATACGATAGCGCTTATGAATATATTCTAGGCGGTCTGACACTGGCCTACTTTATATATTACATTTTCAAACTATTTTCATCGCTGGGAGATACGTTCTTTTCGACCGATGAAAATTTTCATGCTTACATCGCTTCGGTTATATTTGAAATTAAAAGCCTGCCGGCGAGGCTGCCTGAGAATATTTATGGCGGCTATGAATATTCCTATCCGCCTTTGTTCCATATTTTGGGTGCTATCGTCATGTCCATCGCCGGGTTTCCGGCCCTTATGTTTTTCAATCTCATCCTATTCATTTTATTTATAGCCGGTTTTTATGTCTTGATCCGCAAGCATTACGGAAACAGCGAGGCGCTTCTTGCCTGCCTATTAATGAGTCTGTCACCGGTAATCGCCGTCAACTCAATCCGCTTTATGACCGAAATGCTCTCGATGGTGCTGATTTATTTCTCTTTCTTTTATCTGGTCGTGGCAATCAAAAAACACAAGAAAGCTGATGCAATAATATCGGGGCTGTCAACCGGCCTGTTGATATTAGCCAAGCAGATCGGTATCGTCGTCCTTGGATTTTATTTCATCCTGCTCGTCTGGTTTACTATCGTACGCCGCAAAGATGTGCGGTTGATCCTTTATATTATCGGAACCGCGGTTTTGGTCGTCTTGCCTTATTTTATCTGGGCCCTGTATCATCGAATTGAAATATTTGGTTTCGTATCCCTATTTCTAGGAACACAACCGGAATGGGCCACTGCGGCGGTGAAATCATTTCGAAGATACGATTCTTCACTCAAGGAATTTGCCTTTATTTTTATTACAGGCAAAGAGGCCGTGGTCGCCGCCTTTTTTTTGATACCGATTTATCATTTTATTCGAACTCGAGCCAAAGACCACCCGCATAATTATATTTTCATTATGACCATCTATCTTGTTGCCGTGATGGTCGTTTGGCATATCACCAACTCAAGACATACGATCATACTCTTGCCGTTCATCGCTTTTTTATTTGGATACACCGTCACCCAAATCATCACCTATAAAATGGCAATCAACGCCGTAATTGTATTTCTGCTGATTATCGCAAGCTCTTTTGCTTATCAAATGCCCAACCATCGAAAGAGATTCAATGCATCGGTTGAGTTTATTGAATTAACCAAGATTATTCAAAAAGACAATATGGAAAACAGCATGACCCTGGTTGCGCATGCATTTGACATGGCGATGTATTCCCGCAAGCCGGTTATCTGGCCCTATCCCAATTTGCAAACAATTCCGATAAATTTATTCGAAAAACAACCCCCCGCAGATTTATATAATTTGTTGAAAAAATATCGAATTGGATATATCCTGATTGATTTCCAGCTGGTAACAAAAGACGATAAATTCGTGGGCAACAATTATCCCCTGTCGTTTGTGCGCAATTGCGAAACCTTGACCCGGCAGGGCAAAGTAACCATGCAGGCGATATCGAGATCAAAACAGTTTGTGCTGCTAAAAGTTACCTGAAAATAAACTTTCAAAAAGAAAAATATGTCAAGTTTACGATTAGTCGGACTCATCATCGGAATTGCCGGATTGATAGCGACATTTTCATTTTATCGAGGTCCTAAATGGAAGCGGTTTAATTTTGTTTTTTTTTCCATATTCAACGCATCCCTGATCGCCGTAACAATAAATCCAAATGTTGTCAATTTTTTACGCGATTTATTATCCCTGCAGGAATATCAATACGGCCGGATATTGGCACTGCTGATCATATCAAATTTAATTCTCGTTTTTTTCTCCTTTTACAGCATTTCCAAAGTAGAAAACTTTCGCCTTCAATTTGATATGCTCGTCCGAAAAATCGGCTCCGACCATTTAGATGTTGCATCCGAAAGGATTGGAGATGTGATGGTATTGATCCCGGCCTACAATGAAGCCGAAAATTTGAAATATTTGCTGCCCAAAATTCCTGACAATATCAACAACAGGAAAGTCGGTGTTCTGGTTGTCGATGACGGCAGTGATGACAACACTAGAGAAATTGTTCAAAACCACGGTCACCTGGTAGTCTCTAATGTTATTAACCGCGGCGGCGGAGCGGCCCTGCGTCTTGGATACGACATCCTTAGAAATTCCGGCGCAAGCATTTGTATAACAATGGACGCCGACGGGCAGCACCGGCCTGAGGAAATCGAAATGCTGGTTTCACCGATTATTAATGATGAGTACGATATCATAATCGGCTCGCGGGTCCTGGGAAATAGAGAAAAGGATAGTCTGATCAGGGCGGCGGGCGTGCACCTTTTTGGCGCAATTGTCAGTTCATTGTTGGGCCAACGGATGACGGATCCGTCCAGTGGCTTCAGAGCGTTTAGAATGAATCGCATAAAAGATATCGATTTACGCGAAGACCAGTACCACACCAGTGAGTTGATTATCGAAGCAGTCAAAAAAGGGTTACGGGTAATGGAAGTTCCGATAACCATTTTGAAAAGAAAGTACGGCAGCAGCAAAAAAGGAAAAAATTTGAAATATGGATTCTATTTTGCCAAGACAATTATTAAGGCCTGGTGGAGGTAATCCTTGTTGGTGTTGAAAACGGAACCGCAGAAACGCAGATTATCGAATTGCCAATGTCGAAAGAAAAAACTTATCCGGACTGAGTGAGGAGGACTGAGGACTGGGTTAAAGACAATTCGGACGCTGGCAACGGCCACATGCTCGGTCCTCAGCACGCATCGCTCTTAAAATCTGTAAGTGCACCGTGATTTCATATGGTTTCTAGGCAGCAAAATATCCCTTCCCTTCCTCCGGTCAGCGTTATCATCCTGACCTACAACGGCAGTGAATTTATTAAACCACTTTTAGATTCCTTGTTGAACCAGTCTTACCCGAAGGACCGGATGGAAATACTGGTTGTGGACAATGCTTCCAGTGATTTAACCCTCAGCATTATCAGACAATATCATCCATCGGTAAAAATTGTTGCCCTTAAAAAAAATATTGGCTTTGCAGCCGGAAATAACCAGGGGTTTTTGCATGCCCGCCATGACCTTATCGTTTTTCTCAACCAGGACACGATCTGTCACCCTGCTTTTTTAAAATCTCTGGTGAATGTCATGCTCAACGATAAGACGCTGGCTGCCTGCAATCCAAATATTGTTACCCCGAACCCACCAGCAATCGACGCGATTGACTTGAAATCACCTCCGACGTCTCTTTATGTGTGCGACCTGTCGCCTTATGGATATGGTAAAAACCGTAAAATATACGGGAAGCCGGTATATCACACCAAACTGCTTTCAGGTTGTGCTTTTATAATTCGGCGTCAAACAATTTCAAAATTAGGGTATCTATTCGATGATCAACTCTGGATGTATGCGGAAGACACCGATCTTTCGCTTAGGATATATAATACAGGACAGAGGATATGTGCGGCTAGGGATCCGATTGTTTATCATTTGCATCATACCAATATGGCTTTTAACAAGAACCGATTGCGCCTTGCTTCCCAGGCTATCATGAATCGGGTCTATGTTTTTTTTAAAAATATGACTGGGCTGGAATTTATTATTTTCCTACCATTTTTATTGATCGGGGGAATATTTAAGATATTTGAATTTTCTTTGCCAAACAGCAGAAAAGCCATCTATTTTTTACCGTTTGGCTGTTTCTCGGTGTTTTGCATGATAATAGCCCTTTTGCGCTTGCCTCGATTTGCAGCCGGCAGAAGACTCAAAATGGTATACCGCCGCATACCGAATCTTTCACTTTTAAAGCGGATGTTCGACAGCTAATCGTATTACTTCTACAAAATGGATAAATATCAGGAAAATAATTCATGCCGTCTGTGCGGCGGCAGAGATCAGCAATCAATTTCTGAAAACCTGCTGACCAAATACAACGACAGCTTTTCGCTTAGAAGGTGTACAACCTGCGCTTATGTGTCTACCTACCCGACACCGTCGGATCAGCTCCTTGAGCGTTATTACGATCAAAATTATTGGCAGTCCGGCCATTTGAAAAATAGTTCCGCGTTGAACATGCTTTATAAATTTCGCATGTCCAGGATAGTCTCATTCATTCGACAAAATTCAAACTCAGACAGCAGGATTTTGGATTGGGGATGCGGTGACGGTTCATTTGTCAAACTCATGAGGAATTTGGGGTATGAATGCTATGGCCTCGATGCGTACGCTGCTGAACCGGACGTTGCCTATATTATCAACGCAACCATCGAAGATCCCGGCTTTCCGGATGATTTTTTTGACATCATGACCTGCTTTCACGTGCTGGAGCATTTAAAGAATCCCAAAACATCGATTGAGAATGCCTTTAAATTACTGAAAGCAAGCGGTCTGATGATCGTGGAAGTCCCCAATTTTGATTCTCTGGGTTCCCGGATATTTGGACCCAATTGGCAACCTCTACAAATACCGACCCATATCAGTCATTTCACTCCAAAAACTTTAAAAAAGATATTTCAAAGTGTCGGACAAGATCAGATAATTAAGACGGAATTTTTTTCTCATCGGATTTCTCCCAGTGCTTTGGTATTATCGGTTTTTTCTAATCTTTCTCCCAAAAGAATTCGAGAGAAATATAAAGGCCGGTTTCCCTCGGCTTTAGGGTTCATATATTTAATTCTGCAAATACTCGCCTATCCTTGCGCTATCTTTGGCTCGCTCATACACCGTGGTGAAATAGTGAGACTATATGTCAGGAAATCCGGCTGATGAAATTGAAATTCTTGCTTCGATTGATTGGACCAATCATTTTTATTATACTTATTTATTTTTACGTTGATCTACAGGAACTAAAAAAAATAATTTTTGCTTTAAAATGGCCTTTTTTCGGTATAAGTGCCGCCCTGAATCCCATATTGATTTATTTGCGAAGCCACCGGTGGCGGATTATATTAACGGGTTACGGAATTACATACTCGGAATGGCAATGTTATACCATGTACTTTGTGGAAATGGTTGTGATAATGGTTGTTGCAACCGTGGGGACTTTTGCAAAAGTTATTTATCTCAAGCGCGACGGCTACGGTCTTCTGCATCCGATACTAACCATCATAACAGATAAATACTATGATTATCTATTACCGCTGATTTTTGGCCTTGCAAGTGTCTTTTTGGTAGGGCTAAAACTTGATTCAGATTTAGGATTCGTTATATTTTTGATCGCCACCGGTCTGGCTTTCATTCCTGCCAGAAGCGCATGTCTGCTGCTGTCCTCCGGAATTATTCCAAATCGGCTTAAAACATTAATTTTAAAGAAGGAATGGCATATCGAAGAGCAATTGGCGCACATTTATGAGACATTGAACTTTAGGATTTATATTTTTTCAGTCGCGGCATTTGGCCTTTATTTTGCCAGCATCTATTTTTTAGCCAAAGGGCTTAGTTTGGAATTGAGTTTCTTTCAGGTGGTTCTGATTATGACCATTACCTCCTTAATTGCTTTTATACCCGTGTCCTTTTTGGGTATCGGGACTAGAGATGCCGGATTAATCGCTGTCTTCAGTTATTTTGGCCATGCCCCCGAGCAGGCGGTTGCCCTGTCCATGGCGCTGCTTCTCCTAAGAATCGCTGTGGTTTTCATGGGTACGATTTTTTGGTTCATTGATCCCCCCCCATTAAACGAGTTGAAGGAATTGACGTGAAATTCAACAAGTATCAAGCCTTGTATCTGGTTGTGCTAATTGCGGCCGGCTTTTTGATTTACGGCAACACCTTACAGACACCATTTGTTCTAGATGACCTGAAGGCAATACCCGATAACCCGTTTATTCGCATGGAGGAGCTTAACGCAAAAAGTATAATCGACGCCGCCGTGGGATATAGCGGCAACCGCCCGGTCGCAATGCTCAGTTTTGGACTCAATTACTATTTGGGCCAATACAATGTCTTAGGATATCATCTAGTCAATATTTTCATTCATATCATAACCGGCATTTTGTTCTTTTACTTTGTGAAATTAACACTGACACTTTCCAATCAGCAACCTGGTACGATCCAAAAGTTAAATTCCAATACGATAGAAACCATTTCCTTTTTCACAGCGCTGTTGTGGCTCGTGAACCCAATACAAACCCAATCGGTTACGTATATCGTTCAACGAATGAGCAGTATGGGAGCCATGTTTTTTATTCTGGCGCTATTTTTATATGCCAAAGGACGAATTGCGCAAAAAAGGTCTGTCGAACATGTCGATGCCCGGTCTAGATATTATTTTCTCTGGTTTGCAGGTTGCTTTATGTCCGGTCTCCTGGCGCTGGGCAGCAAAGAAAGCGCGGCTATGCTGCCGGCATTTATTTTCCTGTACGAATGGTATTTTTTTCAGGACCTAGACAAAAACTGGATTAAACGCCAGTTCAAATACACGGTGATCACAGTAATCCTAATTGGCGTCGTGGCGGGCCTGTATCTGGGATTTGATCCAGCAGATAAATTCAATAGTCTTACAGATTATGCTTTCGGCGAATTTACCATGGGCCAGCGACTGCTGACCCAAGCCCGCGTCGTGGTCTTTTACCTGGGTCTGATCTTTTACCCAAATCCGTCAAGGCTGAATCTGGACCACGACTTTTCGCTTTCCTATTCTCTGTTTAACCCAATTACGACGTTTCTATCTATAGAGCAAGCGCACAAACATAAAATTTTCAATAAAAACAGTGTGATAAATTAAAATACTACTTGATTTTTTTTGCTATAAATACTACTAAACACTTAAATTTTAAAGCAGATTGCCCTAAAATAGGG
>Ga0209454_1000219_pt1 | contig 33069 bp, 17 predicted proteins | sample WorMetHERISLAND1_2_FD_187400 | JGI IMG/M metagenome (GOLD analysis project Ga0209454, IMG submission 187400) | Marine gutless worms symbiont microbial communities from Max Planck institute for Marine Microbiology, Germany - Olavius geniculatus... | ecosystem: Host-associated > Annelida >... | reverse complement strand
ATGTTGCTGTTTGCTATGTGTCGCACTTTAGCACTAAGTAGTTGACATTGACTGTCTTGAGTCTTGACTTAGTGTAGTAAATATTCTTTGTTTAGAAATTTCTTCATTCGCATTAGTGCAGCACCTCAAAATAACGTCTGTGTGGCCCGTGAATTTCTGAAATTCTTTCCGTGAATTTACCGTGAAATTTGACAGATTTTAAAAATTCTGCCGTGAAATCATGCATTTTTTCCCATGAATTTGGTTGGTCCCTAAACATTTGGTAGTTTGAGCAGAAGGATTTCACATATTGTACAATACCGTACTTGCTTATGTGAGACCGCTCCTCGAATATTGTGCCCAGGTCTGGTCAGCCTACTATAAGAAAGACATTGACTGCCTGGAAAAAATACAGCATCGACGTCAAGCTACAAAGCTGGTCAGGTATCTGAAGAACTTACCTTTCCACGACAGACTTACACAACTTAACTTATGCTCCCTGGAATACCGAAGACTCCGTGGAACTTTCATTGAAACATACAAAACCATTACAAATCAAGAAAAGGTGAATCGGGACCAGTTCTTCATTTTGTCGGAAACATCACACCTCCGTGGACACAGCAAAAAGATTTACAAACATTCTATCAGCAGGATCTGTAGACAGAAATTTTTCAGTCAAGCTGTAATTGATGAATTGAATCAGCTGCCAGAGAATGTTATAGCAACGTCTGGATATACACATGAACTCGAAGAGATGAGCAATAAAAGCTTCTGTTTATCGAGCTCATAATTTAAAACTGAAACTGAAAGACTGCAATATTTTGCACCAGAAAAAGGTGCTATTGTCTCTGGTCATTTCTGATAAAGTCAGAGATCAGAAACTAAGTGTAAAATCTGTTAATTTATAGTACCATGAAACAGTTGCTCATATTTATTGATGACATACATGGCCTTGGGTGCATTGCATTCTTTACTGCTAGTTGTTGATAAGCTATTAGCGATAATTAATTACATTTATAGTGCTCTTATATGGCCAACACATTTGTCCTTTGATCATTCATCCTGTGTTTATCTACCTGAAATGCTGCTCCAGGGTGTCTCTGTTGCTCCCATTTCCAACCTTAGGAATTTCTACTTTTCAGTCTGTTACCACACTGAGTGTATTTGAGGTTACAGTTAATGTGCTGTATAATTTACTTACTTGCTTAGTGTGTTGTGTGTCTCCAGTACTTCCCCAGGCACCGGAGTATCTGTGGGTGACCGAGGTGACGAGCAACTCAATCAAGTTGATGTGGAACTCCACGTCCAGTAATGCGACAGCAGTTACGAAGACACCAGTCAGGTCCTACACAGTGCAGTATCAGCATAACGGCAGTGATGATGATGACATAGTGGAGGTATCGGTACGGAAGCCTGAGGTCCGATTGGATGGACTCAGCAAGCAGACGGCCTATGAGTTTCACGTGTTTGCTGTCAGCGATGTCGGTCGCAGCCTCAGTTCTGCATCTACCATTGTTACTACCACTGCTAGTCGTGCAGGTCAGGATGACACTCTGTTTTCTGTTATTTGTCAGTAGAATTTGTCCTGTACATTTTGTTATAGATTCTTCTTCATATTATTTATTTTTTATATCTGGTACTGATGTCACAGGCTGTAGCTGGTCTTATATAGAATTTTAGTGTGATTGTGATTGTAAATTGACAGCATGAGTGCATTAGCTGTTTTAATATGGTGTCAGTGTTGAGTTGACATAGTGACCTTGACATTGTTTTGGGTCATAAAGCTTGGTTATTGCTGGAAAATTTCCAGTTCTCTCTGTGATCATAATCACTAATAATTTATATTTTACATACTGGTATTGTTTTGAGCAAGGCTGGTTATGTTGCCTTTTCAGACAGGCGTGGTTTACCGATAATGAGCTTGTCATGAATCGCAATCTGGCCTATGTGAAGCTACAGGAATCTGTAATGAGCAGTATTATATAATGACTCAAGTGACCAAAAAATTAATAATTACTTAATGGCAAATTTTCTATAGAGTGTGACTGGTGAAAGAATAGTGAAAATTGATTATTATTTTGTGAGGGTATGACAAAAAGCCGGTTAGTAGTTTATAACTCTCAGTATAGAAAGTGGTTTTAGACAGGTCTCAAATTATGACTCAAAATTTTAGATAATTTTCTGTGGATTGCTATAGAAATGTGCCTGTCATTTGTCATTTGGCTGCAGATGCTGCTGTTCAGCCATACATGATTATTATAGCTCTGATTGCCTTCGTTGCCATTTTGCTCGTCACCATCTTCATCATCGTCTGCGTGAAGTGTCCTCACTTTTGCGTGGTGGACGTCATGACGTACAATCACGAGAGGAGGCAGCTGAGGAAACGTCTACGCCAGCACCAGGGCAAGCCGGTGGATCTAATGAACTATCTACAGCAGAGGAAACTACAGCTGGAATCACAGGAGAGACAGATGAACACGATGGCTTTGTATGTTGCTGTGTCAGAAGAAATGCGTGCTATCCGATAGCGGAATGCATGACTGTGACCAGATGGGTGTTTTTAGTGTTAGAACACCCCTGAAATTAAAATGTACAGGTGAATTGTCACGTTTACACAGTTCTTAATGTCAAAAAAGCAAATGGCTATGCACCAGAATGCATCTTTGAAGCTCAAAATTGAAAATGCGTCAAAACTCGTTTTTGGCCTGGGCCCTGCTGTGGGTGGTTGTGATGCTGCCCCAGACCACATAGTTGGCTGGGGTGGAGGATACCTCTCCCCTGTCTCCTATTTTTTTACACTTTTGCTGCAATAATCCCATTTGATGTGGCCCACCACTCTGTCTGCTGGAGAAATCTTGTAGAAAAACACTCCCAAAAATTTTTGTCTGGCACAGTCTGTTGCTTTGATTATGATCAACTACCATAGGATGTGTCCTTTCAGCAGTTTTGTAGTAGCGTAGACTGCATGGTGCTAACATTTTATCGGACTGTTTTAACTCGAGTCATTTACCACTGGTGCTATTAGTGTACTTGGATGGATGGATTTTTTTCTGTTATGTTTATGTTAAACCACGTTAGTGCATTGAAACTGTTATTAATTGAGCAATAGAAAACTATCTAGTCAGTGGAATCGAAACACCATTTGTCATAATTATATTATAATTAGTGTAATAATGTTAATAATTTCAACTTTGTGATTGACTGAGATTATTATGGGGCCGTCCTTCCTAGAAGGAGGCCCCATCATGTGTTGATCCTGTCTGTCCGTCTGTCTGTCTGTCTGTCCCGTGCCTCCACCTAAAGGGAAAACAAGGCCTACGAATACCAAACTTGGTAGGAAGGGTCCCTGGGACACCAGCACCCCATGGACCAATTTCAAGGTCAAGGGGTCAGAGGTCAAGGTCACGGAGGCTAAATGCATTGTTGGCGAAAAATCCCCATAACTTTGCCGCCTGTTGTCCGATCAACTTGATATTTGGCAGGTGGCATAAGGATCCCTTGCTGCCTGGCACAGACTTAGAAAGCCCCAAAACAGCATGCACATACTCAACTGCAAGGATGACCCCATAGTGGGCGGCCCCTCAATGGCCACACCCTCTTGTTATGAATGCTGCAGTTTTTAAATGGCATCTTAAAGCACACTTTTACAGTTTCATTTTCAACTGACATTCAGACTGTGCAATTGCTGTTAATCTAGGTACATTATTAGGTTGATTGATAATGACGATTGATCATGATGAAAATTGATTTAAGTCAGAGTTGTGCATATTTGAATTAGGTGGATTGTGATAGTTGGCCATCTTTTGTGTGATTTTTCATTTTTAGAATCTTTAGTGAGGAACATGTAGTGTAATAATTTGCCAACCTCAGTACAGCATAGTCGTTGCCTGTTTTACAGTATGTGTGATTGTAACATTTACAATTTTACTAGTATTTATTGTTATTTCATTTTTTAACGCACAATTTACGATTAACTGAATACACTGTTTGTCATTTCTGTTATATGGTAGCTTAATTGTTTTGAGTTTGATCCGCCACATAGCATAGTCTTCTGTTTATGACTTGTTGGTATCAGTAAATGCTTGTTTGTGCATTTATTGTGTGTATAAACTGACGTTTTTCATACATTTATTTATGATTGCTGTTTTTGCTACTACATTTGTGGAAATCAGTAAATGGAGTGCTCTCTTATACCCTGTTTACACAATGAAGCAAATGTGTTCAATATACACGTGCATGACATCTGCTTTAAGTTTGCTTCATGTTTTCTTCATCGTGTAAACGGGGTATTAGTGAGCTGACTCAGTTGGTAAGCATTCAGTCTTGCTGCGTTTTTTATGCCTTCACCAGCGTATTGTTTGCGGGGTGTTTGTGAGTGTATCTGTGCAGAAAGTTTGTCAGCAGAGGCATATTTACCTCAGCCAGGGACAACGAGAGTCATGTGATGCCCTGCATTTATCTGTTGGTTTATTTGTTAGCAGGATTGCACAAAAAAAGTTGCAGCCGTATTTGGGTGAAATTTTCAGGAAAGGTTAGATTTGGTCCAACTTAAAGGTATGATTGGATTTTGATAGTGATCTGGATGTGCATCCGGATCCAGGATAAGATTGAAAAATTTTTTACCAGTACATATTAGGGCATGCTTCTGCCAAATATGGTAATGGTACTTGGTAAACACAACGGAAAAAAATTGACATAGCATTAGTGGATGTTTGCACTCTTGAGTGCCTTCTTAGTTAAGAGTGTAAAACTACAGAGGAGCAGAAATATTTTAAAACTGGACCCTCCGAAATTCCTTCCTCTTGTGATTAATTTTCCTGCTTTAAGTTTTTGAAGTTTCGCAGCGGTTAGGTGCAATGGCTGTCTTTTATTTTAGTATGCCCCTGTTTGTTTGTCAACAGTGTGCATAATCATGTTCTAATTATACTGTTTGTTATTGGGATGTTATTGATTTCTTAATTTATTGGTGCTTCAGTGGACTTTCGTATATTTGTGTTGCATTACTGCATCACTAATTTATTTTGTGATTATTGCAGTTGTCTTGCATATTATAATTATATATGATCTGGTATGTGGCTTAGACATTAGTATTGTCTCTGTGCATTAAGTCATTTATGTAGTCGTTTGTTAACTTCAAATTTGCCTATTGCTGTTGTAACAGCTGCAGTGTCATTGTACGAGGGTCGTTCGATAAATAAGTTTACAAAATGGCGCCATTTCATTAATTCTTAAAATATGAAAAATCCGAAATATCCTTTCTGTAGGGAATTTAATTCTGAGTACAAGTTGTGAGTTTTGTGAAGATGACATCACTGTGACGTCATTTATAATCATCAAATATGGTGACGTTCGCACTGTAATTGTCCCATAACGAACAGCCTGCCGTTATTCTTTTTTTTGTGGACACAGCATCTTAATGCAAATCAGATTGACTTCGCGATGCATCCAGTAGACTGCAGCAAGTGTTTTATGAAGACAACAGTACAAGTTTGGTGTAAGAAAATGCAAGTGGGAAAAATGTGCATCAGATACCAGGTGCAATCAGTCGTTCGTCAGTGGCTCGCACAGCAGTCAGCATTGTTTTTTGCATCGGGCATTCAGAAACTTGTTGATAGAACAAATGTCTGAACAAACTTGGACGATATGTTGAAAAATTAAACACTAATGTTCAACATTTAAAGAGGTGACGTCAGCTTATTAAGTATATTCGTTTTTCGCTCTTATGCTTGTTGTCACTTGTGATTTATGCTAGATTACTGGTGTAGAAGATAATACAAAAATAATCTGTATTCTGTTAACAGAGGACGTGAAAATAATAATGTCAGCATCAAAAATAATTTTACGCATGTTCAGAATTAATCTCCCTGCGCAACAATTATTTCGGATTTTTCGTATTTAAAAAATTAATGTAATGGCGCCATTTTGTAAACTTATTTATCGAATGACCCTTGTAGTTTTCTAATTAAGCCTAAACTCATTGTGCTTTCATTTTAAAACTTTTATCCATAAAAGTTTTATTTGTCCATTAAAAATGGTGGTACAGTTTTTTTTGCTTTCAAAGTTTTACTGAAAAAGTCTGTTATTTTTTTACTTAACCTCTCATGGATATTGTTCAGTGTGTCAATTTGTCTTGTGGGTTGCTGTGTAATATTTTGTGGCATATCATGGAGTAAAAATATTTTTTTTGCGCTTCCATCTCTTTGTTTTCATCAGACTGCATCTGGAAGCATGGAAATTTTTTGGGCTTTAGATATAATAGCCTACAGGAGAAATGGAGAAAACGATTAAGTGAAGCGAGTTGGGCAAAGGTTGAGAAGGAAGCCTGGGGCAGGTATCGATGTTTTGTTTACCTGGAATTTTCTGTTTGCTAGTGATGTGTTTTGAAGACCATCAAGACCCAAAACAGTGATCTCATTTTTGGTTTCACATATTTGGTCTTTGACGGAAGTCTGCCAGTCTGTAGCTGATGTTGGTGTGATATATCCCGTTTTGGTTTTAAGCTTGAAGCTAACTGAATGTTAAACTGCTCAATAATTCTACTTCTGTGCGTCTGTTCCATGAATGTATTGTTCAGGTCTGGAATTGACCATCTTGGTCTCGATGTGGTCTTGAGTTAGTTTCTGTTGTTGTTTACGTGGATGCTGCATGCATCTAAGGACGGAGGGACTAATTTTGTTAATGTATTAGAATGACTACTGCTAGGAATGTATGTATACACGGATTTCTTTCAAGTGACAACAGCAAAACTAACGACTGACAACGAACAACACCAGCAGCCGATAGCAGCGTCTGATAGGAACACACATTCATACATAGAGTGCAGAAACACACGTCGCCAACAGACTAACCAACCGATCATATTGCTCTAACAGGGTCTGCACTTACACAACATTTACATTACTAATCCGTGCGTTGCGTTACATTACGTTATGTAATCAGGGCTGGATTGGCCTGGGGTTGGGTATTGACCTCCTGAAGAGAACTGGTGACCCTCTAACGAAGTCCATCAGGGGGTTAACTCATAATACTCTGTGTTTAGCTGAGCATGTATCAGTTGTGTAGTGGTAATTTTGTTTTGTTTTGGGGCACACCTCCCTTCCCCTACCCTTAGAAGTAACCCCTTTAATGCAGCTGAGGCGTATGGACCTCTGGATACTGTGGAGCGCTTAACTTAAGTTTTACTGTTTATTTTTAGATGTCCAGAGGCAGGGGTGGGGCCTAATTTTTCACGTCACCTCACAGCATTCTAATGTAAACTCGGTAACCCACACATTTATTACGTGACGTTTGATTAACAGGAGCAGTGATTCAAATTGATGCTGCTTTTCTCTGTTGCGTAGTACCAATCTGTAGCGTGGACTTGAGAGGCCCAGGCCCCCCAATTGTCCAGACAAGACAAGCACACGTTTAAAGTCAAAACTGCACAAAATTTGGTCAGTTAATTATCAGGAAAATAAATAAAATTGTTGCTAGTCTGCCAGCAGATCTTGTATTTAAAAATATTATAAACGAAATTCGATTTTGGCTTCGGCTGGGGCTCCGTCCCATACCCCACTGGGTCCCCACTGCAATTTCCTAATAATGTTGCGTTACATGCGTAACCATGTGAAACGTGGCTGTGTGTGGCGTGTTGCATCTACGTGCATTCGTGCATTTTTTAATCTTAAAATTCTGGTCTGCTTTCCTAGCAGAGCGTCGCACAATTCTGACCCCCTCTAGTAGAAAATCATGAAACGTACGCATTTGTCATACAAACAAGCAGTGGCATCACGGTCACTACGATCTGGCCGTAGGAGTGTGGGGGGGACTTGAGAGGTGAAGTTTGGGGAGGGGTTTCCCTTCTTACCAGGGGAAAGGTCTAAGGAGGGAGTTGTGCCTTTCGCCAGAAGTTCTTCCGATTTTTGTGTGAAAATGAAGTGTTTTGGTGCATTTCTGACACTATTCTGAGTAAATGAGTGGGTTTCTGAGGGGCACGTTTTCCCGGTGCCCCCACTACGGCTACGCCAGTGCAAACAGGCCGCTAATCTGGCTCTTACTACACGGATGACATCCTAAAAGAAACACGTAATTAAACGATGTAAAAAAAATCATAGCATCTACATGTACACTCGCTACCAGAAGACATTATTTACGTGACGTAAAAACTGGAAAAGACAGAGAAGTTGGAAATATTGGTGAGTCAGATGGAAGACGATCGACTACGATGTAGGGATGGGTCGATATTTTGAAATATATATATTTTCGACTTCGATATTTTGTATCGTAGTTACGTACTACAAGAGAGGCCTACATCTTTATTCACCAAAGAATGATAGCAGTTACAACAAGCATACATAATATTTGGCCAATGCAACTAAAGAAACAATTACAATAGAACGGTTGATCAAGCAACTTAATTTTTAACAACGTTTTGTCAATATTTCGATAATATTTCGCCAATATCGTATCGATATTGTACGCTGCATTGAAATTCTGATATCGACACATTCCTACCGTACTGTATCGGCGTGACGTCATCATCGCACTAGCCACATAGGTAGGCCTACTACACGGAGGCTATCAACATCATGTACACGAGGACACAAAAACGTGAGCAAAGATTAGGCCTATATAGGCCCATTATAGACGTCGCAACTAGCCTAGAACATTTAGACTATTATTTCTATTTTAGGCCTACTAATATCAACATCAACATTATCCTGTCGTAGCGAAGCTTTTGTGACAGGTTTATATAGTTAAGTGCTAAGACATGATTACGCCAAAACATATCGCCGCATTAGTGAAAAACTACTTTTATGTTCAAACGTACACATTGACACAAAAACATTCAGACTCGTGTGCGTTGGCTGTGCAGACTCTAATTAGACTGCACCAAATGCATGTATGCTAACGTAACTCGACAATAGACCATTTTTTCTAGGCTAAGCTACTTTTCGCGCACACGTGTGGCTGATTTTATTTCGATGACATTGAAAATCATCATTTGCATAGTCTGAGAACAAATCCCGCAGTATCCCTCGACAGTATTGGTTGTGCATTTATGGACAAAAAGTCGTACAATAAGCATGTTCTGAACTTGTGAAGCTGTTGTAGACTTGTCGTACAACTTGATGCACATCACGCGCTGTGTACAACAGATCCGCAGCAAACTGCAGAAAGTGCAGTTTGGGTCTTAAGCTTGCCAGCCAGATACTCTATTTCCTTGCCGCGCTAGGGGATTAGGCGCCTACAGCTAATCACCGGCGCAAAACAAACGATTACCGTAACCAACAATCACATCACTGCCAATACTGGAACACCAGTCTTCAGTTTTACAGAATCACCACACAACAGTAGAAAACACAGGATCAGAAATACGATCGACTATGAGACATCGACTAGGAATATTATATACACGGTCAATCAAATTGCATTTCAACGATCATCTCCACACATCGAACAGAAACGGCAAAAGATGCGAAACTGCGCAGAGAAGCGCAACCAAATTTCCCATAGGCTACTTTTTACAGATTGGTTTTGTTTTTTTAAACAACGTGTAGAAAACTCAGCCAAACGCATGTGACCGTGCACACTATACAGCCATACACGATTCAAGCGATTATACAATTAGGCTAACTGGTGCTGATTTATCACAAAACATGTCAATTCGAAATTAGTGCGTTTCATCTGGTAAAAACCTTTCTAAGTTTGCGGTTCTAACAGTGACAGAAGTTCAATCAGCATTTAACATAAAATAAAACAACAATGTAATAGAATGTTTTTTTACAGAACTGGAGATTTTTCAGAAGTATTAACATTTGAGAGATGATTAATTAACCACAGGTCACGTGGGTTAACTTTTAAGAAGCTAAAAAAGCAAAAACATGCACAGTTTTCAGTATACAAATACTGGTAATTCGATTGCTTACTGAATCGATAATAACACTGATATGCGTCAGTATGCACATTTTATACAAAAATGATTTTCACGACCTCGGCTATGATAATTTCCAAATGAGTGACAAAATGACGAATCATTCTGCACTAATTTGGAGACATTTGGGTTTATACCCACTGCGTTATACAGTAATATCGGTGGCTTTCTGACCACAACTATAATGACAAAAGTATCAGTAAATAAACAAAAGTAACAACTTACAAAGACATTTACAGTTACACGCATAATATTATGTACGGGAATTAGTTCAATATTGTGAGCAACAGCAGTTCACATACGTCATGTTGAGCCAGACATGAAACAAGATGAATTAATCTATAAATCTACAAATAAAGTTTTAAATCCACAACGGATTTTGTTTAGAACGTATTCACACTTCCTTCTAATGCCAACAAATGTTATGCGCAGTAACACTTTAAAAATAGATAAAAATATTTTCGTACATTCTCTGACGAATACAGTAGCTTAGTTCCTTTCTCATCCTCAAGCTTAAAGGTTCTTGGTCAAAATGAGTACGCCGCTGATTGAGACATGAAATAAAAATAGCTGCAACTTAACACACGTTTAAGAAACACATTAGAATGCAACAGATTCTGAACAGCTACTGAATGCATAGCATTATCTCTGCCGCTGCAAAAGCTACACCAAAGATACACACATTTTACTACAGGCCGGCAGTGCCGCACACTAAAGACCGATTCACACTCACAACAACGTACACGCCGCATGAAAGATGTTGCGAAAACGTTTCATCACCCACAGTTCACTCACTCACGCGTGCATCGCTTCCACACACGATACAGTATACATCGTGAGCATTCGGTTCTGGACACGGCACTAGCAAACTAACAACAGAACGATGAAAGGCGATGAAAAGATAGTCTAGGATGCAACAGCAAACGATGACTTTCTACAGAAACGAAACACTTCAAGAACGTTTCTGAAATCTTTCTGTCAGCAGCGGAAAGAACAGCAGTATTCTTCGTGGAAATTGGTAAATTTTACAGGTGAGAACTAAACAAACTATATTGTGATCACGGCAAGGGACGGACTCTTCCCTCAGCATCTTTCTGGCAAAAATCTAGGCAAAACACTCGTTTCTATAGACGCCAGTAGCAAACTTTATTACAAGCAGGTTTTATTATTACATTTCAAAACACTTCTTTGTTTTTTTATGTTAAATAAAATAATTTTAATGTACAAAGCCGCCCGCTTATATTTAAGACAAGAAACAGCAAAAATCAGTAAAACAATATTGGGAAATCATGGACGTGCTAGTGGTTTGAACTAAATAAGCTTAACTAACCGGTAGCCGCCATCGTGAAAAATTATTCTACCAACAGATATGTTGACACAGGACATGGTGATACAGAAACGACAGAAAACGACAGAATTAGCAATTGCTTGCTTGCTATGGGGTGCATTCACGGCGAAACATTGCAACACTGTATCAGGCTCTGTTTAAGTCGAAATATTTACCACATCGGCCGCTTAGCATTGCTGGCATATATACGAACTAGGCTAGGCCTTAAGGGAACATTTTTTATAACATGCAATCCGACTCAACTATTTGAGAAAAATACATGCAATCAACACTCAACAATATATCACATTATGTACATAAAACATACATAATAACTATTGATCGACCAGCAGACAATGAATTCAATCTTACATTCCGACTAGCGACATCGTATATGGCGTAGGCCTACACACAGCTAGAACTAACAGTAATAATTTACATTAACAGTAATAATTACACCGTAAACTCGTGAATAAAAACCGACAAATATGCATAAAGTATACATCGAGAACGTACGTTGTTGGTCTGGAACAAACATTGCTCTAACAGGCTCTATAAAAGCTACGACGGATAACGTTTCGTTACAAAAGAAAAAAACTAGAAAATAATCGAGTTATGAGATCAACTATGCGACTAAAATAAGTAGGGGGCTACTCAAAAATGGGGTTACACGACGAAAACGTGTCCATAGGCAGCGCTTATTACAGAATAGGGGGTATACTTTTTAAAATTTTGGACACACTACGGTCTACAGCCTCAATAGGCCTACCTGGTAAGCCCTATCCTAATTGCCAAATTTTCTAATATTTTTACAATATCCTAACTTAAACAAAAATAAATACTTAGTCTGCTATGAGAAGTGGGGGATGAAAAAAGTACTGTCAAGGTCATGCAAATATGAGCCATGGTGATGTGGTGGTAAAGAAATTTTAATTTTTTAAAATTTTATTTGCTAAATTTTGAACCTACGGCTGCCTATGAACATTTCTTCTACGGGAAAATAGGTGGAAAGTACAAAGTAGTCTGAAATGACATTTGACAGCCGAAGAAAAAGAAAAAGAAAAATAACTAGTAACTATAGGTCAAAGCGTCTGCTTCTCTGTTGCAAGCGGACCGGAAAGACTTTTACCGACCGAGTCACGTGTGATCTGACCCGGTTTGCCGGCACCTGATTGGAGCGTGCGTAGTTGACATGGCCAAGTTAGTTAGTTCTTCTCGGGTACTTCCTGTAACGTGTGCCACTGGGCTATAGGTCTACGAGGATTGGCCAGCATGTCGCTCCAATGGCGTAGCTCCGCTCCCGTGGCGTTGCAACCCAGTTCCACGTGACCGATAGGATCTGACGTTCCGATTCGGTCATAGTCCACCACGACAATGTCCAACGATACTTTCTGTAACAGCGAAACATAAAAAGACAACAATCAACAGTCTCTACTGAGTACAGAATGACTTAAATATAACACTAAACTGTCAAGCCTTGCGCTAGGCTAAATCTGTCCGCAGTAGCTGCCGTGGTATGTGCGATATTTTTAGCAATAACGTCAGTGTCAGCCGATAGGCCTATATCGACATAGGTCTAGGCTAGGCCCTGCTTAATTAGCTACTAGTAGCACAGCACTATCTCGCATTGGTAAAGTATCAGAAAATCTGGTCCTATATGACCTTGACATTTGACCTATGACCTTAAAATTCAATAGGGTTCTTGCGGTTGTCGAGGTACATGTTCACGCTAAATTTTACCTGGCGAATAGGCCTACAACGCATTTGATAAACTGCTGCATAGGCCTATACATAAATCTAATTTAAAACATTTGATCCGAGTCCGGCTTCGGTTTCAGGAACTCTGGATGATCCAGATACTGAATCGGATTGAACCTCATCCTATGAACGAACCAAACTCCCCTGATGAATGTAGGCCTATCGACCCAACGTCAAGCTGGCGCCGATACGGTTCCGGTTGTGGTTACGGCGCGGTTACGTGTGTGAAACTAGCAAAAATGTCGTCACAGTGCCGACAAGATGCGGCGTCCGCCTAACTTTGCACTGCAAAACTTACATGTATTACTTATTTCGAGTTTTAACTTTTCACTGGCCAAGCGTGGCGCGCTTACAGTAACTGTAAGCACTTCATGGACCAGCTGGCTCGTCGGTCTTATTGAGTTGCGGTTTAACGTCCCGATAAGCCTATAGGCCTATACTTGATTTTTGACATTTCGAAGTAAAAATTGGCACACCAATTACTCCTGTCCTGTCGAACGTTAAGATTGACTTTGGTTTTTCTACGCCTTTTTTGTTTTCAGTTAGGAGCTTGTACAGCACAGACAGACAGACAGACGACCTGCTGTACAACAAACATGCTTTCAAATGTTTTATTCTAGGCCTACACGTAAGCGCGTGACGTCCTACCGCAAACACGTGCTAAAAAGCTGTGCATGGTTGGCAAGACGTTTTGCATGCAATTAACATCCCTTATTTAAACGTAGGCCTATTAGTATCTATAACGAGGTCCTAAACGGCGCCTGATAAGAAGAGTGTTCGATCTGACCTGAATCTGTTCGAACGCGACTTCGAACGAGAACGACTCGTTATAGTACGGGTTGAGCGTACACTTCTTGATTGTTGACTTTTTCTTCTTGATTCGCTTGCCGTTCATCAGCAGCGCAAGCTTCACGTACGGATCTACACACGCAGCGTGCTCGCTCTGTAAAGCCCAAATTCCATTAAAGAGCATTTTTACTACTAGAAAATCGAGACTTGGACCGTCGAAGTTTTTGTTTAGTGCTGAAAATTTCATACGCAGATGGTCCATGTTGATCTTAATTGGTTTCGGCGCAATTCGCTCGTGAAATGTGTCTCGCAACCGAAATCGCCAAAAATCTATAAAAACCTCTATTTTAGCGTTCAAGGTCATCCAAGATCATTGAATTCGGTGGCAATCGAAAGCCAGTGTACGACTTTCTGTTAGTGATTAACAGTAACCTAGGCCCTATCTCGCACCGTTATTGAGACACAGGGACTTATTGGCCAAAAATCGCAAATTTTTCCCCACCCCCTCTCATTTAGCGCCCTCGTTCGGGGTGACTTCCTTCGAATTTATGGAAAAGCTTTACGGTTCCTGAAACTAGAGTCTTCCAGGCAGCCAATGGTGAAGATTTGGTGATCCTAGCTTGAACCGTTTTTTACTGATCCACCCATTTGACGAATGGACGGACGGACGAACAGAATTGCGATGGCTAAGACGCGCTGAAAGCAGTAGCTGCTTTCGCGCGTAAAAACACGAATTTCCAGCTTATTCAATGGGAAACATTTCCACTACAGCTGCGCGTTGCGTTGCGTTTAGAATATAAACGCCGATAGTGTTTCTATTTTTACGCGTGAAAGCAGCTACTGATTTCGGCGCGTCTTAGCCATCGCAATTCTGTTCGTCCGTCCGTCCATCCGTCACACGGGTGGATCAGTCAAAAACGGTTCAATGTCTCCGCCCTTTTTTACGCGCTGCAACGCGCTGCAACGCGCTACAACGCGCTTCAACGCCGACTTTCCCCGTGACGCTTGCGACAGACCCGTTTCATTCCCGCGAAAAAAAACACTGGAAAAGTCGGCGAATTTCAAACCTTTCCCGTGTTTTGTTGCGGACGTCGCCGACTTTTCTGTGACATGCTGCAGCTTCGGCAAAAAGACCTCCTAAGCATCTCCAGTCCCCAGGGATATTATCATTATTATCTCTAAGCAAACTACGTAAGGCTACAAAATAGAAGAAAAAAGGTAAAGTATTCAGTATTTACAAAACATTTGCCGGACAGAAGAATAGATATTTTGCTATAGGATAACTGAATGCAGGCTAAACCTTATACAAGTGGACAGGCTTATAGGTAGACTGCGTGGCCTACAAAACTGGTTAGACACCAGTCCGTTCTGTCAGATCGAAAAATACAAAATGCCCATCGTTTTGCTTCCGGTCTAGACGTGAAGTACATAGGTCATCCAGCGACGTTAACATTTAGCTCACACTTGATATTTATGCGAAAAAACTGTACCTGCTCGCTAGAACGAGCACGAATCTCGGCTTGATCTTATACAATGTTTTCATAGGCCTACATAAGCACGCAACACGAGAAACAGAACCTCCTCTAAGAAAATTATTGCCCCTGCGTGACATGATGTCAATGTCATATACCTAAGTAAAACTTACCTTAGACATAATACCTGACATTAGCTCAACTTGTATGACGACCGTACAACGTTACACCAGGCAGACGGACGGACGACATACGATGGCATTAGGCTACTCGCTAATACCGAAGGGCCGTGGGTTACTTAGACCTATATAGGCGGAAGCTCTTACTTTTACCCTTTTCAACGTTTTGCTATATATCTGTTTCATCATGTCCTGCAGTGCTACTCAGAACGAGACGACTACGTGACTACTTGGCCAGTGAAAAGTTACAATTTGTGTGGGACATTTTTCACTTTCTCTCTAGCTGAGACTTGATTTACATTAATATAGAATTTTTATAGATTTATTAAACTAACTGCATCCTAGTGAAGATTGATACAGGACATGTCAGCACTGACCGGACAGTCCACCGACATCCATCTTCTTGAGGTTCTTAGCCTCCAGTATGACAACTGTCAGCTTGCCCGCGGTCGGCACATAGCGCAGCGAGAAACAAATGTCTCCAAGCTTGTTCTCCTAATTTGCACAACAACCATTCACAGCTCTCGCTTTAAAACGCTGCTACAAGTACAACTTTTAAGTTTACTCAAGTTGGCATTTTGTGAACTGAAAATTTAAAATAATTTAAATTAACGCAACCGGCTGTTCACCTAATGACTAGATGCAGCTTATAACCAAATAAAAATTTGGGACAAAAATGCATTATTTTTGCATAACATTAAAAAAAATTTTCTGAGGCCCTTTCGCACCTATTCCAAAATTCTGAATCCGCCACTGCAAATCTACAACATAAATCCACAGCAACGTGCGCATTAATCAGCAAGTCTTAGGCCTACCGCAAGTTGCACAACTTGTTGTGCGGCAAGTTTATGCATTAGCTTCTTACAGGCAGTTCAAAAAGCAGATTCGGTGCTGCCTTACTATCCTTTTTATAGGCGACATGCTGGTCTACTTTTTTCTGACGCATAGGCCTACATATCTTGTACTGATGGGTATAGTATATGTATGGATTGGCTAACTGGTTACAAGAAGCCCAGCTGTCGCTAGGGAAGGCCGACCGTACCGCTTACATCTGCTCACACAGAGGAAGCGATTCCCCAGTGGTGACTACACTTCCATACTCGCTATGTTAACACTGCTATCAAATGCTACAATAATGATACATGCCGCTAACTGTATTTCGACACCGTGTCATTTGCGCATTCACGGACGATGGCTGCAGGCAGCACCACTGCATTTCAATTGCGGCCAAACCGCTGCAGATAACGAGATGGTTTCTACTGACAGCCTGTAGGAACTCGTCATCGCTGTATCCAACGGTACCATCGCCGACCGCTACGACGTACCGTTTAACCACAATACGTGCGTTACAGAAAGACAGACGTCAGACGACAGACACAATCGTGTCAGAAAGGACGGTCAGCCAAAAAGCAAACGTATTTAGTTAGTAGACCAGACCTTGTCGTCTGACTCTGGACTGGTGAGGTCACGCCATTCCTCGACGACGCGACCAAGGTCAACAGAGTTGAGCGGCACCAGGACCGCTCCAATCTGATCGTGCTTCGAGAAACGATCAAAGTCAAAGATGTCAAACACCAACGTCTTGCTGCCAATCTCTGCATAAGGCACCTACAACAACGCCAAGCTACGGCGTACATACATTGGCTTTCCAACGACCATAGGTTTTCTAATCACGTTATTATATACACAGGATGGGCCAAAAAATGGCACCATTTTTGTATATCTCATAACTTCACCAAATATTAACCGATTTTCAAAATTCTTTCACTCTCAGAATCAAGAGACAATTTGCAATAAAACTCTCACTATAGATCCTACCACACCCTAAGTGTGTCACTGCACTACCTTGTGAAATGTCAGTGTCTTAAGAATAACAATTAAACACAAGATGACTTTTGTAACAACACATCGAAGCCGGCGACGCCACTGACCAATGGCGCGATCAACCAAACGCTGCGGCACTTTGCCCCACTCAGCGACAATGGCTTTCTTTAGCTGGTTGACTATCGTGAATCGTCAAAATTGATAGGCTATCTGTTGAAGAACATTCGAAACAGCATAATTGACCGGATTTAAGTCTGGGTTGTTTGGGGGCCGCATGCCAGGCTCGATCAACGTTGATCACGCAACCGGTCAGTGGCGTCGCCGGCTTGAGTGCATCATCTGACATTTTATGAGGTAGTGTAGCGACACACTTGAAGTGTGGTGGGATCTGTAGTGACAGTTTCATTACAAATTGTCTCCCGATTCTGAAAGTGAACGAATTTTGAAAATCGGTTAATATTTGGTGAAGTTATGAGGCGTACAATAAATGGTGCCATTTTTGGCCCACCCTGTATGTAGTCTGTTCATTTTGTTGTAGTATTTTGGGCACACGAGTGTGACAGACAGAAAAACCACGCTACGGTAACGTCTGTCACAAAAGCTGGCAACGTTTATGCTTACAGTAACGACAGGTGGCATCACAGACAAACAAAATAAGGCACAAATAGCAATCCACCAACAAAGGTTAAACGGGTTAATTTTTACGGCAGTTTCTAGCAAGCGTCCGTTGGCCAGACAACGTTCCCACCTTGTCATAAAAATACTTTGGCAAGATGCAGTTAAGCTGTATTTTTCTGAAAACGTACGTCAGATGTCAATCAAAATCGCTAACATAAAGATCTCATAAAACACACATTTTTTTCTGCAACTGCAACAAAATTAGGCTACAAATATTTGCCAAAATGATCTCCAGCAGATATTGTAGGTCAACATCTAGTAATTTTTTTATACAAATTATTCAATAAGCACTGATATCAAAAGAACACAAATATAATTGGCGTACGAAAATAACAAAAACTGGAAACAAACGAAAAAATTTTAAAAGTTACCCTTAAGCCTATAATTCGCTAACCGCAAAGTGTTGGGAGTGAGTGAAAAAAAATCCGGACCTTAAAAACAAAGGTTTCGTTGAAGACAGGGTTGAGAGTTTTCCGGTGAACTTTGGTCTCAAACTTTTTCTTCTTGTCCGGCATGATGTAGACTTTAACGTAGGGGTCGGAGGTGCCAGACATGTCCATGCCGGGCAGGTCAGCCGCTTGTATTACACCCACCGACAGCTGCACGACACAAGTACACACATACACAATACCTATGTATACCCGTCATACTCGTCATACCCGCCATCGTCCTCAGAAGCAGCTGCAGCAACCGTAGGATTAATAACGCATGCACACTCACGGGCGGCTTCGTGGCGTAGCGGTAAAGCGTCGGATTTACGATCGATAGGTCGGGGGTTCGACTCCCGGTCGAGTCACTGAGTAGTTGCAAACAGGTAAACCATTCAGGTATGTAAACAACACCAAGGTCGACTCAGATTTTCATCACTCTGGGGTAGATAGGTCTAAATCGAGTATCGGCCTGCCTGGCTGAGATTAAGACGAGACGCGTTCACTTGTGTCGGGTGGAAGGTAACACTGTGTGATCCCATACGGCAGGTGACGTTCTGTAGCTCTGAGATGGGTTTCCTATATAAAAAGCTATATAGGCCTACCGCACGGTCTTTTAAGCTTTTTAACGCACGCATCATTCGCATCATCAGCGTCATCTCGTCATCTACATCGTGAGTCTAGAAACTTAGCACCAATTATAAACTATATGCCGCCACTGTCGACTATTTGACTAGTCGACCATTTGGTCGGCTAGTCGACTACTCGACCTAATTATCGCAACGGACAACATGCAAAAATGGCGAACTCAGTTTGCAAGAGACAGACAGGCGCCGTTATACATCGCGAAAAAAATGTCAGCCAAGTTACAACATGCGGCCTCTGCCTAGGTAATTACAACACTTACTTATTATGAATTACAGTCTATTTTCACACTGCCGACACTGCGCTTAGTTTGCCGTGGACTGGCTCGGCGGCCATAGCTTCCAGAAATAAACATTAACCGATTAACGCAATACGAGTCTCTGTCCTAAGGTTAACATATCGTCTTGTGACCTTGATTTTTGACCTTTTAGCTGCAATTTATCACGCCAATTACCCCGGCCGACGAAAAAGTTCACACCAATTCTGTTTTTACGTTTTTTTGTTTTCGAGATAAGAGCGCGTACAAGACAGACGAACGAACGAAACAAACAAACGGGCAAGACCCGTGATGTAGCCTAGCTACTAGGATGGCCGCATAACAACAACAAATTCACAATACTGAAAAGCAAAACATAAACGAACTTCAGACTTTTGGAAGTCGTAGTCCATAGAAAACTGGAGCTTTCCTAGATTGACTTCTTCCTTCGTCTCGGCGCCTTCGTTGTCTTCCATGTTGGTCGTCAATTCCTCCAGATCTGGCTGCACCTGCGCGTTCCATGCCAAACTAAACAAGAATGTCGTATTCTCGTTAAGAAAGCGGCGCAATGCCGCAATTAACTCGAGGCGATTATGAAAATGACTATTTCACTTAGGCCTACTGCAAAACGCTTCTTTTTTTGCCTCAGACGGCATGCTCCAAAATATTATGATCCGGGCGCGGACGACGGTTATAACATGCGAGGCGCTCCAGAAAAACCGAATAAGATTTACAAGTGAGAAACGTTCCTTCAAGTTATAGAATGCGTTTTTAGCAAAAAGTGTTAGATACAAATTACTGCGTACCACAAATTAACAGCAGTGTTTGAATTGTGAAAAATTAGCTGGGAGGTTGAACTTTTCGACGGTCGGAGACCGACCAAAATTGTGGTGTAAACTGTATGTATATAGTATATAGCTAACCCCGCAAAACATAATTTGACAGTGTCTTAGGCGGGTTGAAAAACAGTTGGGGGGGTTCAACCCCTTAACCCCCGGCAATTCGAACACTGATTAACAGAAAATGTAGACTGATTAAATGTGATTTGTTAAAGAGCCGGAAGCGGTCAGACGACGCGCATTGAGCATGTGGTTCAAATGGGAGACAGTTTGGGAACAAGTCTGCAAAAGTATAAGACAAAGAGGTGATCGTCAGTATAGACATAAAACGAGTAATTATAACAATAACACAGACAATTTCTAACGCACCGCAACATGGCAAATCATCACAAGGGTGCAACGTGTCTGGTCTACAGATACATGCAAGTAGTCAGCAGAGCGAAAATCAAAATTTACGTCTTCAGAGCACACATACCTTTTCCTTCATGGCGCTAGTAAGCATCTGTACGCTCTTCATGTCGACTGCTCCCTTGACACCCTTCTTGAACTGTTTATCTTTGCGTCGCTTCCAACACATTCGTATGAGGCAGCCGCAGCAGGCGAGGATGATGAGCAATGCCGCGACACCAATACATATCACGCCCCAGTACGGAACTGCAAGCACGAACACGGCCTACCCGTTATAGTCTGTTATAAGTCAAGATATTTATTGACACGTGGTTAAAACAATCGAGCAATAGCTGAAAAATACCGGAGAAAGAAAGATAAAAATAATGCTTATTGAAATGCAACCAACGTTTCTTTTTCAGAAAAAAAGTATACGGACGGTAAGAATAAAAAGATAAAACAGTGGCGTCATTCAGAAAAATGGCTGGGTGGGTTGTACGGACCCCCATGGATTTATGATTGTATTTTTTCCTGTAAATCGTACTTTTGAAACAGCGTTACTGCTGCAAGAACACGTTACGTAGACTGATACCCCTAAAGATTACTGAGATTACCGAGATTATCCCCCAATGATTTTCTAAAATGACGCCACTACACTGTATGAGAAATGGATCGAGGGGAAGACCAAAAACGCGAGAGAAGCGAGGATGGCAAATTTTGCGGCCGTCCCCCTGAGCTCTGACAGTTTGAGCTGCTAATTGGCAATTCAATTACTCCTTGCCCGGGAAATGTTTTTAAAACCAATTCTAACTTATTTATACGTCATTTCGTTTTTGAGTTACTAGCCGTACGAAACAGAATCGCTTCGAAACAGAAACGACGGATCGCTTGTCATCGAATAATACGAGACAGACGGACAAACGAACAGACGCGTACGGACAAGACGCGTAGTATGGCCTATTACGACGGTCTCAAAATAACACTTTAGTGCATACTCAACTAGACATTGCATAACGGCTGTTTATTTTTCTCTATTGTGGTAGTTTTTTTCCGATCGCCACTTACCGTGCATTCTGTCGCCAATTTTCTCCGCCAGTTCTTTGATGGCGTTCTCCTTTTCTTCCTCGCCTGGCTCCGCCGTGCCCGTTTCCACATAATCTTCGTAGTACTCGTTGTAGTAATAGTCGTCATAGTACTCGTCGTCGTGCTGGTGGTCTAGTGGTGGTTGCGTGCTGGCCTGGTTGCCGGGCAGTGAAGTCGGCGTCACGGCGGCCTCCGCTGTTGCCTTATCGGCGCCTGCCCGCCGCAGCCGCCGCAGCAACAAGTGATGACTCATTGCTGCAACATCACGTCACGTCACATCGATTAGTCAATCACTTTCTTAAAGTGGCTCGTATAACAACAAACACCAAAGTAATCTGAAAATAGACGGAACCGCTTCGTTACTATCCGCCAGGTAGCTACAACATTTGCAACTACATGTTTTCGCTGTTGAGTTTGACCACCAAATCTTCCCTTCCCCTAGAGTGCCATGGTCAGGGACCTCTATCTAAGACAATGTGGCACAGGACCCCAGAAGTGTACCTGCAAAAGTGCATTTAAATCCGTCAAACGTTTTAAGTAGGGTGCATGAATGTGACAGACGACAAACTACAGACGACAGACAGACCACTCGATAGAGAAATAGGCGGAATCGCTTGCGCTAGAGCGATTTCGCCTAGAAACTATTACTTTTTCTATAAAGATATAGGCAGTTAATGATGTGTATGGAATGCAGACAGCGACTCATCAAACATCACATGCTCCTGTAGGTCGTTGCAGATCTGTCTAAAATCATTACTGCTTTACGGCTAATCAGATAGACTAACAAATTGCATTGCATATAATATCACTGTACGCAAGTGAGTAAGTAAGCGTGCTTTCTATTTCAGAAAACTGTTGGGCTGACTTAATCTGCCGCACTTAATAGTAACGCTAGCGCCGCTAAACTGCAGTACCAGGTGGAAGATTTAACATGAAAAATATTTTATATGGCTTAAGATGAGACTACAAGCTTAACAGAAATTATTTTGCTAGTGCTGAAATTTGGAATTTACGTTATCGCTCAATTTAAACAAGTGTTGCATGAATATTAAGTCCAAAGTCACGAATTCTCGGCTGATAAACTTACCTGCCGTTCTGTATCTCTAATCCGTGTATAGGATTACAAGACAAGTATTGGCCTATAATACGTGTCGCGGGTCAAATGCCCAATCCCTCGACGGCGCTTTTTCTTCGGTCGCGTCAAGATACCGTCGACCTGCAACCACGATAAAAATGCACAACACAATGTCTTGTAAGTAAGTCAGCAAGTAAGTAAGAAAACTTAAAAGACGCAAATTTAACAGTTAGGGGCCTAGCTGCAATGCGCTGCGATCTTAAAATCCGAACAAAAATGTTTTTAGCAGCCGTTTAAACTGTTCAAAGCTAATGTCAGTTAGTTTTACTCTGTTTCCATAGCTATAAGATGCGATATACACTGAAAATATAACCGACGAAGAAGCATTTCTAAATATGACGCTGTGGTAAACATTTGTTTCAATCAATTTCAAATTTCAATAAAAATGTCACAGTGCTATGTTAAAGTAAACAAATGGATGGCGTCTGCAGAAAAAATGTAACTCTGTTTTTATTTAGCACCCGTCATATATTGTAAAAATATAGTAAAATATAGAGCGCATAACGAAACTCTACTGCGCTGGTCACACTGAGGGAAAAAACAAAATAGGCCTAATCTCGAGAAAATGTCTAAAATTATTTTTTAAAAACACACGTTGGTCGGATCTGTGAGGTCGTCATGTAACGACTTTCAGTTCCAGACCGTCGGACCAGCAATCGTAAACTCCGACCACCCTAGACATTAAATCTATAGTGAGTGAGTGGACCAATACAACTATAGTTGCCTGAAATAAACGTGGTTGAATGATTGGTGTTTAAATTGTATTTTTACAGCTCTCTGCAGTGTTTCTGGGAATAAATGACGATCGTAACGAGAATGAGGGTGATTAATCAAACTGCGCGGATTCTTGGCAGTAGGCGGTAGTCTAGCAGCCAGAGTGCGAGTCATTACAACAGTACGAGCTACAGTGAACAGCGCTCTAGAGTACACCGACTCCGTGTGAATGGTCAACATCGGATCGATCACTGGTGCTGCAGTGCTGCTGCAGCTGCCTACAAGACCATAAACGTGGCTAATTAGCATCTCCAACACGTTATCGTAACCTCCCGTATCAGCCTCCGATGTTCTACCGACCTGGAAATTATTTCACCGCAAGTTAACTCACGTTCGAAGCCAATTAACACGCACTTTAATCAACCGGTAAGCTACCACGCCCAACTCGCCGGCGATGATCGATAAAAATGGCGTCTTGCGAGCGCGGGCGCGACATCAGAGTATCGGGCAACAAAACCGAAAAGAACCTACCTCGCAACGGTCCGGAAAGCTGCACGTCGCTGTGGCAGTCGACGCTGGCGACAAATGGCGAGAAACTGTCGACAACGGACGCCTCCGGGGCCGAGAAATCTCGACAAAACGCGGCGGTGCGGGCGGCGCGTTAAATATGTACGAGCGCTAGCGTCGTCGTCGTCGTCGTCGCCGTCGTGGCAGGGCGTAGTCGCCTGGCCTGGCACTGTACAGCACCCCGGTAGTCTGCGAGGCAAGGCATCGCGCGCTCTGGGTGGCCCAGGAAATCGCCGGGCACCGACCAGCCAGCGAGGATACGATCGATACCTGCTAGGCGGGTCACGTGGCGCGCTTGGCAGAAACACAGCCGTGCTGATCGCTCGTTTGTGATACAGTGGGAAATGGGGATCGAAGTTTTGGCTTAGCCTATGGTAACCAAATAAGAATGTATAGTTTAAAAAGCGCGGTTTAACAGTTACAGAGTGTTGCGTTTTCCACACCGGAAGTTCGGAACATCTGTAGCAGTCGTTTAATAATGTCATTTTGTCTCACATAGCTACAGCCGACAGGAAATCGAGTTTCAGAAGACGTGCACGAATATATTATACGATAGACAAACAGGAACCATGTACCGTATATTTTATCTTAACACATTCAGTTAAATACTATTAGGGCTATAACTGCATATAACGCTGAACACGTTAACGAAGCTATATTTTACCGGTCGCGTCAGTTTAGTGGCCTGTTAAGAGTAACCATTCTCTGATACAGTTTGGCCGTAATGCGAAATGCAAATTTCAGGGTCAAGACCTTTATTTTGAAAAAAACAGGTGTCCGTAGGGGGTCAGCGATGATATTGTCGGATGAAAAAAGCATTAATAAGTTCCTATAGACCGTCAATAGTAACCACGCCGCTAACTGTATTACGTCACGACTAACAAAGAATATTTAATCAACAGTCATGTTTTGCTAAAATATTTTGAATAAGTATTTCTTCAGCTACAAATTTTGAGCTTTTCGTGTAAATTGGTCATTATTTGAGTGAGTTATGAAAGCAAGAAAAGGGGTCCCTTTTTATAAAACACTGCGTATCGCCAGAATTGCTCAGATGGTGATACAAGAATGAAACTTGGCACAATAATACTTCAGCCTATACTAATTATTTCTGGTGCTGGTGCCAACGTGAACTGTTCACGGCATAGCAACTGTTGCTAGGCAACGTGTTTTCCTTAACAACCAGCATGACAGGACGCTCAAGCATACCATTGAAGGCTGATCTGATGTCCTGCCAAGTTTTAATGTTTTATGTTTTTATGTTCTTTATAAGTAACTGAGCAATTTCAGCTATATTTTGCACTAGTCGCCTAAACTAACGCTCCAAAAATTAAAGGTCACGTGACCGTGGCCAAGCCGCCTTTTCAAAAAATTTTAAGCAGTTATGTTTTTACTGTCACTGGAAGCATACACATCAAATTTAAAGTGCGTGCCTTTAACCGTTTTGGGGATATTGATATTGAACACAGAAACTGGTCTGATTAACTAATCTGCTGCTCACAAACAGACAGACACACGCACGCACGCACGTCCGATAAATGCAATATATCTGCCATTCACTCCATTTAGTTGTGGAAGCTAAAAATACTTGTCTTTTGTACATTTTAACTGATCTGGCCTAATCCCCAGTTCATCGCTAATAACGGTCCAACCGCCCTTACGCTGCTGCTCTGCTGCTGTTGGCCGGAAACAGCAGCTACTGCTGCTGCTGCAGCTGGGTAAATTATGGACGATGTATGACGTCAGACTTTGGCGCAGAGAGATGATCGATATTTGCTATTGTTGTTCGCTGTGTTGACCGTATACGTGCTTAAGCACTTACAGAACACAATGTTATGACACGCTGCCGGTGTCCCGCCTGTTATTGCATCTCGCTCTCATTTTACTTGCTGCCATCACCCAGCCAGCTGTAATAGGAGCGTGTTGTTATGTGATAGGCGTTTATCATTTATTGTCCCAATACAAAACAGTGTATGAAAACTGTGTCATATGTTATCAGTGCCTGCTCAGCGTGGAGCGGCTTCATCACAGCGTCTGGTTGTCATCGCGTCGACACATTTCTGCGCCGCAGCAAACGCTCGGGCTACTGCCAGCCAGATCTACCGACCTTCGACGAACTGCTGGAAGACTCTGACGACAGACAGTTCAATAAACTCTGTAGTAACACTGGACACTACTGCATATTACTTTTTTCACTACTTAATCTGGTATCACAACATTACAATCTCCGTCCCACCTCATCTGACAATAGACAATTACAGAGTGCGGTTTCTGGGATTTTTTTCGTTGGATAAAGAACGCTAGACTTTTACACATTTTGTAGAATGAATGAGTTGGCAAAGATCAATTAACTTTTATCTGTTTAGGCCTACTTTTTAGCTGTTGCGCTGCTACACGTTCTACGCAAAATAGCAAGAAACGGTATTAGTGACCAGTTCACGGACATTTTATCGATACTTCTGGAACGTAACTGCCGCAATTTTCTGGCTACAGGCACAAATGAAACGAACACATTAAAACTAATTAAATTTCTGCAGAAGTCTGTACATGTAGTTAAACATCTGACAACGTGTCGTCGGCTCATAACTCGAGAACTTTGGTTTTGTTATCACAATTGTCAAAACAGACTTTGTTGAGGCGCTCTTCGTGTACAAACGTGGTCACTATCAACAGAGTTTACAGTTGTCCACGCAAAACGTACATTATAGGCCCTATGCTGTTGTGTGGTGTGCATATACAAAACGTTCCTCGTAGCCCAATTAGAGGTTAAAAGGTCAAAGGTACTGTATAGTGTAGCGTGTAGTGTGTTTTTAGAAAATCCATCATAGAGCTACAGAGCGTCACTTGCCATATGGGATCACACAGTGTTACCTTCCACCCGACACAGGTAAACGCGCACCGCTTTAACCTCAGCCAGATAAGCCGGTACTCGATTTACCTACCCCGGAGGGATGGAAGGCTAAGTTGACTTAGGGGGTTAGTTACACATTGAGATGGTTAAACTGCCCGCAGACAGTCACCCATCTAAGTACTAATCCGGCCCAGCGCAGAGCAACTTCTTTGATCGGACACAACGCGTTACCGCTACACCACGCCACCGCCGATATTACTATCAAACTTCAATCAGTTACTGGATGATAACAGAGTTTTACTGTCTGCTGGTAGCGATTGTAAGTTCGAAGTGCATTTACAGTGACGATTATCAAGCCTAATCGTTACCAGTACCTGCGTCACTCAGCTGACTCGGTCGATGATGACTCAGTGCCAGTTGAAGCTACATCACTCATTGTCACTAAGACACTCGACTACATGTACATCGAAGTCGCTCAGAGAAAGCATACACGCGAACATACGTTGAATCCGCTAACACTTTTCGGCTGATTGAATGCAAAATCTACCGAAGATTTTGTTACTGAAACTACTGCGATGTCAACTGATTAAAATGATTTTGGACTATTTTGACGCTGAGTATTTTTAAAGTTTTTAAACTAATTGATTGTTATGTGGAAGCATCAAAATAGTCTAAATGTGTTACATGTAGTGTTTTGTATGCAATACAACTTACAAACTACAGTTTTGTGTTGCAATTCTTTGTCTTATATTATAACAGTATTCTATACTACAGCTTGGTATCGTACAACACTTAACTGTAATCTGTCACACATTTCAATTTCTTATACATCGGCAGAAAACGACAACGTTAATAAGACAACGTCGCACAAGATCAAGATTATTCGATATCTGCATATGCCACTTGTTCATTACGTTGTTTCTTAATAAAATATGCAAACTAAAAAAGTGTTTAATGTGTAACTATTTGTCGCATGCGATTTTTCCCTTTCTTTACAGTTTTATCGCCCATGTGGGAGCTGCCTAAATATCTGTGCCTATCGGTCAATATTCAGACATCTGTCGCGTTGAAGTAAGTACATGTAGCCTTCGTAGCCTAACATATAAATCGATCTCGTCGGTAGGCAAATGCTCGCAAACGTTTGCTTAAGTCGAAAATATGTCTACGGTGCTACAGAATAACGTGGAAATTTTTCTGATAAGCAGTACCGTACGTCAGACGTAGAATGCACAGTTGAAGTACTATTTTTATCGCTAAATACTTCCTAAGTTTCTAACTTAATTTTAACTCAACTTTTTAACTTCAAGTTTTCAAAGAAAAGGCGTCAACGCTAAAAGCATTGGCGGCCAGAGACTGATTGGGCTTTTTTGGTTACGGTCACACCACTGGTCTAAAACTTCCAGCTATTGCGACAGATGTTAGCGTAACGTAATCTGTCCGTCTGTCACACTCATGTGTTCCTTGCTAAAGCTGTTGGACGGAATGGGATACGATTGGCGGGAACACTCTCGTGACTTTAAGTAACATCGTAAATCTATGATACAGAAAGCTCTCGCGGTTTCCGCAGATAAACGGGAGATTTAGGGTGGCAACACCCAGTCACAATTTGCCTTACGAGGTGCGACAAAACCAACCGTAGGTCTCTCTTTAGCGATGCTGTCTAGTGCCGAACGATTTTGGTTCTTAATTTGTTTTCTGGGCCACGCTGTGCGTAGTTGTGCATGCAGGGCGAGAAAGCGTATTTTTTTTTTCAGCAGGACGCTTTTACTAATACAGTAGGTTTACAAGTTACAGTACAGAGAACTAGAATAAACGCAACATACATTTATTTATCGAACGAGATAGATTGTGAAAAAATACTACGTCTATGAACATCGATGTAAACTTGCCAGCATTTAAAGACTGTGTGCTGTAGAAAATCACTGCATGATATAGACGAATTCTTATTTCAGTTGTAAGCCTAAATTATAAAAAGCGAAAAATGTGAATCTACTAAAGCGTGTGAGTCGCTATAGTTAATTTGCTATGTCTTCGTCCATATTCCGACAGGTGAGTCTTTTGCAGCCTACTCTACGATATAAAAGAGGATACTACGTATATAGCCTAAGTGACTTTTTTAAAAAAAATGTCTATTACGTATTTTGTTTTTCTCTTGTGTAGATGCTTGCTTACTGTATATGGAACTAGGTGAACTGATTCAAGTAAATAAATGAAAACAATAGACCACGTGTGAGTACGAAACAAAATTAATAACAGCAGTTGTCCCCACAGCATTTCTAATGGCCACCTTTATGAACGGTGTACCGCTGAAGTTTACATATTGAGAAAAGAAAAAAATATTAAAAGCCAAAGATTTGCATGTCGGTTCCCCCACAACATGCATGCAAGTTTTGACTGCGGTTTTGACTCACACTTTTTCACACATTTTTTCGTTGGGCGATCGTAGCCTCCATCTAAGTGGACTTTTACTTTGAGGTCACACGCATGTTTCTGCCAAATGGCACCTCATTTTCTCTCACGACTTTAGCATTTTTCTCTGGTGACAAATGCATAAACAAATCGACAGACGGACAGACCACATTAAAGTAACATTTATTGCAATGGCCGAAAGAGATATAAGCTTACGAGTAACTTGAAGACATAAATGGATCCGTCTCTGATGTGTTACCCGGTATATCTCTGGCGCCGTGTGTAGCCAGTGACTAAGTGAACTCAGCCTTCTATTCCATCGAGTATACATCGGTCTGCCTGGTTGGGTTAAAGCGGGGCGCGTTAACCTGTGTCGGGTTCTCTGTGGTTCTTGGGTATCCATAGAGCTATACATACACCTTTAACCTTAACCTTTTACCTCAGTATTTGGTTCCAAAAGATCTCTGTTGGTTTACGAACATGAAATCACAAGACTTTTGACGATAGATAGTAGCAGTCGACATCACATTTACAGACGTGTGCTAATTGCTACAGTTCGGGCTAAAAATACTAGTTTACATTTAATCAAATGTAAAAAAAGTCAGACTTAAGATATGCGCGTTTGATTTGTTCGGGACTTAACGTTTTATTATTAGTGCATTTTGACTGATCAATTCAGCGATTCATTTATTTATTTGCTGATAAGCAACATACGGTAATTAATCAGAATGAGATATCACACAAATGACGTAAACTACATAATAAGCTATACGACGTGCACAGTGACTGTGAACAGTACTTTGTGTAGTATATCATATCGCATTATTCATGTTATTCGTCACGCATTGAAGTACGTAGCTGTAGAATTAATTAAAGTCTACAGTTGACTGTCTTAATTAAAGTTACGTAATTGGTGTCGATCATTATACGAATAGCACTTTTTTGTCACCACTCACCAGCTGACGTATTAATTTGCTTCATATCGATTTTCTTTTGTATAACAACGTTTGACTCGGCTAATAACTAACTGGTCTAGCCTGTTCGTTAATTTTGTCATTTCGAACAGCGACGTAGACGTTACTTACTATCATAATATAAGTGCTTAAATTAAATTACACGTTGCTCCTCTATTTACTGTAGGCTTGCGTCAGATGTCACGTAGAAAATGATTGCAATAGCGGTCGTTTAGCACAATACACTGTAGTGTAGATGTTGTTAAAGCGTACTTATTTCTTGACTGTGATCGGCGGTGTGTTCGGCCCGAGAATTGTTGGTTTGAATCACGTTTCGGTCGTCACGATTGACTGGTGTGAGATTTGGAGCAGTTATAACATTCCAGACACTGCAGTGAGAGATAAACGACAGAAATAGGTCACAAAATGATATATTTTGTGTTTCAGGCTGTGGAGAAGATGAAGCGATGGTTCGGTGTATCGCCGTCAGATGGCGTTGGGTCACAAGCCTCCAGCGACGAAGACTGCTCTGCCATTGGACGATGTGATAATGTGTACGACTTTGACGAGAACAAGGACAGAGGGAACTGGGCCGGGCGCTTTGATTTTGTTCTTGCACTGCTCGGGTCAGTAGATGAACAAGATTTTGCATGTACAGACAGCTGAGTCCATTAATTTTTGCGTGGGAGTTCACTCCGAGCCGGCGAGAGTTGCAGACCCAGTTAAGCTAGCGTGTTTCGGTCGGCGGATGGCCAGGCTCTAATTTAAAAAAAAACAGCCAGCACATTTAACCGTCAAGACCAGTATGCCAGCACTTTTGGTCACAAAACCTACTGCTACACAGAATTCGCCGTTTCTTCCGTAGCAATGGCGGTAATCGTCGCCAGTGCTCATTTTGCTTACTCACGGAAGGATGGCCAGGCTGAGTAGAGGTGGCTTGTACAAATCCAAGGAACAACAGAAACCATCCAAGCTAGTTCGACTATACCTTACGCGTTTCGCCAAATTACGCAAAACAGACGTAGATTATACAGTTTTTGGTGCTTACTAATTATTGCTGCATGCAGCCACTGCCTGCTAACCTGTCGTATGTTTGTGGTCCAGCTATGCGGTAGGTCTGGGCAACGTCTGGCGGTTTCCGTACCTGTGTTATCGTAACGGCGGCGGTGCGTTTCTGATACCGTATTTCATAATGCTCGTCTTCATCGGCATTCCGCTGTTCTACATGGAACTCGCCCTCGGTCAGTTCTGCAGCTCCGGACCTCTCACGTGCTGGCAGTTCGCGCCCATCTTCAAAGGTAGGCCTACAGCACGCCTAACGAAGTACCACGCTATGCTGCATTATCAGTAAGGACGAAAATAATTTCGTAAGAGGCTGGAATCGCTTATCGATGCAGTCAGTTACCACGGGATCTAAAATTTACTACTTGGGGGCTACAAAAAAGTGTACAGTTGTGATGTTTTTCGTGTACTCTGGGTCTCTTCGGGCCTATAGTCATCTAAACGTTTTTTAAAAAAAATTTTGCGACTTGTGGTATGTGTTTTACCCGTAACTCAGACCAACTTATGAGCAATTTAAAGTCTACAAGTCTACAACTTAGGCCTACACTAATATGACAATTTTAACGTATTCGTAAATTTTGTATATGCTACTTATGTCGTATTCTGTTGGCACGTATGACAGGTATAGGGTTCGGTCAGCTCATAGTCAACTCGCTGGTGAGCATCTACTACATAATTCTAGTCGCCTGGGCTCTGTTCTATCTGTTTGCTTCGTTCATTCACATCATGCATCTGCCGTGGCGAGACTGCTTCAACCGCTGGAACACTTTCCGTCAGTTCTTATACTGATTACCGCTGTCTTGTTGTATTGTATTTCGTTTCAGAATGGCAGTTTCACATATGTAAAATACCAGAAAAATGTACACCAAATTGTTTAAATTTCGTTCTGCTGCACTTTAAGCGTCCGGATGGCGGACGTATGAGACAAAAATATAACAGGTAAAACATTTTAACTGTATTTTTTTATTTTCGGTTAAGACGTTTTTGCACATATCAAATAATAAAACAAATGAAGCTGCAGAATATATTAATATATTGTTTTGTTTCTGTTTTATTTTTGTTTCGCACGTGCATGCGAGTTCTAGCCCAGTTAATAGTTGTTTTTTTTTTGTTTCAGTAATGTTGTTTTTCTTAATATGAGAGGCTGGCAACGGAATCAGAACATCACAGCAATTCAATTCCAATCGCTATCGCTGTTATTATTTTGTCTGTAGCTTTAAGCATGCGTTTTTGTAAGTTTAACGCGTTTGCGTGATTTTAGTTGTACCGTTCTTCTTTTCTTGATTCATGTTATGGACGTTTGTCAAAACTGACGAAATGATTTACTGGTTGATTGAATGCTGAATTTACTGCATGTAGTATGCATTGATCGTCTGCCCGACATGTCGTGTGAGAACGCCTCCGTGTCATCGTCTGAGCTGATCGGTTACGCTAACGGCACTTGCTACAACGACTCTCAGCTCGTCGGCATCTGGAGCGAAGCCGTCTTCGAGAACACTACCAATCTCAAACGTACCTCTGCCAGCGAAGAATACTTCAAGTAACTTATCAACTTCCCAAATCTATACTGCTCATTGTATCGAAATAAAACATTAACTAAGTTATAGGCCTAGTATACTGTGTTAACCAAATTTTGACAAAGTAGTAGGCCTACTGGAGTAACGAATGAATGTCTTTGTCAAAAATAACACACAGCATAGAACACGGCCCGACTCAAATTTAAGTGCGCTAGTCGAAAAATTCTTAAAATCGGTCACTATATTCGGCGGAGATATGGACAGAAGTTAATTGGTACTTTTTATGACTCACTGTGTATATCAGTGC
>Ga0209454_1000216_pt1 | contig 33358 bp, 16 predicted proteins | sample WorMetHERISLAND1_2_FD_187400 | JGI IMG/M metagenome (GOLD analysis project Ga0209454, IMG submission 187400) | Marine gutless worms symbiont microbial communities from Max Planck institute for Marine Microbiology, Germany - Olavius geniculatus... | ecosystem: Host-associated > Annelida >... | reverse complement strand
ATGCTGACGAGTACAAACTCGTCAGCATTACGTCACGACTAGCAAAGAATATTTAACTATTAGCCATATTTTGTCCAAATATTTTGAATAAGTATTTCTTTGGTTACATTAAGTAAAAAATTTCGTGTAAGTTGATTATTGACTAAATTATGAAAAAAAGAAAAAAAATGCCTTTTTATGAAACACCTTGTAGACACGTTATCACGTTGCTTAGACCACACTGAGCTTGCACTGGTAGGCCTACTATTTTTCGCAATTTTTGGCTCGTGCGTCATAGAGGCAACGACGGTGTAGTCTGTGCGATCTAGGCCTGGTTTAAGTACGATGTCGCACTGTCTGAAGTGGTATAAGCTCGTACTGCGTACTCGCTTATCCACTCCGGCAGTGCGCTATCTAGTACAGACAATATGGTGCAGTAGCCTACGAGTGCCAGTGTGAAATAAAGCACATACGTCCATTACGTCATCATTACACATTTACCCTTCTTTCTAAACGATGGACGAAACAATCAGTGAGGTAGCGGTTTGACTGAGCTACAGCGTAGATTCGTTGCCGACAGAAACTCAATCCATTCGGCTGCTACAGATACGACGACGGGACAATCATTTCGCGAGATACGTCCGTCGTATAGTTTCAGCGGTAGCGTCGACGGTTATGCGTATTCTACATCGTCACACTCTGCTGAGCAACGACGGCCTGCCAGCACCGACGACGATATACAACAATTGCAGCGCGCTCTATATAAGCCGAACTCGAGCTGAAGATCGAAACTCAATTCACTGCGTTGCCGCAAGCGACCACTCATGAACGCATTCTGCTGAAAAACACGGCGTCGTCATGTCTGCGAGCTAGCTGCTGTTCAAACAGAACTATTTGTCGAGAGGCACTACCGACCGACGAATATAAATAATTGTACGACATTCGTCCGCTACGAGCCGCTGCTGTACAGACGCCGTAGTCATAGCAACGGCGACGGCTTTTTTGGTAGAGAAATAAAAAGAAACGGCGATTCACCGGGCTCTGTGCATTGTTACAGCAACTACCGCAGACTCCAGGCTGGCTCGGCTTAGCTCGGTGTGGCCTGTCATATCCTATAGCTTTTTTTATGCCGATCGGGCAGAGCTATAACACACCTGCATAGCGTGCTATTATGATTGACAGTCGCCCGTATGCGGCAGCGAGGCTGCTATTATTACCTGCCTGCCTTCGCGCCGTGAACACGTTGTTGTGCTGCCACTGCTGCTGCCGCTGTGGGAAAAACCCGGCGCCACACAATTCGTCAGTGACAAAGACTATTATTATCCCACACAGCGGCTAGCATAGCATTTCCGTTACTACACCTGTCTGCCTGAAAAACCGCTTAATGACTTACGATTTACCAGTTTGATCAATTTTCAATTCGCTGACGCATTGCGTATTTATAAATAGATTTATAAATATATTTTCGTATATATAGACAGGAGAGAAAAATCGTATTTAGACTAGACCTAATGTGTTCAAAAATTAATAATTTTCTTCGTTGGAGTTTTAATCAATCAATTAATCAATCAATCAACTATCAATCAACTCAAACAACTATTTACGAAAATTACCATTGGTTTACAATATATACCTAAAGTTAAAATAAAAGAGATAATGTAAAAAAAACTTTATGGCGGTTATTTTTCTTATTTGCTATTAAGCCTATCAGCATTGCTGATAATGCTATGTTTGACAGTATTTACTGTTCTTTAAGAAGTTAAATTTTTTACCATAATTTTTAGCACGTCTATGTTGATAATTGCGATTTGCCAATTCTTATAATCTCAAACAAATATAATCAACGAATACTTATGAACGACTTAACTTCTCGCGTATCAGCGACCTGGCTGTATTGACCATCGCTGAACGACAAGTCACTAGAGCCACCTTCTGAATGAAGCAGAAACAAATTTTCAATCAGCTAAAGCACAGTGCATATGGTCGTTATCTTAGAACAGATAATGAACACTGTAAGGAAAATTTTTAACACAGTCAATTTTTACGCAATAAATTTAATCAACTTCTTCACAGTTACTGTATTAATGCCCAGAAGGTGTTTGAAGAAAACGTAACGTAAGATGAAGCTGGTTTAAAAATAACATTTCTATTTACGAAAGTATTGTATCCAGGCCCGTCGAGAGCTACAGCGGGGCCCGGGAAAATATTCTTGTGGGGCCCCCAAACATTTTCGTGGGCCCCTCTGAAGAAAAAAAATGATTTTTTTTCGGAATGGTGCATTCTGGTCCACTTTATATTTCTGAGCGACGGCGGAGCCCCAAACCTCGCGGGCCCAGGGTAGATTACCCTCCTTACCCCACCGTCTCGACGGGCCTGATTGCATCTTGTTGTGTATTATTGTGTTACATTTGCAGTCTTGGATACAACTATTAACGTGATTTTCAAAGAGATAAGTTACATAAGTTATAACAGTTTCATAGGTTAGGCCTACTTGATAAAGTTGTCATTTAAAAATCGTATGCATTCTGACAACGCATTTTTTAAACGAATATTGAACGAGTAGCCTATATAGCCTACGAACGATACAAAATGCAGTAGCAAAGTCTTCTGCTTATTTTCCGTTCTAGTAAAATGTTAAAGTTTTATTATAGAGTGATGCGTAGCTGTTGTAGGCCCTACGCTATAGTGCTCTTCGTGCTGTTAGTGTTTAAAACCCAAGACTTCTGAATACGCTCCCGCTAAAAACGCTGACAAAAAGATTTTTGGTTACGATAGGATGTGTCTAATTTTTGCTTTTTGGCGTCAGGGATAGGTAAGACATTGTGTAATGTGCACTGCATATAATGTTATTTGTGGTGAGCTCGGGGACCAGCTGCTGGAGCCAGGTGCCCGAGGCTGAAGCAGATGTTCGTCACGATAGCCGCTGACATATCATTATAAACCGTCGACATGTGTCTGTCTATACAGTACCGGACTGACCGGACACACTAAAGACTGAACTCCATTCGCTTGTAAAACTCACTTTGCCACTTGTTTTTTTCTTGTCTTGTTTTCAATTCACATGTTTATTGATACAAAGTGTACGCTAGCCTAAAGGCGCGTACAAAGCGATGTAACTGAACTGAACTTAACTGACACGGTTTAGTTTTCGACGAACTGACCAGTGGGCAAGCAGTAATGCATTACAGTAGGCACCGTTTAACGGCGTCGATGGCTTACGTACTACCCTCAAGTACGCATCAACCAATAACCAATGGGCTCTGTTTGCTTACCGACTGCACTATGCGACGTTCTGTAAATACTCCTTGCTGGACGTCTGTTTTTTTACGCTTTTGTGTCTCATTAGATCTGCGTGTCTAGGCATTTTGTCTAAATAAAATAAAATTTGACCTAATTTGATTTGACTTGTGCGTGAATAAACAGATGCACTGGAAAGTCTCAAGGCCTTAATGAAGTCAACTGCTGATGAGTAGAGGCTACATCAAACAGCGCGCGGTAGAGCCAACCTTCAAAGAGTCTGATTACAGCTGAGCACGCGACCTGTAAGCCTATAGGCCTACACGGATAAAGTTGCAGCAGCAATTGGCGGTAATTAACAGCGCTTGGTCATTCCGTGCAGTTCTGCAATGCAATGACCTGTGCCGGTTCGGAAATGTCATCCTGCGTAAAAAGTGCAAATTCAAGTCACTTTCGTTTCTTTCTGGCGACTGGTCGGCTTTCAGTGTATCTACACTCCAGTACTGGCAGCGATCGACCGTTTCCATTGTTCTGTTGTATTTATTCCATTTTATTGCACACATGCAATTTCCGTTACTGTAACTGCAACAGGATAATTAGTTCTAACTCGAGCCACATGACTTGCAGTCTGAGTAAAGTTGCATCGTACATGTGTTATCGTTTTCTAACGCAAGTGTAAAGTAAGCTTGAAGGCATGCGTCCTTACGTCCCGCAACAAACCTTATTGCCGTAGGCAGAGTAACAGCCTATAGACGGCTGTCAGCCCAACAAAATACTGACCACCAGGAGAACATTACCAAATAACAATTACCTTTCAGTTACGTCTGCTTTACCGGGGTTCGGCGTTTCCTTGCGAGTTATTTGCAGTTCTGTTTTTGCCCAGCGTCGATGGATAGCGTTAGAGCGTTTCTGCTGGTTACCTTCTACGCTTCGACCGGTAAGCTCATTTTATTCAACGCAGGGAAAAGTAGGCCCTATTTTAACGCTGTGACCACAAATATACAAAATAGCTATAACAGAATAGGTCTTCGACTAAAATAGCACCATAAAATTATTATCTGGCATTTTGTGTGGACGGTTTAAAGACAAATTTTTTATACTATTATTTGTAAATGCAGGCAGAGAATGATGACAAAAGTTGTAGTTCGAATAAGTTTGATTCGAGACAGCGACCGACGTTACAGGGCAGCGCGAGTTGTAAAGTGTCCATTGTTCTTAGTCTTGTAGCGAAATACACTCGGTCTGTTTTTGTGCTGATTTAGGCACAAATACCATAATTTCTATTTGCTGTGGACATGTGCAACCAGTTGTTCAGCTTTATGCCTGTATGATTCGCTGCTTGTTATATACAACTTGCTGAGAATTTGTTGTGGGTTGTAAAACATGTTGTACGACAAATGTGCAACGAATCGCAAAGCAAGGGGGAGTCGGGCTTTAGTTACAGTCGATAAAATTATAAAAACCCAAATTCCATTTCGCCGACTTTCACCGAAACTTCCCCGCGAAAAAAGTTGCGGACACAAATCACGAAAGTCGGCGACATGATTTGTGTGGCAGACTTTCATGATCTGTGTCCGCTATTTTCCCCGCAGGGAAGTTTTGGTGGAAGTCGCAAAGTCGGCGTAATGGAATTTGGACTTTAATAATCTGCTGTTGTGTTCTTGTTGTTGTTGCTGCTGATGATGATGATGATGATGACAAAAGCGGCTGTCGACGAAGCTGGATGTCTGGACAGTTCGACCGCTGCGTCACCAGCAGTGACACTCGGTCCAGCAGAACAATTGCTACTACTACTTAACGACAACAGTCATAGTCAAACGTCGCCGCGATATCAACATAACACGCTAAGTCCTTCTGTGTCCGCCAAGGAGTCCTCTCAGGATATCGATAATTGTACGGTTATCGCTTTCGGTTCGACACCAGCAACCGGATGTAGTTCGCTGACAACCGGTCCTACCGTTACACAGGTCGCCACCACGACGAAACCAGCCGATAGTTCGAACAACAACGCGGTGAAAAATCGCGTCCACAAGTCGTCCGACGTATTCGAAACCGAAACAACTTTCGACGACTCGATTCGGGGAAACCCGAAGTTCTACGCCAAACCAAAAACAACGACCGAACTCTGCTGCACCACATCCGCGTCCACGGCGACGCAAGATCGCTTGATAACAAACAATTTTGCTGATAAGTTGACAACTCTAGCTATCACAGAAAAGCCCTTCACGTCAAGTACAACGACGGACGAATACGGGCAAACCGCGTCGATAGTAGTAGATCTGTCTGTCGCCGAAACACGCTCGGAAGACTACACCGTTAGCAGCAACAAAAGAAGTAATGAAACCAATTCGCCGCTGAATACTGCAGCTGTTCTGGCGAGCTACGAAAGCTTCAGTAGAACAACCGTTCGGACCGACACCGTCACGCGGAACCAGACGTTCAACTTCGTGTTCAGCGGCAACTGTCAGGCGCTGCGGCGGCGCGGCGCGGAGGCTGTGAAACGGTTCCGGTCGGTGGTCGTGGACGCGCTGTCGAGCGGGTTGTCAGTGAGCGTGGGGCGTCTGGTGGCCGGGGATCTGCGCTGTGGGTCGCTCAACCTCAGCATCACTCTACTGGACGCTCGTGACGATGACGTACAGTGGCTGATGAAGACGCTGTCCGCCGCGACGCTACGAGTCTCCGTTGAGGACGTAGACGAGACCTTCGTCCTGCAGAGTGTCGAACCCGCTGCCGCCACCAGGACCCGGGTCAGATCCGCACCAGGACCTAGAATGGTCGCCACGACAACGACCGGACCCTCCCCCGACCTGAGCCAGGGCTCCGTGGCAATCCTGGTTGTGTTCATAATCATCGGGGTCTTGGCGATGTTTGCCGGGACGGTCTCGGCGGCGGTCTACCTGTACTTCCGGCGCATGTACTGTCGCACGTTCGTCGTGAATCGGCGCGCTCTGCGCTGGTCGTCCCGCGCCAGTGACACAGTCCACGTTATCAACGTCGACGACGAGGACTCCGCCAGCAACGGGACCACCACCAGACCACCCCTGTCAGGCCCTGTCCCCCACGACTGGTCCCCGCCCATTTCCGTTACCGGTTTCGACGAAGGAGGGGAACGAGGAGGCCGACTTCCAATGGTGCATGGTTGGTCGCCACCGCGCCACTACTGCCAGGCGAGATTCCGTCGCCTGATCCCTGCCCTGCCCCCGGGGACTATGACGTCATTTCCGGAAGAACTGCTAGACGAGGGGGAGGAGGAAACGGAAGCAACTGTCGATCTGACGGCATTCCATAATTCATTTCGCCCTCGTCGCTGCCAGGTGCAGACTTCAATCGTTAGTCTTCATCAGCCGTTGTCGTCGGACTTTCACATCGCCACATCGACGCCGAGGCAAGCAAACGAGGACGGCGGAGCCACTTCTACTCTGACGGACGCCGGATATCAGTGCGAATTTAGGAAAAAAGACGCCAGCCGCGGATTGAATGGAAGTAGTATACAGTTCGACTGGATCGCCAATGACTTTTGCAGCACCACTAGCAGCGGCAACGGAAATAAAGAAAAAGCCACGCCTTTCTGATCAGTGAACAGTGTGCTTTCGTCGCCGCAAGGCACTGAACATCGCAAAACCAGAACTGCTAAAAGATAAAGTTATAAAATACACCGCGAGTAACAAAAATAATACAACAAACTGTTGCCCACATTTTAGTCAAAATATGATCGATCGATTTCCAATTTTTTACTGCTACATTTGGTCTAAAATTTATCGCGTCCTTTCACTACCTTGTAAAATAATCATCTAAGTTAAACCAGCGTGTCGTGTCTTGCTAAAGTATGAATATACTGGATACTGTGGTGAGAGAAGCAAGTTACTTTCAGTCGTTCTTTTTTTCTTCAGCGTTCACGACTTTCGCGTAGCGTATAGTCCAGTTTCAACACGACATATGTCATCATTAGCGACTGACTGAACGTCGTTCTTGTGCGAAAGAAACGTTTTGCGTCGACTTCTTTATTCTTGGCTGCAACGTATGAGTGCAGTTATATAGCAGTTAAGAAAATTTTTCGGCTTAACTAATGCGAGTTTTGCGTGACTGTTTGCTTTAATCAGTTTTACATGCACGTTTTTTCAGTTTAAAAAAGCGACCAGCAATCATTTGGGTTACTCTCCGCTGGAATCCAGATCCTTAGGTAAAATTATGAACCCAATCGAGAAATTTAATTTGACGTATGCAAAATAAAAAGTTCGGGACAAAACGTCACTGTTAGAAACTTATCTACGCAATTGTGGCAAATACAGAAAACAGCACAAATGTGCAAAATAAACGGTTCTGGGTCGATGTACTTTTCTAGTTTATTTTGCGCTGCCGGGAACTGCTTAATGTCCGTGGTTAACTGGTCGGTCGTTACGTTAATGCGGTGCTGCGGCTGCAAGATCGTGATGCAAATAACGCCAAAAGACATACACGTAGGTCTATAGCTTTTTCTCGACAACAACAGCAAAGCCAACAGCGTCACTTTGTGGGGATCGGGTTTCGTGTTCGAGCTATGACGACGACGTTCAGTACTGCAAATGCTATTATGTTTGTCAATTACGGGGCTTATGGGGCCTCCTGAGTTCTGTGAATGCAATCTCTGTCAATAAAATTTTATAGTTGTTGCATTATGTTGCAATACAAAAATACTTTCACCGACAGTTAATGTTTTGAAAGTCAGAAGTGCAACTCGAAGTCCTGTTTTTCAAACGTATAACTTGCGACTTTAGTTCTGCCAACCGTCAAAATTTCAAGTGTTATAAAAATTTTTATTACCAAGGCCGTTTTTGGTTAATTAAGAACGTATATTTTAAGGGTTTTTCTATATGCGTACGTTATATTGCCTTTATGACTGCGTACGCCTATTACTTTGTATTTTGTGGACAATGCGTGTTTGTATTTTAGTGCGTTGTTTGTTCACGTAATGCTTGTGCGATTGACACTTGCAACTAAGACAACTCACTCACTCACTTATTTCCGATACTTTTAGGCAGCAGTTAAAACGTTTTTAATTTTGCATATATCGACAATTATTAACACTACCTTAGCGCATTAGAAACTTTGTGGATGCGGTCTACAATGTATTTTGGATTTAAGTTGACTGATCCCGTCATCATCACGTAATCGTTGATATGGCTCCGGCGACACGCCTCTGAGTCCTGCGTTGTCAGCTCCATTACATACTTGATGCACGCCAGTACTAGGCCTACGTCGATTTGACCGGCGCTGAGATAGGGAAAGAGAAAGAAAGAGAGAGACAAGAAGAAACGACGGGTTAATGTTGTCTTCAGCTCGCTAGCGACCGACAACGCAGCCAAGAGATGTCATCAACCAAGTCGCGCTCGCCAAATCGTAATATAGATCTCCGTCGCGGCTCTCGTTTATGGCCCGCGTATAATCAGCCGATGCACAACCGATTTGTGCGATAATCATATATTGCATCTTACATCCATACAAGTGCCACAACTGCTGCGACATCTCTGGACTCAGATTCGATGCACAGTCGTCGTGCATAGATTACTCTCGGTATCTTCCAATGATCGAGAACTGTTCCATTAGGGCCTTGGCAATTAATCAACCTAATCGCAATAATTTATGTACACTGCGTATAATCAGCCGACAACCGATTTACGGTTGTAAGTCGCCGTACTTGGCGTCTCATGCGTGAAATCGTTTTGTTCCAGTAGGCCTACGACGGACGTGGGACGGCAGCAATAGTAGGCCCGTACGTAATCCCAAGACAAACACTGTCTAACAAACACTGTCCCAACACTGTTAGTGTTTATATAGCGCGTTTGCTGTAGGCCTACACGTAAAAAACGTCGGACGCGCTCACTAAGCTAGTAAAACTGAGAAAGATAAAGATCAAAGTAATGTGTAAAAAGCGGATTCGCTAATCGATGCTGCCACCTGGTGAATTAGAAATTATTTTTTGTACATCGGAAGCAACAGTTTGGCTGGGAGTTTGACAATCTTTCCTTTCCTTAAGGATCAGGTACCCCATTTGACATAATGTATTATTGGACCCCGGAAATGTATCTGACAAATGGCGTCTGAATTCATCGAAAGGTTTAAGCAAAGAGCACGAATGTTACATACAGACGACAGACAGACAGACTACGCTACGGAAAAATGCGGCGCAAGAAACGGAATTGTTCGTAGTTGCGGCGATGCCGCCTAAAATGTTTGAGGTGACGTCTACAAGTTGGCACAAAATGCGTGCTGGTTTAAAGATAGTTCCAAAGAACGTTAACTTCCAAGTAGATTCACCGGTATTTTTAAACGCACATCTTCCGTTAGTTGAGACTCTGATGCGAGGTACCTGTAGGCCTAGCTGGGCACGTTTGGCAGATCGCTGATGTCTGTGGCTGTTAGCACTGGAGACAGTTTGGCAAAGATCAACCAGGTATCCATCCAGGAGCCATTCGGTGCTGACACGTAGACCTATACATTATGACATTATGCACCTCATAGATGTTAAAAACATTTTTAATGTTTTTTTAAATAAAAGTTTAAAAAAACACGTTCTGATGTTTTTCAAAAATGTTTTTTTTTAATTTATCATGTTTTAAATTTGTGAATGTTTTAAAAATGTTTTTGTTTTATTTTTAATGTCGCGTTTTTGTTCTTATTAAAAATATACATGCAAAATTACAAATATGATGCGTTTCTTATAAGCAAATTGCGTTTAGTCCTGTTTTCGATCTGTATTATAGTCACGGTTACATAATAACCTTCAGTACATTCCTGTCTTCAGTCTTCACAAATGGTAGGGTTTTGTTTTTAACACGTTATTGTGCTAAATGTGGTTCAATGTTTTTATGTATGTTTTACATGTTTTTTTTCTAAAAGTAAATAAAACATGTTTTTAAATGTGTTTTTGTTTGCACATTAATGTTTTAACATCTACGAGTATGAAGCATCTGGATCACATACCTTGAATCGGATCCAGTCAGCGACATTCAGCTCCCGCAATGTCCGAATATTGGTGGCAATCTGGTTCACGACTCGGGTCCGGAAATGTTAGCCTAATTATTGTTAATGTTAATATTCATGTTAATGATTACGTTCAACTGGTGCATTGTGTATTTGCCAGGTGACATCATTATTCTTGGCGGATGTTTAAAATCTCTAGTCGCTTCTCGATGCCTATTCTACATTAGCAATAGCACGATGAATCGTGACCGCGGGTGGTAAACCGGACTGCCAAAAATATCAAATCACTTTAATACTGTACTACATTTTCACAAAAATTAGTTCAAGCCGTTTTTACAGAATCTATATCGGACAAAAGGACTGACAAAAACGGACAAAATTGACAGACCAGACGGGTTAATGTTGATGATAATGATGCGTGAATGACTAGTTAATTTCTTAAAGACACATCAGCAGAATATAGGCCATTCAGTGCCATAAATGGTCAAAGCAGTTTGATAATGATGCGACTGGTCCGCTAGAGGAGTGCGTCGTCCATGCCGTTGTCTCGGTGGATTACTTACGCTATAATTGGCACACCGACCGACCGACCGACGACCGTACGACACTCGAGTTAAGATCTTCGCCTGTCGTTTACAGCTGATGCGGCGGCTGCGGAGGCTGCACTTCCGCATCAGTGATTAGAAAGATCCATGTTCTACCACCGATAAACCACGACCGATGCCGCCCACCCACGATTTCCCATTCCCGCGGTCACGGCGTATAGCTCAAACTCCAATCACATCGATTTGTTGCGGTGGATTTGCCGTACTACATCAAGCTTTGCAACGCGCAGAGCCGAAAAGTCCTGTTTGAGCCACGAAGCCCATAGGCCTAGGGAGCAATGATCTCTGTTTTTAAGCCCACAGTTAGACACCAATTTTTGACGCGCTACAACTATGCTGTAGGCGTTTATGGCATGATGTGTCTGTCTGTGTGTAACGGAAGTTATGTCCGTCCGTAACGATGTATTGTGACTAAACGGTGCCAGATAAAGTCTAGAATTGCTATTGATCACAAATAAAAAGTCGCACATTGCTTTTCAGATGACAGGAAAATCATCAACCTTCGATAACCTTGAAGGTCAGTACTGCAACTGTGCAACAGGAACTGTATAGGCTGTAGCGCGTCTTTCCTAGCGACAGCTGGCTTTTTTGTTACACTGCGAAATCATGGATAATGGGCTAATGCATTGTGCGGTGTGCTGCCGATTAAGTTTTGCTTACGCTGTGCTTAATCACAAAGGGATGGCCAGGCTGAGTTGACCCGAGTAGCCTTGCAACAGATTTACAAGAAATCGAAAGTCTGCAGCAAATCTGGAACAAGTTGTGCAACGAGTTCACAAAACATCGAAAGCCTGCAACAAATAAATTACAAGATGTTGCTCAGCTTGTTGTACGGCATGTTGTTTAATAAATGAATAAAATCGACAAATGACCGAAATAGTGGAGTTGGGGTTTCACCGAAAATAGTCTATTTTGGAACGCGTCACTCGGAGCCGAATCGATGGACCGAGGTAATAATTCTACTAAAAGAACGCTACGATCCGACAAGATACGGAAGATTTAACGCGCCCTTACTTTTATTTCAGGAAACAAGGCGGAAAACTAACGAATAAAAGAGCTGAGAAGAAAGTCGGTGATCGTAGAAATTTTTTTTTATAAACCGTCCCGTAAGATCCGAACAAGTGCACTGTACCAAAAATATTTTTTTGAAAACGGTACGCTTTGTGCCTGCGATAAACGATTAGCAAACGTGCAGGAATGCGTGCAGTTTAATGACCGTCTGGCATGTTCTATTTCGGTCGAGAGTAACCACAGTTTTGCATGCATTTGACGAATTTACTTGACGAAGCAAATACTGTAAGTCCAAAAGTGGTACATGAGGAATTCTCAATAAATAAAAAGTAATAATCTCAGTATGTTTTAAATACTATGTTTTCAATAATGACCGCAGGAAATTGCATTCAGAGGATGGTTACATATAATGGTTCGCGAATCATTTTTTTAAAATTTTATTTAGAAACTTTAGTAAGCACAACCTTTTAGCACAGATCATGTCAATTTATTAGAATTGTCAAATTATCGCATTAATTAACGCATTAATGCGTTAATAAATTAACGCGCGTTAAAAAAATTAACGCGGGTTAAAATAATTAACGCGCAAACGTAAATTTATGTTAATTTACTAAATTCCGTGAAACAAAAGTTTCAATATTCCGTTAAACAGCGGTTATTTAACAATCGAATGAATTCAAGTAACTTAACTGTATTTGCCGTTCTATCACTACTGTAAATAACTACAAATTATTATTTTGACAACAGTGTAATAGATTTTTATGTTAGCTATGACGGCAGTTATTGTTGATTATACGTTTAAAATGTGTTTTTAACTTTCTATATTCTACAGGCGGACCCCCCAACCGTCGCGGGATCCGGGGTAATTCATTCCCTACTCTCCCTCTCGACGGGCCTGGGTGCGTTAATAATACGTTAATTAATCCATTAAAAAATTAACGCTTCGACAGCTCCACAATTTATCCTTACTGCTACCGAGCGCTTTCAGGCAATAATTTATGCTTCTTTCTGGTATTATTTTGTTATCAACAACAGATGTTAATAAAACTAAAATTAGACCAGAAATACTTTTTTAAAAAATAAACAAAAAACGCACTTTTTTGTTTTTTTAATTATTTTTACCGTTATTTAAACTAAAAACATATACGTTTTAAATTAAATTTTAGAGCCTAATGTTGTAGAGCATTTCCGTGTTTCGATTATTGTCATAACCAGTGCATGACAACCATTATCCCGAATTACATGTACTTGGAGAGAACATCCCATCAACAGAATAAAAGGCACAACAAAGTCGGATAAGATAAATTTCCTTTTAATGACTTTTTGGCTCCATGGACAATTCGTGGCTACTATGATACTACGCGCATTCGATACCGTGAAAAAGTCTATTAAGCGGCGGACAAAACGAAGGTCTTGTTGGTTCGTTGCGTTCGATCATGCTATGGGGTCGCAGCGCTGTCAGATAATGGACTCCGTGGCCATGCAGGACACCGAAACCTACACTTTGCAGAAGCCAGATAGCCGGTGTTCTACCGGCCGTAGCAAACGATCAATCGTTGTCCTATTCCCGCCAGTTCTTCAGTCAGTGACACCCGGCTGGTTGTTAAAACAGAAACGTCGAAAATCGGTGAAATCGCAGATCGAAAAATCGTTCACGCGCTTTACACGGATTTACCTCCATTTTTTTTTAAATTTAAAAGTTTTATTTCATTAATATTCAATTGTCTGCCCATTGTCCAGAAACATTTTGCAGAAATTTGCGGCTGCATAATCGTTGCCGACTCGCAAACATTTTATCAAATGTCTGTCTTAAACGGTAAAACCCATAATTTACAAACGCGAGACGCATGACGTCACCGGTAGCAAGAATATTACCGTTAAATACTTGTTTTCTCCTAAACACTCCCTGTAAATTTTGTGGAAATCTGAATATTTTCCATAGAGATATAAAAGAAAGCGTGAGTGGGTGTTTTTTTTCCGAACACAGTGTATAACAGGTTAAGCGATAATCGCGCACAATGCAGTCAATGAAAAAATCTCAGCACAACTGTGACCAAGAATTGTCAAATTTGGTAATCTCTTAGTGTTAGCTGTAACATTTTAATTATTTTAGCGCAGCTAAACGTTAATTATAAAAACATATAATCTGTAAATAGAAAGTACTGGACAATTAATGTGCAAACAAATGCAAAAATCAAAATTTAACACAGTGCTGAATTAATAGCTGTCGTCAATGCCAGACTATTAAATTTTTTGTAGAAATAAGCACATAAACTCACAACAATGAAAACTATAATAATAACTAAAAAATAAAAAAATTAATTCGCAGTCGAAAACAGTGTTCCTACTTGGCGAAAACAACGCATTTAATACAGTTGTTATATATTTTGACATCCGGACAGTGATCAACGCGTTGTAACAATCATCTGCTTATAGACCGTGCATTACTTTACCAAAAATTCACAAAAATTTGTTCAATTAAATTGTGTAATTTTGCTATCGCGATTTTGTTGATACACACTACCGAGAGTGAGAAATTGTGGTAATGTATTAAAGGGATTGCCGAAATATTTTATATGAGAACACTGCACGCTGACCGGGCGATAACGTTAAAGTGTGTACCAGTTTTTCAGACGAATGCGAAAGATCTAAAGACGGCCGGGCAAACAAACAGATACAAAATAATGTCGCAATAAATGCCGCACGTTGCAGCAGAGTTGTGCGGTAATAAAAGCAGAAGAATCACAGCGACGTGACCAGGTAACAAAGACGTCGCAATAAACACTTGACAGAGATAGAAAGCAGCTGTGGAAACGAGTAAATTCGAGAGCTTTGGTGTCAACGTTTCGTCACCATTAACTCTAGCCATCAGTATCAGAAGGTTGGCGGCGTTATCGTCCGAAAACACTTCATCATTGTTTATATCTTCAACAAATTTGAACCGATTTTCAAAATTCTTTTATTAGCACACTCCGTGGATAGTTTGCAGTAAATAGTTAGTGAATATCTCGCAACATTTTTTCAGTCCCGGATTTTGTATTTTCCGAAAAAAATTCTGACATTTTTTCAATAGCTTAAAGTTTCAGGTAGACATTGTCCCTGTCCGCCCGGCCACGACGGCACTGCGACCAGCCCATACTTTTGTTTAGTGAAAGAGGGGGCGTACCGCCCATATCTTGATTCGCCACTGCTTTTCAGAACTCTAGCAGCGTTTCTATTCCGGCGCGATTATGTCGTATTCCCAGTACTCTTATATGCAGCGTCTTCACAAAACTTGATCCATTATCGCTTGATATCACGTAAAAGCGACCGTCTCGGCGATGCAAATATCGTCGTTTTAGCTGAACGTCGGCGATCAACCTAGCTCAGGCCTGCACGGCGAAGCCTTTTAAAAATTGAAGACGAAAGCCTGGTCGTCCCAGACAATCGTGCACGAAACCCTCAGAACAGTGGAGGACACCATGCCTACGTCATGGTCCACTGAATCTCGGCTTGACAACGGCACAGCAACGCGCGCACTCGTGTTGATAACGGTAACGACGACGACAAGCTCCCGAAAGAAGAATCGTCGGTTAGCGCGAAGTTCGCCTAAAGCAAATAAGCACCCCGCCGATGCCCCTTGTGCGGTATGGCACCGTTTACTTTCATAACTTCGGCCGTTCCGTAGCGTTACTGTCGTTCGCGCCGTTCGCTGAACGTTCCACGCCGGCGTTGTCATCGTTTTCGTCTTCGTTGTTATCGTAGTTGTTCTCGCGATCGTCGTCTGAACCGTTGATAAAGCGCTGCACCTCCTGCTCGTCCGCGTGCATGCAGACAGCGGCACGCGGTGCGCCACCACGACCGCTGCCGGACCGGTGTCTATCAGTGCTGCCTGCGATTTGCGCGTCCGTCTGACCGGCGGCCGTGGAGTAACGCGACGGCGAGATGTGTTTGGCATTCACGCGGGTAGCGACAGGCAACGTCGGCACGGACTCGGTAGCACCGCGGCAGATCGTCGGAGTTCTGAGGCAGGGAAACACGCGACGGAACTCCTTGCGGAAGTTGTCGTTCATCCACGCGTAGAGGAACGGATTGTAGACGGTGGAGCTCATGGCGACGACGTGCGCTGCGAAGAAGACAAGCAGAAAGTAGGGCGACTCACCGACCGACTGATCGTACTCGAGCGACAGAAGGATCACGTGACAGCCAGGTCACGTGACAGATCTCGTGACGTCACAGAAGGATCACGTTGAGCGGCAGCCAGCAGACGGCGAATATGGCGACCATGGCGATCAGCATGCGGTTCGTGCGTCGCTTGCGGCGCAACTTCATCCGGTTCCGCAGCTCCACGTGTCCGTGAGGGCAGCCGATGCCTGCGCCGCCGCCGCCGCCGCCGTTCTCGAGAGCGATGGTGCTGCGACGAAAGCTGGTGAGAATGGTGGTCGCTGTGGCTAAAGTTGAGGTTGTACCGATGGCTTGACGCGCTCGACGCCGCAGCGCTACGGACACGTGTGCGTAGCAGTAGATGATAACGACGCATGGCACGATGTACTGTAGCACGAGACTGATGATCGTGAACAGCTGACGCGACGTCGGCTCCGGCCAGTTCTCCTCGCACGAGTAAAACTCGCCGTCCTCATCCCAGACCAGGTGCTGGTAGAGCGCCAGCGGCATGGAGATAGAAACGGCGATCAACCAGATGACGAAGATCAACACCAGACAGGCGGTGATACGCATCCGGCGCAAGAACGGGTGAACTATGACGCAGTAGCGGTCGACGGCGATCGCGGTGGACGTTAGTGTCGAGACGTAGACGCTTACGCCCAGGGTCATCGGCACAAAGCGGCACAACGCGCTGCCGAACGGCCATTCTTGCAGCAGACCGGAGATCGGCGTGAACGGCAGTGAGAATAACGAATCTCAGAGATCGGTGGCGGTTACTTCGTCAGTGGCTGAAACGGTGATTGGATTCTGGACGAACACATCCGTCAGTATGTTTCGCAAGTGTGTGTGTGGCGGAGGTGGAAAAGAATCAGACCGGCGGCGGAGATCGGCGTAAAGGGGACCGCCAGCAAACACATCATGATGTCGGACGCGGCCAGGTTTGCGATGAACACGTTGGTGATTGTCTGCATTGTCGAGTTGCGAGCCACAACGTAAACCACCAGAGCATTGCCGGCGATACCCAGCACGAAGATGACCGAGTAGACAAGAATAATAATGGTATTTGATAAGACGTTAACAACTTGTTCCAAGTATTAACCTATACTTTACGAACGCCATCATAGTCATTCTCATTTGATATGAGCTGTGGATGGAGTACAAGACAAACGTGACTGACTTAATAACACCGCGTTTGTTGTTCTTCTTAGTTTTCATAATTTCGGCGGTTATTTTTCACAAATGCCCAGCACGAAGATGACCGAGTAGACGAGAATGAGGGCCGCACGCAGAACTACACTGTTCATGTAGCTGCAATGGAACACTTCGTGCACTTAAAGACTTAAAGGCGTGTACAAAGCAACAAATATATAAACTGATCTAAACTGAACTGAAGTGCGACATTTCCGAAAGGATCTGCACTTTGTTTGAAAGATGAAGATGAACTGAACTCCCAGTTTGTTTTCTTAGTACGGTCCGTACGGTCCGTACAACTGAAATAAACTAAACTGAGATTTCACTTCGGCACAGTTCGTTTTTGTTGCTTCATTACGCTGTTCATGTAGTCGTCGGTTACGGCATCCGGCGTTGACCCGTTGACAGTAGAACTGTTTTCCATCATCTCTGCGCTCAGGTCGTCACGAAGTGCGTGTTCTTTGCGACGATGTCAGGTTTAGACGATTTAATAGTGGAGAACGCGACTTGCAGTATACAGATGTACTGTCGGTGACGTTCAGTTGAATGAACACATGCGTGCGACCACTGACAGTTCGTCTGCCCACAAGCACAAAGACAACAGTATAGTTAATACTTACCACAAATGTCAAATTAGGCCTGACAATTTTTGTGCTTCTAGTTGCCGATCGTTCTTAGAAACCTTGCCTCCGTAAAAAATTCTATTAAATTTTCAAAAATATATTATGCAGTTTTAGCTTGTTTTACTAAAAAACAAGATAATGTTCATGCAGACACGGAGTCTGTCCAATGCATTTCTATAGTTTACAGCATATGTCCGTATAAATATAATCAGTGAGCTGTTTAGACTGGTAGAAAAAAATAAGACAGTTTAATTTCAAATTGTACAGCAGCAATGATGATTCATCTTTCTGTATTATTTCAACTAAACAATAAACATTGTCAGTAACGAGACCATTCGATTCGTCACCAGCGCTTTACTATAAAAGGTCCATCGTCACCATGCGTCTATCTTGCACCATTATGGAGATATGTCGCCTCAAATATTGACAAACGCATGGTGACGATGGACCTTTTATAGTAAAACGCTAGTGACGAATCGAATGGTCTCGTGACTGACAATGTCTGTTGTTTAGTTAAAATAATACAGAAGGATGAAAGGACCTTTGCTGCTGTACAATTTTATATTAAACTGTTTGATTTTTTCTACCCGTCTAAACGGTTCACTAATTATATTTATACGGACATATACAGTAAACTATTGAAATGCATTGGACAGATTCCGTGTTTGTATGAACATTATTTTGTTCTTACCCGATTTGTTTATATTTTCGTACAGCTTTTTGTGGTTTGACATCACAAATTTTAACTTCGACAAAAGTCAATCAATATTTTAATTATGTTGCGTCTGCAATCGCACGCCAGTGCAAATTTGTGATGACAACAAGGAAAAGGTCACAATGCTTAATTATAACCGCAAATAGAGTGATTATTGCCATTAATGGGGAGCAATTAACTTGTTTTATGTGAGTTCCTGGAACCGCGGTCGTTAGCCGCCTTGGTCGCAACCGTTTGTCTTAAACCGAAACCAGACGTTAAGCCAACAATGTTCTTGTTGTTAGACCGGTGATTCAACGATTCAGGCTTAATTTCGGCAAAACGCAAAAACTATTTTAAGCATTAGCCTCTTGTCAAGTCTAATTACATCCGTACGTCCAACTTTTACTGCCCAAGAGGATGTTTCAGCCAATCAGACCATGTGCTGCCACGTCGATGCATCACCCTGTCGACTACTTCATCACTCATGGAAACGTAGTCCAGGCCGCCCACACAGCAACTGGCTAAAGCAAATCCGTCGGGACTCCGGCGCTTCTCCAGCTGATCTATGGCGGGGCCATCAAGCGCGGACAGGGAGACTACGCCATGTTGATGACAGTGAAATGTATTTTGAAATGTGCGGCAAAAAGTAGTCCTCTATAAGTTTTTTTGTTGTTTTCTCAGCAACCGTTTGAGATTTTAATGTAAAATTTTGAAGCTTTATTTAGTTAATCCTTATACACCTAATAGCTAAGTAAAATGTGATTCTGCTAAAAAACGACGAAGTTATCAACTTTTTAACATAAAAGCTTACCGATTTATTTGCTATTTGGGACACGAACAGAAAAAATAGGGGGTTAAAACTTTAGCCAAAAACAGTTGCAAATTGCAATAAAGCCGCCAACCCTGTTGCCACATAGAAGATACAAACAAATGATTCCGCCTCATGCCAAATGACTTCGGTTCTTGCTTTTTTCATTAATTTTTGCTTTCAAAAAGTCGACGCAAGTTAAAGTACTTTAAACACAACACTTTTTCACTGAACCCCGCTCTGTGAATGACTTTTACTTAAGTAACGGTCGAACTATTGATACGAGTTGTCGTCTGTCGTCCGTCTATCGTTGTCTGTAACTGATGTATTGTGGTTCGGCGTTAGGTCGTAAGGAAAAACTTTTTCGCGGATAATTCGCCATGTGTTTTAAACTTAAGCATGCAAAATTTCATCAATCTAGTGCAAAGAAAACATTTTTAAATTGGAAGTTGAATGAACGAAAGTGGGAAATTTAACGGAAAACTGGCCATATCTCGAAAACGGTAAGAAATACGGTCAAGGTTACTATTAATCACTAACGGGAAGTGGCATATGTCCTGTCAGACAAGATGAAAATCATCGACATTAGATGACCTTCAAGATCACTGACAAGTGACAACCAGTACGGTCGGCTATCCTAGCGACAGTTGAGCTTCTTGTCTTTTTATGTCCAGCTTTGCAGTTGCTTAAACTGAATTAAATTGATTAGATTTTATTGACGATATGCCGTTGTTAAGCACAAAGCAGAGCAAAAATTGACGATCTTAAACAAGCTAGAAACTGAATAGCTGAATAGCTACAAAAATTCTGTATAACAGCCTTCATTGAAGACAACATCACACTCAAACGGATCAGTAGGCCTAATGATCGAATTCGTGCTGCCTGTTTTTGGCAATGCAATGGCATTAGCTTGTTAGCGTGTCCCTGCGTAATTTTGTACATCCCGTTGGCTGACAGTTAATCGGGGCTGTTAATTATTGACCACAAATTCTTTTTCCGACAAATGGAATGCACTGCCCAGCGGAACAAGGTAATTTGACAAATGGTTGATGTTCGCCTACGATAACAGTCCAAACGAAAAGTGGACTAAATGACAACTACAACAAAAAGTACGCTAAGTCCAAAAAAACTTAATATTACGCACTTACTCTACTTTTTCGTTAAACTCTTCAGTTACAATAATTAACATCAATTTAATTTGTATCAGCTTTTGACAGTTTTGTATAAGTGTTACCTTATGCTCAAATTTGAGTAGTAAAGTACGTTGTAGTAACATTTTTGTAACGATTCGAATACGGGCCACTAGATTTAATAAGTTACTACAGCCAAGCGATTCGGTTTATATGTTGTATACGCTTTGTAAATTAATTTATACGCTGAATGCCGGTAATGATTTTGTTATGCGCTACGATGAGCAAAATCAACAAATACCGCAATCTTACCACCAGTGTTGTGTACATGATAATTGACTGATGCAATAAGAACACACAAAATCACAACAGAAGCCGAATCAAAAGTGTCGTTATACACCCGCGTGTCGCCTGTAAAAGTGAATAATATCGGCTAGTATTCGTTGAAGTTGGACACCTTCAATCATCTTTATTTTCATAGTGTATATAATTTATACTGTACAAGACATTTATGTAAACCTAGGCTATCTTTATTTATCATAGTAAAATGTATACAAACACACGTATACGTACAAAAAAACTTAACTAATCTTTGCTAACGATTTATACAGTCCACGAACATCGCACAGTAACCTGACGAGTTTGCATCTACCATGAACATCGGATATCACAACTGTTGATCAATTGTGTTTTAATACTTTAAGCCATTATGGCGTTCGTTCCATACCTGACAAGAGCATTCTATATGAGGTCTGGTCAGACTTTAGTATAGACCTACGGAAAGAACTGTTCCTTTTGATTCATTCGAGAAAGTTTTTTTATCACGCCAATTAGAGCCTGACTGCATTGTTTGACCCACCGCTCCTGTCTACAATACCAGACACGTCCTTAGGCATACGCTTCGTATTCCAGACTGTGATCCACCGGACCGCCGCTTCCTCGACAGGTTATTATTATTATTGCCTTGCCTGCGAAAGCGACGAAAGTATTTTTTAGCATCGTCGCTAAGTTTTTCTTCTCCGTTTCTCTGTTTCTCTGTTAACACTAAACCAGCACTGCATTTAGCCTGATAAAATTTGGCATAAACATGATGGGAGGCATTTTTATACTACGTCATTTGCACATTATGGCCCACACCATTTGTTTTGACTTCTTGTGCATTAGTTGTACAACATGTTGTACAACAACAACAAATCAGCAGTCTGCATACGACATACAGCAAATATGCAACAGGTTGTAGGCCTATGGCAGAAATGCGTATCAAATCAAAAACCCACAACAAATGTACAGCATCCCAACACCTCGGAATGTTCTACAGCTTGTTGTACGACTTGTTGTCCATACAACAAATTTACAACAATTCGAAGTAGTGGAGTTTGGGTTTACAGCCACAAGCAGAACATAATGTCATCGTCGAGGCGGCGTTTCGCGCTTGTTACCGTCTGCCTGTCAGTGTCTGTCTGCTGTGTGACAACTTACACGCTCCTCTGGATAATTGCTGCGTCAGCGCAGAATGAACGGTCTTCCGTTTATAGACATGGGCTAGCTGGTTGGTTGGGTTTCGTTCCTTTGCGCGGATCCGACTCCCGTTTTCGTGGCGTCGTCGTGGCATATTTATTACGTCCGGACACTGATCTGGCCAGAGAGTCGAGTCGCGGCAATCGTTCTTTCTTACATAATCGCATTAGCGCGCCCGCGCAGTGAGTAATTTATTGCTCAGCGTCCGAGTACGGCTTACCGAACTCAACAGGAGAACCGTCGAATACAACTCAGTTGACAAATCGTTTGACCCCGAACATCACCATCAATAATAATAATAATAGCAATAATGCTAGTCACGTATCGTTAGATCGTGACTTAAGAACGCTTGCGGCACGTCATACCTCAGTTTCTGTTGTAGGTTGCATACGAAGTGCTGGGGACGGCCCCAAATCCATGCCCAAGCTTCACAACGGGTAATCACTCAGGTTTTTCGTCATAAACGGTGAACCACGATGCAATTTTTGGCGCGGCTAACTGCTCAGAAAGTTCTATGAAATGTACTCGGTGAGCTTACTGTCTGTTATTTTTTTTACCTATTACATATTGTCATCAGAGCCTTTTAGACTTTAACGCTACGAATTTTGTTGACTGCTGCTTTGTAAAAGTTTATTAAAAAACTTTAAAAACTTTTATTTTACCATGGCGGCAGCAACAAAAATATACATATAAAACGAGCACAAGAAAGACAAAAAACAACGCAAGCACACAATGCAAAGAGTAAAAAAAGAAGAAAATTACAAAGTAATCAATCACGACTGAAAACCGTTAGTTAACAGTTCATCAGAAGAAAATGCATCATACAAAAAATGCATCACAGAGTTATTTGATGACCTAGCATTCGTAAAAAACTAACTCAACGAGTATCAAGTTCTATAGCCCATAAAATACGGAATGTCATTTATACAGCCAACATCATTTATACCAAACAGTTTCCAAAAAATAGTACGCCAACTGTGAGATAACAAACTCAGATTTTTCTAGACAAACACACGTTCTCGGCTGCATACAATAAAATGAACTTAGCTCACAATAACTATTAAATAAGTGCATCATTAATGTTTCACACATAATACCTTTACATTTATGGAATAAGCTTATACCATTTACTGATCTAAAATATTTTGACTGACTCACCAAAACTAAGCTTAAACACATTTGCAGATACGACATGGGCATCAACTGCAAGTCAACTCCCTACAGCTTAATATTATTGCACATCTTTTAGCGGCCTCTGTCAATTCTCACAAGCATAGGTTTACTGGTATTAAACTTTCATATTAAGATAAGTCATTTCTTGTTCACATACATCAACCACCTTTTGTAAAACAGATACTGAAGCCGTTTACTACGTATTTTTACGTTTATCATATATTGCTAAATGCATGAACGATGACATAAATATTTCCGTAATGTGATCTGTCTGTTTTTCCGTTTGTCCGTCTGTCACAATCGTGCACTTTGCTATAACTGCTAGACGAAACGAGAATGCCAGCATGTCACTCAGCAAGTGCATTAGCAAGTATACGTTGTCCCATCTAATGTGTATATTAGACACGGACCTCCGTTCTTCCATAAAATTTGTTTGTGTGTTTTGTCGTACTGTTACGGACAGGGAGAGAATTGGATGTAGAACCCTCTTTTCTCAGTTAAACTGTGCATTGCAAATTGCGGCTAAACCGCTACGGACAGCGTAATGTTCACTATTAGAAGCCTATAAAAACTCAATAATGCTCTATATCTCTACCATCGCAGACCCCCATGCGACTTCCTCTTCCCTATGTTCGCAGCGACGCCGTCCAGCGCCAAATTACTTCAGTCGGCGTTTTTACGTGGTTCCGTGAGATATACTGATTTGTCTAGCCGTCAGCTAATCAGGCTTAAATCTGAAACTCAATCTTCAAAGTCCGATACCAAATCAAGCAACAACGAACAGCTAACTAATCGACTACAACAAAATTCGATTAGTACGACAAAATGCACGCACAGAATTTGACTACTTTTGTTAATCAGTCCAACTGATAACTCGACTGTGCTTCGAAAAACGAGTACGCGAGTCCAAGTCTAATTCTTCGTTAATGCCAGAAAAAGATAATGTGCTGCAATATACGACTGCATTAGCTCGTGCCAATCAACTGCCACGTCTAAAATTGTAGAACGTCGCGTTGTGCAAGCAGCCGTATATCAGGCACCTGGACCTTGTTATGGCCAGTAAATTCGTCCATTATCAATCTGATTCTTGATTTTTTTTCTGGCTCCTTTTTCGTACTCTTATTTAACAACTGACACTGTTTTTAAACAGTTTACATGATTAACTTGATATAAATTTAACGATTACAAAGTAGGCTATTCGTTTATCTTTCGGGACCTTTGCTCGACCACAAATGTTCTCAGTCATCGTTTTGTTTGACATTTATCATGTTTTTATTGTAAACAAATTTCCAGTTTATTTTACTAGCTTTATTCTGATCACTGCTTAATCATTTATATCTTCCTAACTTTCACGTATCTGGCAATCTGCGATTTTTTTCACAAGCTTTAAAAATTTTCTTTTGCCGAGATTATTCCTATCCTAGAATGCAACTGTTAGGCCTACCACTCGGACAGCCTTCGCCAGTTTCAACTTGCAATACACGTTGATTTCTTTTGGTTCTTATTTTCGTCAATTTTCGATCGGCAATCAACACATTAACTTAAACTGGTTAGCCGTCAGTTTTGAACGCAGGTTATTTTCTCATGTCGCATCGACGCTAAAAACACGCCCCCATTTGCGGTCGACGTGTGACATAGCAGAAGACCAGACGAGGATCGAGCTCTTATGTGGTGTTTACACGATCCAGCAAACGTCCAGCAAACTTCCAGCAAATGTATTCAAAATACACGTGCTAATGCTGGACGTTTGCTGGATCGTGTAAACACCCTATTAGGCTGTAATGCGATTTTGTGCGGATGTTTGGTGGATGTTGCACGGTGCATTATTAACACACGGGTGAAACGACTGTCACATCTGCTGCCATTGCGCCACTGTTTGCACAGTGCACGAACGCCAACGAATACGACATCAACATAGGCCTATAGACAAAACCATAACAATCAAGCGCCCCTTCCGTAAGAATTTTTCCCCACCGAGACCCGTGCCATATTTCTATATTTTACAGTATGTTAAACTGTTCTAAACATTTTAGCCGACCGTACTTACGTAACGGTCGAGCTTGTGGTACGAGTTGTTGTCTGCCTGTCTGTCGTATGTAGTCGTCTGTACCGGATGTATTGTGGCTAATCATTAGGTCGTAAAGAAAAAAAAACTTTTCACACAAATAATTAGCCCTGCGTCATAAACCCAGGCATGCAAAATTTCAGCGATCAAGGGAAACATTTTCAAATTCGAGGTTGAGTCAAGAAGATAAAAAAATGTGCGTTTTTAACGGAAAACTGGCCATATCTCAAAAACGGTGAAAGGTACGGCCAAAGTTAATAATTATCACTAATAGGAAGTCGCATATTGGTTTTCAAATGACATGAAAATCAACGACTTTGAATGACCTTAAAGGTTACTGACAACCAGTACGGTCGGCTATCCGAGCGACATGTAGACTTCTTGTTCCGCATAGCATCTTGTTGTAAGGAAATTTTGTCGCCGCAAAGATTTTGCCGCAAGGAGTTCTGTCGTAGGGGAAGGGGAAGAGATTCGTTGTGTCGAGAATTTGTCGTAAACTCATGACATCACACAGCTGTCGTCTTATATACAGTCTATATGGAGTGACTAGGCAATCATCTTTTCTCTCGTTATCAGTTCCGTTTGCATGATGTATGGCCAAAGTCTAGCGTCATTATGTCATTGATGACGTCAGTAAAAACTGATGGCGTCAGGAGCCCCAGATTCATCATGTCTAGAATAGATCGTCGGTCAGAAAACTAGACCGCCTAGTTACCAAGTAAGCTTAGCCTACTCAACGATTAAAAAAATAACTCCGCAAAATTTGCAGAGACGTAAATGTTTAAAGGTCACACCATATGCAAAACGACCTGTCACGCATAAAATATTAATGGCACAAAAATAGTCTGTGTTGGTCTGCTAGCAAAAAGAGACCGTTTTGAACACCAAATGTGCCATGCTTGATGTTTGCTCGATGTTTGCTCGATCATGTAAACGAGGTATTAGATACGTTGTAAAACATCGACTGCAGCTGTCTGTTTCTTTCCGAGCATTTGCAAGCACTGTTCTAAAGTTTTCAATACTTGTCATTAGGCTGTGTGCTTAAATTTTGCTTCTAAAAATTAAATTATGTTTTATGCTATTTAACACTAATTTTGCGTTAACAAGTTAAAAACCAGACAACACGCCATAGACGCAGAAAAAAACTGCCAAAGTTTACAACCTTTAGCACGACATTCTGTGCTTGTTGAGACATTTTCGTTTCCGCACGCCAGAGAATGACGGCAAGACGTGTTAGTTTCGCAGTTCGCCTGGTTACACCTATCTGACACCAGTGGAAAATTGCTTTTACGCCTCGCGATTGTTTGCTATCTTGCAAAGGTACCGATCACACACTGTAAATTAAATATTCAAAGACCTAAATTGAAGTGTACTCAGTAATGAATATAATAAAAGTACTACTGAAAGGCATTTGACAACAGTAAATTTATAAATTTATAAGTATAAAAAGTAGGCACAAAAGATAGTTAACAGCACTAAGCTTAAACTAAACGGCATTAAGCTCATGATGAACGCAGGTTTAAAACTGGTTAATAAAACTTTTTGCACATTATTTTTGTGTCAAATATGTTTCATTTCACGACGCACTTCGTTTTTCTGTCTCTCATCACAATGTGTGCACTGTTATAACCACTCACCATCAAACGTGGGGACTGGAATGCGTCTCAAGTCCATTTTAACGCACACGTCGCAGGCAGAACACGCCGTCTGTCAAAGTCATGAAATAACTATGTTTCAACACGGTTTAGAGTGCACTCGTTACACTCGCACAGTACGCGCTTGGCCATGATGGAACGCATAAACAATGTGAAGTGCAAATTATACATTACAATCCAATTAATATGTGCTCGTATATGATACAGCAATAGTGCTGTAGGGCCAGCGATTGCATCGATTGAGTATTGTGCTTAGCAACTTTAGATCGACTGTGCTTTATTGTGCCCGTAAATCCGGCACGACAAGTCTTTATGAGAAGAGCTCATACGGTCGAGACTACTGGTACGATGCGTTGCTAGTTCTCTGTGCGAAGCTCTTACAAGTCTGCGAAGAGAAGTTACGTATCTGCACTTCGAGTCACTCGTTTGCTTTTATTGGAGTCGTATAAAGTTGATGTATGCTTAGTGTTTTGGTCGTAACTTTATCAAATATTAACCGCCTCTTTCAAACGTCTTTTACTGCACGTTCAGTGCAATAAAACGTGACCATTAAAGATTCATCTTTGGCAATCCACCGCATCTCAGATGGCGTCACTACACTACCGTGTAAAAAATAATGTCAGAATCTAAAGTGCTCTGTGTCTGTGCACAGTACGACCACATTTAGACGGGTGCGACGCCGCGTCGCCTCTGTGACTGCCGCAGCTTAAGGCGCATATACAGAGCGACGCAAATACTCTGAACTGTATTGAACTGACGCGGTTTAGTTTTTAACGAACTGACCAATGAACAAGCAAGGCGAACCCATTGGTCATTGGTTGACGCGTACGTAAACGTAGTCACGTAGATCACCAATGCAGTTAAACGGTGCCTACGGAATGCATTATTGTTTGCCCATTGGTCAGTTCGTCAAAACTAAACTATGTCAGTTCAGTTCAGTTACGTCGCTCTGTACGCGCCTTTAGGGAGTTTTGACACGTGCAATTCGACAAAACAAAATAAAATACAACGTACAATGACTGCAAAACGCCGTACGACATCGTGCAACATAGTAGTTTGTTTTCTTTCGCAGTGCATGCGAACCTCTGTGACAAGAAAAAACTTTTGTGCAATTTTGTAGAGCCATGCACACAATTCGCTATAAGCTTAACCGATTCGCTGATAACTGTGCGGTATTATCAAGAAACACATCGCATTAGAATAAGCCAATTAAACCCATACACGACATTGTAAAAACAAAAGGTTCAGCAAATGGCCGTTTAACTTACTGTTGTATTTAATATACGTTTTATTGCGCGCAACAAAAATGCTTAAACGAAATTAAACTGTCGCTTTTCTGTACTAGAGACCACATAAGTATATCGGCCTATATGCGGTGTCGAATATCGTGCGCAAATCGACTTTATGCTTACTATCAGAACCATTATTCACAAAAGTAGGCCGACTAAAAGCACTTTCCTGCTAACTTCACATTAACAGTAACTATTTATTGTCAAGCAATTTGCCAATTTCGCACAGTATACGCAGAACCAGATTGCAAAATTGCGCCATAACAACGCTCTTAGCTATTTATGTTGTACAGAACGACAGAACTCGGAGGCTAACTAAATAGCTTACCTATATGGTCATCGCTACCCACTCTTGCATTTATGTCTAGGATACCTGCATTACGAGTTTGTCGCGATAAGAGACAAAAGATCTAGTTTGGCTGAAGAGCTAAACACAGCCTATAATCCTTATGTTTTTGATTCTAGCAACATATATAAGCAACGATAAGCCAGGTTCTTTGATCACCGAACGAAGACGTAAGCCTAATACCCAGAGCTGCTTACTAAATCATCACAAATCCGTGTACTGAGCTGTTTGATAGTTGATGAGCGAATAGCTACAAATGAAAGTTTATCAGCAGTAAATTTGCACTTCAAGCAGTATATGACATTACATTGCTGCTCGCCTTCCGAAATTTCTTCCTTGAATTCCTTTTTACCCCAGACCATTCTAACCACCGCTACCTCCGCAACCGACAGCGTCAAGTACAACTAAAGTCAAAAACAGCACAACCGAAAAACAAACTTAGAGGAGTGTTTAAAGACATTTTTAAAAATTGTACAGCAAATTTAAAAAAAATTAAAACCTTAAATTTAGACTTTAAAATGTTGTTTTTTTGTTTGAAAAACCTTTAAAAGCCCGGGGTTTTCCAAACGGATTTTTCATCCCTGGAAACGACTGGTCGGTGCACGGTTTGTGCTCGGCTGGGTGCAGTAAATAAACGATTGTCGTATTTGGTGGCAAATTCTCCGTCGGCGCTGGCGGCGTCCGCTTTCCATTTATTCGCAGCGGACAATATTCAGTTCGTGTGTCCGCCGCGAACAACGTCAGCTGAGCTGAACGGAGCTGGTCGCATTGAGTGCCTGTGCCTTTTATTCCGCTAAATGCCCAGCTGCGAACCGTGAAACAGTCGGCACGTGCACGCCAACTTTGCGCCACACTGCAGGCTTACATCAGTCACCCATTTTTCCCAGTCCGCAGCCTGGAAACGACAGCAGTGTCCATGGAAAACGTGTGGGCGGAAGATGGAAATGCCTCGTTGACAGCTTTGCGCTTCTTTTACGAGCAGATTAACCGGAATACTATTCACACGCAGAAATCGTGCCCCAGATTAAACGAGGCCACTTATGTTCATGACCACTTCGTCAAATATGGACCGATTTCTTTGTAAATTTTCCACTGTTAGGTATATGTTTACAGTTAAACTGCAATAAAGCTGGTGAAAAACTTATTACCTCACTTTAAATTTGCTTTTGCACGGGTCGGCCTAAACACCATAAATCACCACAGATCAGCCAAGACGGCACTCACTACTCTTAACGCTAATCTTAACTTTAACCCTAACGCTAACAAATTTTACCCTAACCCTAAGACAATAACCCTAACCCTAACTTCAACCCTAACTCTAACTCTAACCAACTCTGCCGTAACTCTAACCCTACCCGATTCCAACTAACTCTGCCATTTCAACTGATCTGTGGTGATCTGCGTTTATCTATGGTGTTTAGGCAGACCGCTTCTGCACTGCATGTTACGTTTCATTCAATACACGCGAACCCGTGCGATAAAATGCAATTTATGTGCTAAAAAGAGTAAACGGTATCGACGGCGACTGTCTCCAGTTGTTTTAGTTTGTTTTTAAAGTGAAGTGCTTCCGCAGAAACGCTCACTTAATGTAGTTTTCTTCTAAAATTACACTTAAGCCTATACCTTTCCCCGAGACTAGTATTCGCAATAGTAGGAAACGTGACGTTTGGAAGTTCCGGGGGAACTGCCAGTGATGTTTTTAATGCAATCACTTTTTCACTGGACAACGCATGTATCAGACAAAAAAGATTAACGTTTTTTCTATGTAGCGTAATGTGCTTTGTCTTTTGTTAGAAACAAAATTTTACTGCGTTAAACGAGGCTTATGTCGCAGTTTACAGTTAATAGCAAAAATAGTTTTACACCTTTACTTTTTATGTATCCATATATAAATGACATTTAAAAATCGACTGCAAAAAATAAAACCGCTAATCAATATACAGTCTATAGGTATACGCAATGCCATTTTTTCACTGTCATAACATGAAACAAATGTCACAGTTAAGTCAGATATGAAAAGGCAAGTAAATAAAGACTGTAAACCTAAAAACAGCGAAAACATAGCAAAAGACACGCAGTCTCTGCAACAACCTATTGTCTAATGCATAGCCTTTGATCTAGTTATGCAGCATGTCCAATTCATACAATAGGCCTATACTACACTACACTCGTGACAAAATCTGTGTGATGTTGACGCGAAATTTTTCTCTAAAAACAACTTTCAAAACTTTGAAAGAATTTTTTATCATGGATTAAAGCAAAAACAAGAACTAACGTGGCTGAAAAACTTCCAAAAACATGGCCATAGGCGAACACAGTGACACAAGTTAACATACCTATATGATCGTACATTATATGGCATTTTTATTTTAAAAAATTAATGTGAAGAGCCAAAAATTATGCTTCATACTCCAGCAAAGTTTTAATTCTACGTTGTAACCAAGACTCAGAAAATTTATTAGGTAGCGTTTTGCCTGAAACAAGTAAAGCGCATTGACGCTATAGCCATAATGCGTGCATTTTCAAATAGTTGTATACAGTAGTTTACCTTAAGTTTTTTTTTACATTTAATGTTATTCAGACGCTAAAATCGACATTTTATTATAAATTGTTTACGGTCTTTTTCGTTGTAGTTTTTTTCCTAGTTTTAGTCATCGTTCTTTCGTTTTTTTAGTTTTTTTTTCATTTTGTGCAGTTTTTTGATCTATATGTTTTACATTATAACTGTATTTCTATTTCAGTCTTTGTCATGTCATTTCCATTTGAAACATTTTAGTTTGTAGTTTATGCGGTAAATCAAACTGGCACTTTGTCTGTCAGTTTTTAGGTGCAAATCCGTATCCAGTGGTGTTTGACTTAAGTCAACGTCAAAGTCAAGTCAAATGATTTTCACCAAACAAAAGTTAAAGTCAAAGCCAAAATGATTTGTGGAAGTCAAATAACACTGAGTGTAGCGTGTCGTACTGATATCGCATCAAATTAACTATGATTCTCACTTACCTGCAGTTTAAATCACCGAACAAAATCGGTCGCTGATGCTGTCCTGATGTGTGTTAAACTCATTTCTGCAGGCGCCGTTGTCAGTACATTTATCTGTGCACAGTCCGTTGTTGTTTTAGCGACTGCGATCTGAGAGCAATTCCACGACCGAACATTGCCGTCGATAACAACGTCATCGTTGTCGTAAACTTGTTAGGCTAGATGCTTTTTCGCTCGCACCGGGCAGCACTAACTGCGGCTTCTGAATAACCCAAATGCTGTAGCTGCTGTCCGCGCATGTGTTCTGCTGCCGGTGGGGTTGCAAGCGCGGAGTATTTTGCTATTACACTTCAGGACCAGCAGCGACCCTTCGGGGCAGCCTGTCGCTGCAACCGATAAAAGCCGCGCCGCATCCAGCAGTGTCGGCACAGCAGACTGGCGTCTGACGGACACGCTGTCATGGCGAGAATTATCAAAAGTACACAATGGTTAAATCCAGTGAATTGGTGACAAAATTATGACTTACAACTTGCAAGCACGCTGGCGCAAGCCGTCAAAAGGAAAAGTTAACTTTTTGTCCTTTGAATCAACAACACAGCTTGGAATAGCGCATTGAAGGGTTTACACACTCTGTGCCGGTCTAAGAATAGTTTTCTTGTGACCCGGTTTCTGGTCACGCGTTTTCAGCGCCATCTTCCAAACTGTTCTCTGCATAATGACATCACTCTCAACAGTCGTTTAGTTACTAGTTAGCCCATTCTCCGGTGTTTCTCAGAACCCTGGAATCGGTTTTTCGTTGTTTTGTCGTCTGGTTTCGCGGTCAGCGCCACAACGAGTCCCCGATGGCGTGGCAGATCGCATTATATCGTGTCCAGAACAAATTGAGCAGCAACCGTTTGAAAACGAATGCCGATAAAACGCAGATAATACGGCTGAGCATAAGACAACAACTGGCTCAAGGCTATTGTCTCCGGAGTCTAATTTTTATCGGCAGTTTTCAGCGTTTTTTTGTCCACCACGAGCTGATCGGTATAGACTATCATGCTGCATGCAACATACTGCTTCATTCAATTACTGCTACGTCAACGGCAGCTGGTCAGTAAATAAATAAGTAAGTAACTAATTAATATTATGTTGTGTGTTAATATTGTAATATTCGAATATTGTATACTTCGAACGCGCTCGATGTGCCAGTAGATTACAATTTATATAAAATTTGATTGCACTTTTATTTACAGAAAACAAAAAGTTCGATCACAATCACTGTATAGACTACTCCAATGCTGCGAGAACTTTATTGGCAAAAAACTTCACAGACTGTAAACGAACGACATCAACTATAAGCTACCGTACACGATTAAAGAATTTCTCCCCGTATAGCAGAACAGATGCTAAATAAAAACAGCATTATAGACCATCCGCTAAAAGCAACGCAAAATAGATTAGGCTAATTTTTCCCAGTGCAATCAGCTAATCATTTGTCCCAGGGGCGGCATGGTGCATTACCCGGATGCTTCGGTACGAAGTATATAAGCTTTCTCGACGGCAGTGAAGACAGCTGCTGTTGCTATACATGCGTTCTTTAGTCCAACGACACTTCGGACAGTGCTGAGCCATTCGATACTCCAATGACACCCAACGCTTTCCAAGAACATCTGCTGTCATGACAGTTGTCAATTTGCTGAGCGACTTAAACAACGTTTGGATAACACGTTAAGCGCATTAGACGAATTCTGTTCATTTTTGCGCTATAAAGTAACTTTTTATACAACAAACATCGCATGTGGAACAAAAAGTTAATTACAATATTTGTGATTGTGTCTTTGCTACATATTAAGCAATTTTTACGTGCGAAAGCAGAATGCTTCGCGCGTCTTTGCCATCGTCTGGGCGTCCGTCCGTCTGTCTGTCTGTCCGTCCGTCCGTCCGTCCGTCCGTCACACTCGTGA
>Ga0209454_1000212_pt1 | contig 33566 bp, 31 predicted proteins | sample WorMetHERISLAND1_2_FD_187400 | JGI IMG/M metagenome (GOLD analysis project Ga0209454, IMG submission 187400) | Marine gutless worms symbiont microbial communities from Max Planck institute for Marine Microbiology, Germany - Olavius geniculatus... | ecosystem: Host-associated > Annelida >... | reverse complement strand
ACATTGCTGTACCACCCTTGCCTTCGGCTACCCTTCGCCTCCGTCAGGCTGGGTCTGGACTTTGCCTGGTATGCGTGTCATAATACCAGACAGCACCATTTAGCAGCCGGGCAGTGCCCGGCACACAACAAGGCGCATACACTCTGACACCCAAAGCGATGCTGTTATCAAGTATCGTTGACAATCCTAAAAATATGCCTTTTACAAGTTTATCATAATTTTGGGTGCAGGTGATGCGCGGGCGTTGGGTACAAGGGGACATTAAGTGAAGATTAAACGCATCGTGGCAAACATCGCATCCCCGGATTTAGAGAAAGCCAAAGCCTTCTATGGTGGCGTTCTTGGCCTCGAAAAACTTATGGACCTTGGCTGGGTTCAAACCTATGGTTCCGAAATGAAGACGACCATCCAATTGAGTGTCGCTTCGGAGGGAGGCTCCGGCACGGTTGTGCCCGATATTTCAATTGAGGTCAGTGATATTGATGAGGCACTAAAGCGAATGGCGAAAGCAAAAATACCAATCGAATACGGCCCTGCAAACGAACCTTGGGGTGTTCGCCGGTTTTATGTTCGAGATCCGTTCGGAAAGCTAATTAATATTCTACAACACCAATGAACGCGCCCAAACGGTCGTTTAACCTAACCGGGCGATTTATGCCGATTTGCGCGAATTTCTGTGCAGATCTTAAAATCCAGTGCCGGTCGGTTGGCTAAACCGTTGAGTTCGTCGATTTCAGGAGTGAATTCGGCCAAGCCCTAATCCACTCGGTGGTTGCACTGGATTGGAGTTCCAGTTGGTCTCAGGGCCAGGAATGTTTCGAATGATGCGACATCGCCTGCATGCATCTGAAGCGCCGAGGGCAGGCTCTCGAGTTCCTCTCCCACCACCTTTGTACCATCCATGTCAATCACCGACCGCGCACTCACCGGCAAGCCCTCTCAATCAGCAAGATTATTCACCGCCAAGTATCGGTCCCACGACACAGAGCCCTCACATATGCTGTTGCCCCCGATGCCCGGACAAATCAGCCCGTGTCCGACATCTCTTTTTTAAATCGCCACCAAAAACTCAGGACTATATGTAATACCAGTTTGTTGAGGAGGATCATTTCGAATGAATTGAACAGATCTTACAGGTGGTTTTTTCTATGGCGATGGGACGTTCAAGGTTGCTCACCCTTTTGACAATATATGGTGTTGAGGGGCTTATGACTTAAAATTTTAACACATGAACAGGGGAAAATCCCCGCCCAAATCCCCTTTCTGGCCTAAATATTGCACATTAATATCCATTCACATATACCATATTTCCCCTCCCCCGCGACGGGGAAGGGCTAAAGTGGGTGTGAAAGCCCATGAATTCATTGTAAAAAGCCGTTGTAGTTTCTCCTTCCCCCAACGCCTCTCGCTAAAGGAGAGGAGTTTACGGTATGGCGGCTAGTTAACATAAAAAGGGCTGATATACAGGCAAACTTTTTGCGGACATCATAAGGGTTATAAAGATGGCAGATCAGGTACAGGATTTTAACAGACAAGGCACTGAACTATTTCAAAAAGCGAATTTCAAGGGTGCAATAAAGTTCTTTGACAGGATTCTTGATATCAACCGCTATGATCGCAGGGCATGGATTAACAGGGCAAACTGTTTTTTGCGACTCAACAAGCTGCAGCAGGCTGTAAACTGTCTGGACAGGGCCGTAGACATCGATCCCTTTTACGCAAATGGATGGTATTCAAAAGGACTGGTGGAGCAAAAGCATAAAAAACTCAACAAAATGGGTGAGTCCCTGGGTATGTTTCTGGCCTGCTCAGACAAAAATGCAGATAGCAGGGTTACCCAGGCAGAGGAAATCTTGAAACATCTTGTGAATAAGGGTTTTAAATACAATGCAAAGGCCTTTGAAATGACCTTTGACGGGTACAGGCTGGCCTCGGATCAAAAGGATTTTCAGGGCTCCGTGGATTTACTCACAAAGGCCGCTGCTATCTCTCCAGGTATCTCAAAACTCTGGCAGTACAGGGCAATGGCCCAGGATGTGCTGGGCCAGATCCCTGAGGCTGTAAAAAGTTACACCACTGCCATCAAATCTGACACCTATAATGCGACATACTGGTTTAATAAGGGCATGCTTCTTCGCAGGATGGAAAGATATGAAGATGCAATCAGGTGCTATGAGAATGCTGTGAAGATCTTTCCCGATTATCTTGAGGCCCTGAGCAATCTGGGAAATGCGCTGGGAATAATAAAGAGAAATAAAGAGGCCCTGGAATATCTTAAAAAAGCTGTGATTGTTTCTCCATCAGCTGAAAATCCTTGGTTTAATAAGGCATTGACAGAAGATGATCTTGGCCTTTTCGAGGAAGCAAAGAAATCTTATGAGCGATTTTTGGAGGTTGCCTCATCAACCAACCAGCAGCAGATAGAGATTTCAAAAAAGAGGATTGCAGAGATCTCAGGGGCTGTCCAGCAGACAGCAATTGACCTGAATGGCTGGGACGGCCTCAAAAAGGTGTTTGAACAGGATTCACCCCAGGTAGAACCATCCAGAGATCATGAGCAAGCTGTCTTGTGGAACTCCAAGGGGGCTGAGATGTTTGAACAGAATTTAATCAATGAGGCAATCGCATGTTTTGACAAAGCCATAGAATTCGACTCCCAGTATTATGAACCACTTTTTAACAAAGGAACTATACTGAGTGACCTGAACAGGTTTGAAGAGGCCGTAGCGTGTTATCATAAGGCAATCCGGATCAATCCTGATATCTTTCAGATTTGGCTCAATCTCAGCGCAGATCTATTGACTTTGGGCAGGGCTGAAGAGGCCCTTTCTGCGGCCGACAAGGCCGTCCAGCTGGGTCCGCAAGAGATTCTTACCTGGTATAATCGGGGCATGGCCTATTCAAAGCTGGGAAGATATGAAGAGGCCCTTAAAGACTATGAAAAGGGTCTACAGATAAATCCCCGGGACCTGAACTGCCTTAATAATAAGGGTACCTCTTTTTTAAGATTAAAAAGGTTTCAGGATGCAGACGCATGCTTTGAAATTATCCTGTCCTTAAACCCTCATTATGAATATGCCTGGTACAATAAGGGGTATGCCCTGAACCATCTGAGCCAGTATGATATGGCTGTCTCCTGCTTTGACAAGGCACTCAAAATCCGGGAATTCGCCTCTGCCTGGTGCGGCAAAGGTGAAAGCCTAAGGTATCTCAAAAGATACGAAGAGGCAATCGCTGCCTACGACAAGGCCCTTTCTATCCATAACACATATTCAGATGCATACTATGGAAAGAGCCAGTGTGAAGAGGCCCTTGGTATGGGAAAAGCCATGCTGGAATCCATGATTGCCTATGTTGCGTATGCATCAGATGAATATGCAGGCTTTGATGAATACTGGGATATGTTTGACGCCGTGAAACAGAAGATAGGGGAGCTCGGAATATCTGAAGAGGCGCTTCAGGAACAGATAAAAAAGCTCGCCGTAAAGGCCCCGGAGAATCGGTCCAGGGTGGGGCATGGTGACAATTTTCTGGGCCAGAAATATGAAGTGATTCAGACCCTTGGTAAGGGAGGTTTTGGTGTTGTCTACCATGTCTACTCCCATGACACAGATGCGGTCTATGCCCTGAAGACCTTCAGGGATGAGTATATGGCAGACAACGCAACCAGGGAGATGTTCAAAAAAGAGGCACAGGTCCTGGTGGACATGGACTCTCACCCCTATCTGGTGGAAGACTACTTTGTCGATGACGTGGCGGGAAGACTCTTCATTGCCATGGAGTATATCCCTCCTGACGACCAGGGGATCAATACACTTCAGAGCTATCTGGACAGAAAAGAGGTAGATACGGCCCTTGCCCTTAAATGGTCCATTCAGTTCTGTCACGGAATGGAATTCGCCCTATCCCAGGGTCTCAGGTGTCACAGGGATATAAAACCGGAGAACATCATGATCACTCAGCAGAGAACTATCAAGATATCTGATTTTGGTTTAGCCGGAATAGTGTCAGGTATTCCCGTGGCACCGGATATGGAAACCGATGTTATGGCATCCTTCCAGGATCAGGGAATCGGGATGACAAAAAAGGGCAAGAGTTTCGGTACTCCCACCCACATGCCTCCGGAGCAGTATAAAGATGCTGCCACATGTGATGAAAGAAGCGATATATATTCATTCGGTATTGTCATGTTTCAGATGGCAGCCGGCAAACTTCCTTTCATGGCGGCATACCCAAGATCCAATACTCAAGAGGAATTTCAGCGTTTCTGGAGAGACATGCACGAACTCCATTTTCTTGCACCAGTGCCGGACGTGGACTCACTCCTGAATCCTGTCATAAAAAAATGCCTTGCAAAGGAGCCCGTAAACAGATTCCAGTCCTTTTCCGAACTCAGGATGACCTTGGAGCCCATGCTCAAAGAACTTTCAGGCGAGGTGGAAAGACCTCCGGAAAAAGCAGAAACTAATGCCGGAGAATGGCTCAATAAGGGGCTGAGCCTCAAAAACCTTGGCCATATGGAGGCCGCCATATCCTGTTATGACAAGTCAATCGAGCTCTCTACCCACAAACCCACCCTGTCTCAGGCCTGGTCGAATAAAGGGAACTGCTACAACTCTACAGGCGACATGGAGCGCGCCATGGAGTGTTACGACAAGGCCCTTAAGTTAGACACCAGAAATGAAAAGGCCTGGTGCAATAAAGGGCTTGCTCTTCAGAATCAGGGAAAGTTCGAGCAGGCCCTGGAGTGTTATGACAAAGCCCTGGAAATAGAGCCAAAGTTAGCCATCGCATGGAATAACAAGTCATTTACCTACCAGACGATGGGTGACTTAGAAAAGAGTATACTCTGCGCTGATACTGCCATCAAGTATGACAAGGGCTTGGAGGCGGCCTGGGTCAATAAGGGAGTAGCATTTTATGCAAACAACCATTATATGGAGGCCATCAATTGCTATATCAAGGCTTTGGAAATAGATCCATATCAGGTAGTTGCATGCTTTAATCTGGGCCTGTGTTTCTATGATCAGAAAAATTATGAAAAAGCTATAGAGTACTATGATATGGCAATAAAGATACAGCCCGGCTATATAAAGGCTTGGAGTAATAAAGCCAATGCCCTTCTGGGGCTTAAAAAATTTAAAGAGGCCCTTGAATGTCTCGACCAGGCCCTCAGGATAGATCCCAACTACTCTACGGCCTGGTATTTCAAAAGTTTTGTGATGATGAACCTGAAGGATGTCATGGGAACAATTAAGTGCTTAGAGGCATTTCTCAGTATTAATCAGCCCGGCACGAACCAAAGCTATGTGGAGGATGCAATGGCAAGACTTCACGCTATAAAGGGGGCATAAGTCGATGTCTGATCTATCAGCGAGCAGCACAGCGGCATGGATGGCCGCTGTGCATGAAGCAGTAAACGCAGAATCTGAGTATATAGAAAAAGAGCACATACTTCAGGGTATATTCAGCCTTGACAAGTTCGTAAAGTATAATGCTTCCCAGCTTGATATTACTGAGCAGGAGATGGTCAGGATAAAATCCGATCACCAGATACTATCCGAATGCTTGTCCGGCCTTAATACCGACATGGCAAAGGTAAGAAGGGCAATCAGATACGCGCTCCCAAAGGGAGGGTACAAACATAATAACAAGGAAGTCATCCACAGGAGTGAGAATTGTAAAAAGCTTTTTCTAAAGGCTGCGGCAATTAAAGCCTCAGGATCGATATCTCTGTTCGACTTGCTACTGGTCATCGTCGAGGATCAAGGACCTGTTATCAGTGCAGCATTTTCTTCTATCAACCTCGATACTACTCAACTCAAAAACATTATTAAAACAAAACTTCAGAACCCACCGGTTCAGGACAACCTGCCGGGGCAGCCCCATATCCCTTATCTCGATAAATACTGCAGAGATCTTACCAAAGACGCAATGGCTGGAAAACTAGGTCCTTTTATTGGCAGAAGAAATGAACTGCTCCAGATACTCCAGACCCTTGCCAGGTCGAAAAAAAGCAATCCTGTGATAGTCGGTGAGGCAGGGGTAGGAAAGACCGCGGTTGTTGAGGCCCTTGCTGCGCGGGGTGCTGCAGGTAAAGACAGTCGTGTGCTTGGCGGAAAACGCATTATGGAGCTGAACCTAGGCGATCTCCAGGGCGGCACCAGATACCGGGGTGATTTTGAAGAAAGACTAACCAAGATCATGCAAGAGGTGAATGAGAATCCTGACATAATCATCTTCATAGATGAGATCCATAACCTTGCCGGCGCAGGTAAGGGGGAGGGGAGCATGGATGCGGCAAATATTCTCAAGCCTGCCCTCGCAAGGGGTGATTTTGTGTGCATCGGGGCAACCACTACGGATGAGTACCGGAGACATATAGAAAAAGACCCTGCCCTTGCAAGGAGATTTGAGATGGTTCTCATACCGGAACCTTCCAGAGATGAGACCATAGAGATTGTCAGGGGACTGAAAACAAAGTGGGAAAGTCACTATGGGGTCATAATAGAAGACTCGGCCATTGAAGCTGCAGTAGATTTTTCCATAAGGTTTGATACAGACCACAACCTGCCTGACAAGGCCATAGACCTGATCGACAAAGCAGGCGCGAGATCAAAGATACCCATGCTCAGCATGATGCAGGGCCAGGTCATGACAGATATTGATGGGGCAAACGGAAGCTTTGTAACGGAGGATGTCATTGCCAAGGTCGTACATGAGAAAACAGGAGTTCCCCTGCAGATAATTATGGGATCTGCCTCCGGGAGCACTGACAATAGGATCTTAAATCTGGAAACAGGCCTTCTGAAAAGAATCATCGGTCAGGATGAGGCGGTCAAAAAAGTCTCACAGAGGCTCAAGCTCTCCTATGCCGGTATTACGCCGATGCAAGGCCCTCTCGGAGTATTTCTTTTCCTGGGCCCTACAGGTGTTGGCAAGACAGAAATGGCCAAGGCAATGGCAGAGATCCTATTTGGTTCGCAGGATCGGATGATTAGGCTGGATATGTCTGAATTCATGGAAGAGCACTCAGTATCAAAGCTCATAGGATCTCCACCGGGTTATGTAGGCTATGAGGAGCAGGGGCAGCTGACTGGTGCACTCAGAAGCAGGCCATTCTGCATATGCCTCCTTGATGAGGTGGAAAAGGCCCACTGGAGGATATTTGACCTGTTTCTGCAACTCTTTGATGAAGGCAGGATCACTGATGCAAAGGGAAGGAGTATTGATGGCAGAAATGTGATCTTCATCATGACCTCCAATTTAGGGGGCAGTATTTCTGAAAAAGCCGGCCTAGGGTTTGTGCAGGGGAACGGAGTCACCCAGATGGATGGCAATGCAAGTATCAGAGAACTGTCAAAGTTTTTCAGGGTAGAATTTCTCAACAGGATCCATGAGATAATTACTTTCAAATCCCTGGATATAGAGGCAGTTAAGCAGATCACGCGCATTATTTGCAAAGATCAGTTAAGGGCCTTAAGGGACAGGTATGGCGTAGCGCTGCATCTTTCCGATGCGGTTCTCAGAAAGATAGCGGAAAACGGATATCATCCTGAATTCGGTGCAAGAGGTCTGAAAAGAAACATAGAGAAAATGCTGAGCCTGCCGTTAAGTACAATGGCCCTGGAGGGAAGGTTTGAACACGAAAAGTATTGGATAGTTGAGCTTGAACACGGTGAAATAAAATTCAACAGGAATCCAAATGGCAGACCATGAAGACCTAACCCGGGCAGGCCGGTCGCCGCGTAGCGTTGATCCCGTTGATCCGGGGAATTGAAGATTGATGATTGAAGATGATGATTTATTCAATCGCTTCGCTCTATCTTTTTTTTACATATAGCAGTCCTAAAATATTCAATCTGGCTATAGCGTAATTCTTGCGCAAACATGATTTGATATCAATAAATAGAAACTAAGTATGAATATTTGCATTCGATTCTCATTTTTTAAAAAATTTGCCCTCAGTAAAAATCCGAGCCAGAAGGCCCGGCTTTGATTTTACTCCAGAGGAGTGGATTTTACTTAAAACTCCCAATGGAATAATGGAATGGTGGAATAATGGAATATTGGGTATCGAAAGCGGATGACGGTCTGATTTTATGAACTGATTCGTGCCATCCCTATAAAATTAGACCCCATTCCACCAACCCAACATTCCAATTTTCCAGTATTCCATCATTCCGCTCCCGCTTGCAGCTGAATTTACGGCACAGCCGATTGTCTCTGACCTGGCCCAGAGGACCAGGTTTTCTGCGACAAAATAGAATGATTAATTTAGACGATTATTATGTGGCTAATTTTTCTTTAATATATTAGATAAGGCTTTGAGCAAAAGTTCATCAAGCTCTGACCCTATTCTTTTTTTTTCCAGGCCGCGCACGACAATCCCATTAATTCGCCGTTATTTTGCCAATGCCAAAGCCGTAGGATTTGTTTCGGATTTCGAAATTCGTATTTCGTATTTTATACTGTTCAATTTATTCCCACCGGGTATGCCACTGAAGGGTTGGTTAAATGCAGGAATTATCGCCATCGGCCGGAATCGCCAATCGTCTATTTGCATATTAAATGTTGTCGAGGAGCTTGATTCTGTATGCAGAAGTGGATAATCTAACACACTATCTATATCCGGTTCTTGTAGCCGATGGATTGATATCGATTACAGAGGCGTGGCCGGTCTGGCCCACTGGAATCCGACGTCGCTTCCCGAAGGCATTGGCCCCGGCCTTGAGGTCTCTCATCTTTTCAATTTCCCTCAATCGGAGCCCATTGATGATCAGGATCGGGTCAACAGTTCAAGTGTATACGGGTTTATCGCCGTTGGGCGTTAGTATCAATCAGCTACCCCTGACACCATCCAGGGTCTGGCAGGCGATTCAGACTGCCTCAACCGAATAGCTAACGATAATTGACAATTTAACTTTTGGTTGGTACCGGAGAAAAAAACCATGGCCAAATCGATTCTCTATCATTTGTTTGGATTTGGGAAGATCCCAAAACGCTATCGGAGTGACATCGAAAAGGAAGGTGTGATATTTCAAGACGAGGGCCTGGCTATTGTAGTTCGATACAAAAATTTCCGAGCCCCCAACGTGTACTACGGCCGGAAGATCTCGTTGGTGGTCGGTTCAGTCGTTCTTACGAAGAATAGCTTTGCGTGTTTCCGGGGCAACATCATCCCGCCGGTTTTTCACGCGGCGGTAGCAGACGAATCGTTCAACGCATTTGATTTTAGTCTGGATGAAAAGGCACGGCTTCGAGTTGTGATAGATGCTCCCAAATTTCAAGAGGGATGGAAGGGTACCATCGACTGCCGTATTCCCTGTGAAAACGCGGAGGATTTTCTACGAGCGCTTACGGCTGCCAAAACCTAGGAGCACAAAGTGGAAACAAGGCATTTCTTCAATCTTTATGACGCGAGCCAGGGTATTGCTCGCACCCTCGCCGAAGGTTTTGAGACAAGGATATTCCCCGGCGAGAACGTAATGCTGTCGGTCTTGCATATCGACCCGAACCGGTCTGGTGAGATCCACAGTCACCCGCAAGAACAGTGGGGCGTATTGCTCGAAGGCAGCGGCGTACGTATTCAAGACGGTGTCGAGCATGCGGTTTCGGTCGGAGATTTCTGGCAGACACCAGGCGGGGTGTCGCATGGTTTTCGCGCCGGTTCCAGTGGCGCCCTGGTGCTCGATATCTTTAGCCCACCCCGGGACGAGTACCGGCGGCCGGGAGCCGGATTTGCAGCCGGCGACGGAAGCTGACGCCAGGCGCCGAGCCGGTTAATTTCAGCATGGATTCGTTGGCCTGGGCGACTACCTGGTTGGCTTCCTGCATGAGATCATCGGCTTGGGAGGCGTGATCGGCATTCTGGCGGGTCATCGACGACATCTCCTCCAGTGATGAAGAGGTTTCCTCGATGGCGGCCGCCTGCTCCGAGGAGCCTTCGGCCAGAGTCTGGCTGGACGAAGAAATCTGATCCGCGGCCGAGGCAACCTGGTCGGCGGCTTCGGAAAAACCGCCAATGATACGATTGATCGGCCCTATAATGGAACGGATAATATAGATTCCCAATAGGACACCGACAGTCACCGCACTGATAAGAATAAACATAAATATGGAAAGACCTGAAACGGTTTTATCGATATTCTGATCAATACCTTGATAGGCAACTTTGCGAAAGGTGTTTGTTTGCTGCTCCAATTTGGCGTTAATGTGGTTCATCGTTTGCAGGGAAGCATCAATTTTTTTGTCGATAGCAACCACGGTTGCCATACCCGCATGGTAATTTTTTAGCAGCGACCGCAATTTCCCGCGATCATAACCCCAAATCCGACGATTAGCTTATGTTTAACGTTCATTTTTCGTCCTTTTGTTGAGTTAACCGATCGGTTAGAATTTAGGCTTCGTCATCCTACAGCGACACAAAGCCTGTCTGTTCGATGATCTGATTTCATCTCTACTATGTTTATTGCCGTTTGGAAGATGTTGTATTATATTTTTTCAATAAAAATTACGCACTATCAACTCTGTAGAAAATGTTTTATTTCTAATTCATCACCTTGAATCAGGAGGCTATCAACGCATGGCTGATATGAATAAATTACTGGGACAACTACTCGGCAGTGGGGCGGCCGGAGGCTTTGCCGGCGGATTGGCCGGTGGACTGGCTGGAAATCTTCTGTCCAGCAAATCGGGCCGCAAAATGGGAAAAAAAGCACTCAAGATGGGTGGAATTGCTGCAGTTGGTGCGCTTGCCTATGCTGCGTACCAGCGATACAGTGCCGGCACGCCAGCCGGCGAGCAGGTCGCAGCATCGCAATCAAAGGAGCCGGAGTTCGTTCCCGTTCCGGAAGGCTCACCGTTTTTGCCGGCCAAAGAAGATTCCGCAGGCCAGGAAGCGCTTGGATTACTCCTTGTTCGCGCCATGATTGCGGCAGCACGCTCGGACGGACGGCTCGATGCACAGGAGAGCCAAGCCATATTTCAGCGGATCGAATCTCTGGGACTCGACCCCGAATCTCAGTCCCTGCTGGTAGCGGAAATGGGTCGTCCGGTTGATATTGACGCGATCGTCAACAGCGCCACCAGTCCCGAAGTAGCAGCCGAAATCTATATTGCTTCATTGCTCGCGATTGATGTGGATACCGCAGCCGAGCAGTCATATTTGGCCATGCTCGCCGCCCGTCTGAATATTCCGCCGGACCTGGCTGCAGAACTTCGGCGTCAGGTAGAGGCCCAGGCGACTCTGTAGGCAACGAACTTGGCCAAATATTGATCTACATCCTCTGATCCTTGAACGCGAGGTCTACTATTCCCGCGAACAAAGTGTTTTCGGCTCAGTTCACCCAGAAATTCGGGAGGTAATCTGATGCGTGAGGTCCAACAACTAAACGGGCAGGTCGCGATTGTCACGGGCGCTGCCCAGGGAATCGGTAGGGGGATAGCTCTGGTATTGGCTGATGCCGGCGCCAGGATCGTAATCGGAGACATCCAGGACGCGTCGGGCACTGTCAACGAGATCCTTGCCGGAGGCGGGCAGGCTGTGAGTATCCTTGCAGATATCAGTAAGCCTGACGACGATAAAGCGCTCGTAAACCTGGCCCTCGCCCAATATGGCCGCCTGGACATCCTGGTGAACAATGCTGCCATCGACGCTCCGGACGGTAACGCATGGGATCTTTCTGAAGAGGAGTGGAATCGGACGATCGCTGTTAATTTGAGCGGTGTCTTCTTTTGCTCCAAGGCAGCTCTAGTGCCGATGATGAAGACAAAAAGCGGCTGCATTGTCAACATCAGTTCGCAGTCTGCCCGTCGCGGTTCCAAAGGTCTGTCGCCGGCTTATAATGCCAGCAAAGCCGGCGTCCTGGGGCTTACCGCGGCCTTCGCAGAGCAGGTGACCGAACATGGTATCAGGGTTAACGCCATCCTGCCCTCCCTGGTGGAGTCGCGGGACTTTGGCTGGACGGCAGCTGTTCGCGAGGAAAGGGCCCGAGAATTCCCCCTCGGACTGGGTACTCCAAAAGATGTCGGAGAAGCGGTCCTCTACCTCGTGAGCTCCGCGGCCCGCTGGGTATCGGGGACCAGCCTGCACCTGACCGGCGGAACTCAGAGGGGCTCTTCCGTGCTTTAGCAGCGAGGCGCCCTTCCGCAAAAAGGGCCGCAATATCGATTAAAGGCTCATATCATGGCCTGACCGGAATCCGCCTCTCCGGAGTCGGCTTTTTGTATCTGAACTCGGCGGCACCGCTGCCGGCAACTGCGGCACATTGAATGCGAAAGCAACCTTAGCAATAGGAGATTGAATATGGCAGTAGTTGATCCATTACCGGAAGAACAAATAGAGCAAGACCTGTTAAAACAAATTCAATTCTTTAAAGGTCCTTTAGGCGTCATTCCAAATAGTGTTCGAACCATGGCCAGAAAACCTCATATAGCCAGAGCCTTCACGGAATTGAACAAGGCTGTCATGATTTGCGAGGGCCAGGTCACACCGGAGTTCAAGCGCCTTATTGGCTATGTCACAAGTATGGTCTCCGGTTGCCGGTATTGCCAGGCGCATACGATTCTTGGTTCGGAACGATTCGGTTCAACCGAGGAAAGACTGAACAGTGTATTTGATTATCGGAACAGTGAGCATTTCACCGAAAGCGAAAAGGCGGCCCTGGATTTCGCTTTTGCCGCAGCCGAAGTGCCTAACGGGGTAATGGAAGATCATGCCGACAATCTGCGAAAGTTCTGGTCTGAAGACGATATCGTGGAAATAATGGGTGTGATCGCGTTATTCGGATATCTTAACCGCTGGAACGATTCGATGGGATCGGCCCTTGAAGATCTTCCCATTCAGGCCGGTGAGAAATATTTGCAAAATACCGGATGGAGCGTAGGTAAACATCGCTGATGAATCAGTACCTTTCCCCGCGCATCGGCCATTCCTTGAAACATGGGCTAAAAAAGACATCGAAATCCGTTGGGCGGTGACCTTACTTTGACAAAAGGCTTGAATTTGTCGTTAGGTTGTTTATTATCCCGCTGAACGACAAATACGTAATAGGCAAAATTACGGCGGGCGATGATGGACGTCGAGATTGGAAGGAACTGCACCCGACAGGGCGCGTTTGGTTGTATGCACAAAAAAGCTCGCTGCCGCAGCGAGGTGTCAGGCGGAACAATAGCAAAGGGTGAATTATGGAAATCGACATTGATTCGATGAGCTACGATGATCTTGTCAAATTGAACCACAAGATTGTTGAGAGGCTGAAATTCCTGGATTCGATGCATACTCACCGGGAAATGATGCAATTCAGTCCGGGTGAACAGGTAAGTTTTGACCCCCCCGGCAGAGAGACGCAATTCGGTACGCTGGTCAAATATAACAAGAAAACAGTTACTGTGATTACCGAATCAGGGCAAAAATGGAATGTATCACCGCATTTGCTCTGCAAGGTAAAAAAGGCAAACAGACAGACTGACAGCCGGGGTAAAATCATTGACTTACCAAAACGGTGATAAAATCGATAGAACCCGGAGTTGGGCGGGGTAATCTTATCTATTGCAGTCCAGCGAACAAATATGATGAAAATACGACGGGCTGCCCGATCTGATCTTCAGGACATTGCGGCCATTCATATCGAAAGTTGGAAAGACGCTTACTCGGAGGTCATCCCGGCGGAGTTCATGACCTCAAAAATCGAACAGGAATTAACGCGGCATTGGCGCGAAATCGAAATACAAGATGAAGACCTGGTCTTGGTAGCGGGGGAAGATTCGCCGGTCGGATTTGCAGCAGTTTGGTGTCGACCGACTCCCTTCATCGACAATTTGCATGTGAAGCCCTCTCACAGATCTAAAAAAATAGGATCCGCCTTGATGAAAGCGGTCGCAAAAGAGCTGATCAAAAAAGGCCACAAGACGGCTTATCTTTGGGTATTTGAAAGTAATGACAGAGCCATAAGGCTCTATGAGAGGTTGGGCGGCACTCAAAAAGAAAAAGCCGATAAGAACATATTCGGCCATCCAGTGCCAAGCCGAAAAATCGAATGGGACGACATCGCCGAAATATGTGAAAGTCAATAGGCGTATATTCGGCTCCCAACAAGATACGGAATAGGACTCATCGGCATGATTTGGGAAAAAGACGGCTTCAGGGTTTCCTCAGACAAAGATCAGGTAAATATCGACATACTTCACGATTTGCTCAGCCGTTCCTACTGGGCCAAGGACCGTACCCGGGAGGAAATTGAGCAGTCTATTGCTAGCTCACTATGCTTTAGTTTATTGACCGGCGAACAGCAAATCGGATTCGCCCGGGTCCTTACCGATTCCATGGCATATGCCATCATTTTGGACATGATCATTAGCGACAATTTCAGGGGACAGGGGCTCGGAAAATGGCTGATGGAATGCATTTGCGACCATCCGGCAATCAGGCACCTCAGGCAACTGCTGTGGACGGGCGATGCGGACAGCTTTTACCGTAAAAGCGGATTCGAAGAAATGCCGGGGCTCAAGTTTATGGCCCGCAACTGGGTGATGAAACTGTGAGGGAGCTGCGGATTCGACATGCTGTTGGCAGTGATTGTCCAACGTTGGTATCCTTTATCCAAAAAATGCTGCAGGATATGGAAGCGGATGGCGGCGAACCGACTAATCCTGACGAGATTTTCTGGAACATGTATCGTGAAAAATTGATGGACTTTGTTCATCGAGATGATCGATTGTACCTGCTCGCCCAAACCGGCGACCGCATTGCCGGCTTTTTGGAGGCAAAAGTCAGTGATATCCATAAAGTATTCATACCCAAAAGCATTTTTCATATCAGCGTGGTCTATGTGGTCCCCGAATCCAGGCGACATGGGATCGCCACGGCTCTGGTTCGAGAGGCGTTGCGTTGGGCTTCCGGACAAGGGTGCCGGGAGGCGGATCTGAATGTTCTGTCCCATAACGCCAATGCCAGACGACTGTATGAAAAGCTTGGATTCGAGGTTTTTCGATACAACCTTCGGATAAAACTGCCTGGGGAAGCTGGCTAAAAAAGTCTACCATACCGGAAAGTTATCCCAAACCGGAAAACACCCGCAAATCGGCCACGGCCGAGGGAGACAATCAATGGTTTCAGAACCGATCAATCTGCTGAGCAAGTTCGCTAAATTTACCGAGCACTGGTCACCGAAGATCATCGCCCGAATGAATGACTACCATTTCAAGCTCGTCAAATTTCAAGGCGACTTTGTGTGGCACCGCCACGACGATACCGATGAGGTATTCATCGTCATTGATGGAGAGATGTCTATCGAATTTGAGAGCGGCAAAGTTGATTTGAAGGCCGGTGAAATGTGCGTTGTGCCTAAAGGCAGAAAACATAAACCTTTTGCCGCAAGGGAGTGCCGGGTCATGCTCGTCGAACCGGCGGGGACTGTCAATACTGGTGATGCCGGTGGTGATTTGACATCTGAGGATGATGTCTGGATATAGTTTATTAAGAAACCACGATGGGAGATGTAAATGCATAAGGTTGAAAGACATTACACGCATGACGAATTGGAGCAAACTATTTTGCAGACCCTGGAAAAGGCCGGCAAGGACACTGAACGGTTGACCCTGGATGATCTGGCCCAGGTAGATGAATTTCATATCCGCGGCTCCGAAGCCACGCTGGAGATGGCCGAAGAAATTGGAATCGATGAGGCAATGCAGGTTCTGGATGTGGGGTCCGGACTCGGGGGCCCATCGCGGCGCCTGGCGTCAAATTACGGGTGCCGGGTGACGGGTTTGGATTTAACCGAAGCCTATTGTCGGGTGGCTGAAGCGCTCAGCGTCCGGCTCGGCTTGAATCATCTGGTGTCTTACCGCACCGGCAACGCCCTGGACATGCCATTTGATGTCCAAAGCTTTGACGTGCTCTGGACGCAGCACGTTTCCATGAATATCGACGACAAGGCCCAGCTCTATTCCGAAATGTTCCGCGTTTTGAAACCGGGTGGCCACCTTGCGATATATGACATTATCGCCGGCCCGGGCGGTGATGTCTACTACCCGGTACCATGGGCTCGCGAGCCGTCCATCAGTTTTCTCGCAACGGATACTGAACTGCGGCATCTTCTCGAAACGGCGGGATTCAATATTATATCGTGGCGCGACACAACCCATGTCGGCCTGGCCTGGTTTGCCGCCAAATCAGCGGAGATAAAAAAGCATGGCCGACCGCCTCTGGGCTATCACATTCTGCTGGGCGACGATTTCCCGCAAATGGCGCGCAATCAGCTCCGCAGCTTTAAGGAAAATCGCATGGCCCTGCTGCAGGTCATTGCCGAGCGGCCCGCACATTAGCCGGTGATGGGCCAGCAAGTAATGATCGGGGCCAAGAGGACCGGTCTTTGGTAAACACGGGAGTGGTGATCGAAGTGGTAACCAAGACCAGGAGGTTTCAGGTTTCGGGTGTCGGGTGTCAGCCAAGCCGCCGGCCAGACATACGGCCAGTCAAATCGAGAGAATAACTAATGAACATCGAACATCGAATAATGTATTCTGCCTGTCGTGAGCTTTTCGTCGAACGGTCTATTTTTATAACGACTGAGCGACGTGTGGGGTCGCAGCTCGAAGAGCGAAGCCCTAAGCAATTCCACCATTCGTCAATCGACATTCGACATTCGTCATTCCCTGAAGTTTCATACGAGGTGTCAGCAACGGAGGTCGATCCGCTTGATGGCAGCCGTTCATGATCATGGGCGCTGGAGAATCTGCATGGCCCGGTACCGGCTTATCTTTGAAAAACAGTGGCTCCACCTGCTGTTGCTGGCCGTTTTAATTGCCGGCCTTGCTGGGTTCGGCCGCTACAACAGTCTCCAGGCCGGAAACCTGTGGAATGTCACTTCGTTGGATTGGCTCCGGCTGGCTGTTGCAATAGCAATCGCGCATCAGGTGTTGGTCTGGTTCTGTTGGCGAACCCAACTGCACGGTTCCCTGATGACCCGCCTGCTGGGGGATCACGGTTTTACCGTTTACGCGGTGCTGTTCTCAATCCTGGGCATCGCCCGGGTTGCGGTCGTATTCATTCTGGCCATCGCCAATCGCGATACCTTCCCGGTGGATTTGACGGTCCTGCGAATTCTGGCCCTGCTAGCAGCCGTTCCGGCAGGATACCTTTTTTACTCGGTCAAGGTCCACTTCGGTTTCAAGCGCGCCTTCGGGATTGACCACTTCGACGCTGCCTACCGGTCCGTGCCGTTTGTTAAAAAAGGAATCTTCCGGTTCACAAGCAACGGCATGTACACCTTCGGCTTTCTTTTGTTGTGGATTCCGGGTTTATGGTACGCCTCAACAGCAGCTCTGTCCGCAGCCCTGTTTAACCATTTGTATATCTGGGTTCATTACTATTGCACGGAATTACCCGATATCAGAAGAATTTACGAGTAAGGTATTCAGGCCAAGTGGGGCCGGTTTTGATTTCATCTCAGAGTAGAGGAGTTTATATTTGATTCCAACATTCCGGCCCCGCTGGCAACTGGATTCACGACATAGCCGAAGGTCTCTGACCTTAAACAACACTTTCTGACAATAGTTTCCAAGGAGGAATCATGACTTTCGAAACCATCCGCGCTGTATTTGCCTGGTGCACCGTCATAAACTTGGGGCTGCTGCTGTGGTGGTCGGTATTTATTATCCTGGCGCATGACTGGACCTACCGCTACCACTGCAAGTGGTTCAAACTATCTGAAGAAAAATTTGATGCCATCCATTACGCCGGCCTGGCGATGTTTAAAGCGGCCATATTCATGTTCAACCTGGTACCGTATCTGGCGATGCGCATTGTGGGGTGATAAGTGTTTATTCACAGGTAAACGACTGCGTAAAATCCTTCATGGCGGTTCCCATATCCACCTTGAAGAAGGGGTAGCGTTTTCCTTCAAACCAGTGCAGCGTCTCTCCGCTCCAGGTCAACTTGTGATTGAATGGGGTTTCGCCGTAAAAATAGATGTACCGGTTGTGGGTATCGGCGACATACTTTAATTGGCCCGGGTCCAGACTGAACCAGCCCCGGGTTTGCCAGGATGCGGGTCCGTTTTGACCGGCCAGATAGTATACGATTACCTCGATAGGATGGCGGCATTGATTCCTGACGAACACCCGCGGAGAGGAGACCTCCGTTGATGCATTGTCATCCAGGGCAAGATCGATCTGGTCTAAAATTTCATCGGCGGTGGCTTTGTCCTTCAGCACGTAATCTTCAACGGCATTCACCGAAACCTTGGTGGTATTGGCGGTAATCGGCTTCAATTTAACGGTAATATTGAGTTCGACGGTGGCCGCGGTTATTTTGGTTTCCGCATCCTCGGTGCTGATGGACTGCAGTTCAATGCCCATCTTCACCAGTGCTTCACGCGTGGCTGTGGTGACCCGTTCGACATCGCCCATGAAAGTTTTCTTGGCGACATTGGCGGTCGTGTATCGATAAGCCTCGCCCCCGCCGGTCAGGGTCCCGGGCACCACCACTTCGGCGCATCCGACCATCAGCCAGACACAGCCGGCCGCTGCGATTGCGGCCAATGCTTTCTTTACTGCCGACATTTCAATCCTTGAGTCTTTTGTGCGTTTCGGCCAGGCTTTAGGCCCTTAGCAAAGTTTTTCTGACAACATGTTGTAAGTTACTGAAGGTGTCAGGTGTCAGTGTTCAGGTTTCAGGACTTAAAATAAATCCCTAATAATTTGCAATAGCAGGAAATTGAGCCAAAGTCCATTTAAAGGATTGGCATAACTTCTCTTGACCTTGCGCAGTTTAGGGTTTATGGATTGTTTTCTGAAAACCCCGTCATTCATGGAAACGATCGGAAACTTTAAACTAATGTAAAGGAGGACTGCCATGGCGAAAGCAAACATTTTCACCAGTTCGGTAATTGACGCACCGATAGATGATGTGTGGGCCAAAATTAGGGATTTCAATGCCCTGCCTGCCTGGCACCCGGCAATTGCCGACAGCCATATTGAAAACAACGAGCCGAGCGACAAGGTGGGCTGCATTCGGAATTTCAACCTCAAGGGGGGCGGCAATATTCGTGAACGGCTGCTGACACTCAGCGATGTGGACTACCAATGCACCTACTCAATTCTCATCTCACCCATGCCGTTGGATAATTATCGAGCAACCTTGCGTTTGGTGCCGATCACCGACGGCAATCGAACCTATGCCGAATGGACCGCCGAATTCACCTGTCGGCCCGAAGATGAAGAGACGCTGGTCAATGACATCGGCAATGGTGTATTTCAAGGTGGGTTCGATGGGTTAAAGAACAGTTTTTGAACCGGAAATTTATAATTCGAATTTCAGTGGTCAACAGCGGCCTGACTGCAATTTCATGTACGAGGAAGTTGATATGGCATTTGACAAAAAAAAGAATGCAGATGACAAGCGGCCTTCCTGGGACGAGTACTTCATGGAAATGGCCGATACCGTCTCCAAAAGAGCAACTTGTGATCGAGGTAAAAGCGGCTGTGTCATTGTGCGCGATAAACAGCTGCTGGTATCCGGGTACGTCGGTTCACCCATGGGGTTTCCCCATTGCGACGAGGTCGGCCACCAGATGAAACAGGTCACGCACGAAGACGGCACAACCACGGACCACTGCATGCGAACGATCCACGCCGAGCAAAACGCCATCTGTCAGGCCGCCAAGCTGGGCATCTCGATCAACGGGGCGACAATCTACACCCGCATGACGCCCTGTCGAACGTGCGCCATGCTGATTATAAACTGCGGGATCAAAAGAGTGGTTTGCGAACGCAAGTATCACGCCGGCCAGGAATCGGAGGACATGTTCAAAACCGCCGAAGTGCAACTGGATTACCAGTATGATGAACTCCAGCAGTATTGATACTCCATATATTGCGACAGCCGAAATCGACAAGGCCGATAATGTCCGCATCAGACAAGCGGATGTCCAGGACAAGCGACTGTTATCGCAAATAATTCGGGCGGCCTGTCGAAATGTCGAAAAAATCAATGACCAGGAGAAATAAAAGGAAGTAATGCCGAAAATAGCCCTTGTCGTGGCAATGCGGACCGAATTGCCGCATGTATTGAAGAAGGCTACCGGCATATCCCGGATTGGCGCCAATGTCGTCAGGGTCGCCGTATCCGGATTCGGACCGAGAAGAGCCCGCCGCGCAACGCAACGGATATGCAGCGGATCGCTGGATTTCATACCTGATTTGCTGGTTAACGCGGGCTTTTGCGGGGCCGTACGCAATGACTTGAAGGTCGGGCATCTGGTCATTGCGAATCGCTTAACCTATCGTCACCGCGAAATTCAGCTTGAAAAATCACCGATTGAGAAACTCGCCGATCTTCTGGCAGGATTTGACTACCAGCTCGGTCAGGTGCAGACTTTCGGGTGGCCGGTTTTTACCCGTGCCGGCGTGTTTGGGGATACACTGGCGGTGGACATGGAGGCCTTTGCCATCGCGCAAACTGCCGTGACGTATCAAATACCGACTGTCGTCATCAAAGCGGTCAGTGACATCGTACCGCGGCGCATCGGTCTGTTCGGTCTGCTGACTGGTTTACGCCGGTTAAAAACAGGCGCCAAAACGGCCAGGATCCGCCTCGACAAAGCCGTAATAAAACTATTGGAAGGCCGGGATCTGTTTGACGAATTAGCGACACGATAAAATTCAAAGCCCCCTAAACTGCCGCAAAAAGATCGCCGGTGTCTAAAAATGGAGGCATGACATGCCGGATGAAAAATTCATGATCACCGTCGAAGTCGTACCGCCGACCGGCCCTGATGCCGCCCCTCTGCTGGCCGAATTGGAGCCGCTGGTCGACCTGGTCTTTGACGTATTCAGCGTCGCCACCAACCCGGTTGCCAAACCGCGCATGAGTGCCATGGCGCTGAGTGCGCTGCTGCAGCAAAAAACCGGGAAACCGGCGATCCTGCATTGTACGACCCGCGACCATAATCGACTGAGCCTGCAGGGCATGCTGTGGGGAGCCCGCGCCCTGGGGATCGAAACTGTTCTGGTCGCAACCGGCGATGTTATCGCCATGGGCGATCGGGCACATACGAGCAGCGTACGCGACCTGGATGTTTTCGATCTGGTGCGCATGGCCCGCGCCGCAGGGCTCCACACCGGTGTCGTGTTCGACACTCACCCTGAATCAAATGGAATGGAGCTGGCTGTGCGGCGGCTGGCAGACAAGATCGAAGCCGGAGCCCAGTTTGCCGTCACCCAGCCGGTTTACGACGAGGCGGCTGCCGATCAGCTGGTCGAGATCACGCAATCCCTTGCCATTCCTGTCATCCTGGGTATTTTGCCCCTGCGCACCGCGCGCCACGCCGAGTTTTTGCATCGCAAGGTCGCCGGCATCGCCGTGCCGCAAGCGGTTCGCGAACAAATGCAGCACGCCGCTGACCCGGTGGCGGCCGGCATCGCCAATGCCCGCGCGATGTTGGCTCTGGCCCGTCGACATTTTGCCGGCGCCTGCCTGATGCCGCCCTTCGATCACTATGAAGTGCTGTTTGATATCCTAAAAGCATAAATATATTTGCACAGCAAAAAAAAGAATAATTTATCCGCCGGCATCAGTGTTCAGCAGGCGCAGTCAATTATCAGAGAATTGTCTAAGAAGTGGGGATTGCCAGTTTTCGGGGCGGATAAATTATGGTTTTAGATTCTGCATGAAGGTCAGATCCTGTCGGCTGCGTTCGGCCATGCGGTCTTCGACTTCTTCTTTTCCGGTTCCCATCAGGATTTTGTAAGCATTGTATTTGGTTTTGCAAAAATAGATGTTGAACGGCCGCTTTTTGGCACTTTCCCGGTATATCCGGATTCCGGGTATTTCATCTTCTTGAATGTATTCGTTGTCCGCATTGATCAGCAGCGGCTCGACGTCGTATTTGTTCAGCCAGGGGATGCAGGCTCCCTCCATGCCCAGGTCCGGGTCCATTATGGATCGTATCTTTTCAGTCACCCCGCCCACGGCCAGGATGATGTCGCCGGTCAGGGAACCGGTGATACCGTAGCGTTGATTCACCGGCTGTTTGATGTAGTCCGATACCAGGGCAATGTCCATGGCCACCGAAGCACTGTCGCCTTCCACCCCGCCGTGGGCCTGGATATATTCCACATACATTTCATAGCCGACATATGGCGCCCCGATATTGTTCAGCACTTTTTTGATGGAGGCCCTGACATTTTGGGCGGCGGCCTTGGCGATGTCGCCGATTTTGCCGGGCGCCACCACAGTATCGGCGTTGCCGACATTGATCTGGCAGTGAATCGGCAGCGGTTGGCCGTACATCTGCCCGCTGGATTTGGAATTAATGACGGCCAGACCGACCACGTACCCGATGGAATCCGTCATCGATGTGATATATTTCTTAAGGTATTTTTTGTGTTCGCCGATCTCTCTGGAGAATCCGCCTTCCAGGCTCAGGTGCTCGGCCAGGGCCTGGCGCACGTGCGTTGGTTCAACCAGCGGCGCGGCATCCAGCACGGCTTCAAACTCGGCTGATTTTATGATTCCGTTGATCGGTCGCAGGATGCTGCTCAATTTGCCGTCCGAAGCTCGACAGCGCAGCTCCTTGGCAACTTCCAACACAGCTGCCTTGGAAAATTCACGCACGGTCAGCTCAAAATCATCCGGCAGACGGCGTCCGTAAATGTGCTCGCTGCGCTTCTTGACGCTGTGGTAGCCTTCCTTTTCCATAACCTCGCCCCAGGCTTCTTTGAATTCCCGGCCAAGGTTTTCGACTTCTTGTTTGACATACTGGGCAATCTGCCGGACATTATCCGGCGACTCCGGCACGGAGCTCTCCATCTGGATGATTTCACCTTTGTCTTCGATTCGGCTGAGAAAGGCGCCGTCACCTTCTTCCTGCAGATATTGCAGGGTGTCATGATTGCAGCAGGCTACGATAATGTTTTCGGCCTTTAAATGGTTCTCCGATCGATCCGCCGCGCCGCTGCCGGTGCTCCGGCCGCCTTCGAGGATGTACTCTTTGTTTTGCATGATCTCGAGTAGATCCGCCATATAGCCGACTTTGATCAAAGTTTTCAGCTCATCGATGTAGATGATCGGTGACTTGGCGTGCGCCCCCAGATAAGCCCGTTTATGGCAGGGTGTCTGGAGATTTCCCGACTGATAAGGATCATGCCGGAAGCCGCCCTTCATATTTCTGGCGCTGGGCTCGGACACCCGTGCCATCAGGTCCTTGTCCTTGCGCGGATCATAGAGGATCCCCGGCACCATATCCTGCAGGTGTTTGACATCGTTTTGGCCGGCGCCGTTGGACTCGCGTTGGATTTTCTCCTGGACCCGGTGGTTGTTTTCCTGCATATACATAAAAATAGACCCCATTCCGCAGAGACCGGCCGCGATAAAAGCGGGCGGGATATAGAAACCGGCGGCCACTGCCAGGCCGGTGGCACAGATCAGGGCAATTTTTACATTTCTGGCTGATTGAATTTGATCGGTAAGGTTGAATTCATCCAAATTGGTCCGGGCGACCTCAATGGCCGATCGTATGTCCGCCAAAATCTTATCGGTCTTGGCGGGATTTTCGTAGGCGAATCGAATGTGATTGCGATCTTTGCCCGGATACGCCACGATGGCGTCTTTGGGCCTTAAATAGTCGCCAATGGATACTTGCAGCACCTCTTTGAACATGTTGGCCAGCATGGATTTCCCGGTACCCGGCCGCCCCACCATCAAAATGTGTCCCTTGTTCTGGGCTATTTTCCGGATCGCCCTTTTGGCGCGCTCCTGGAATATGACACAGTCAATCGGATCCTGCGGCAGGGTTATCTGCGAGGTATCGGTAAAGCTGCCGAGATTGGTCTCCAGACGGGCGGGATAATCCAGCAACTCCTTAATCCAACGGTAGTCATTTTCGTTGTAATCATCAGGCATTTTTATAACCGTTGATGGAATCCAGTAGGTAATAGCGGCCGGTATCGGCAACAAAGCCCTGCCTGGCAACCGCGGCATACACATCCGGCAGATTCTTGCGCAACGGCTCCAGGGCCCTCAGGTCATGCAGTACTGAAATGTGAGTGAACATCCGGTCATCCCTCTCGTCGCTGGCGAGCATATAATTCAGCGATATTCCAATCTGCAGGTAATTTAAGATCGGTCTAATCAAGTTCAACTGATTTGATCCGGCATCGTCGGAACCGAGCACATCCTGGTAAATCGCCGGCAGCGGTGACTTGGCATAGTCGATTTCCAATTTTTTATTAAAAAAAAGTTTAACCGGGTTGGCTTCGCCTTCCGTGCACAATTCAAAGGCCTTGCAAAGGCTGGGATTGGCCTTCAGCGACTGCTCGAGCAATAAAATGTGCTTTAACAGATAGTTCTCAGCCAGGTAAAACGCCACCTGATTCTCACTCGTCAACACGCAGGCCTTGCGTTTTTTACCATTGTTGTATGAAAAAAGGCGGAAGGAGGCTGTGGGGTCATAAGATTGAAAATCAAATCCGCGCAGTTCATACAACCCCTCGCCGACATAGGCTTTATTGAGGACGACCCCGACGTCTTTTGCGACGGAATTGGCCAGGTATTTGATTTTTTCCTCGATGTTGCCCTGCAGCTTCAGATAGGAATAATTGCCACCAATATCTTCACAGATACCAACAATTTGGAACACATCTTCTGGATCCAGCTGGCCCAGTTTCTTCGAAAATGAATCGTAGGATTTCAACTGGTCATAAATCTTCGCCAAGTGCGCTTGGAGATCTTTATCCCTCGTGGAGGGTATCCGCATTTTATAGCGAGAAACGATCACCTCCGGCGACAGGGCCGAGTTTAGTTTCCGTTTTCTCAAAAAAGGCGGCAGAACCTTGTGAAAAGACTTGCGAATTTTTTGAAATGCTCCCAGCTTATAATGAATCTCACCGCCGATCAGCTTCTTCTTGACCTCAATCGAATTCGGATTAAGCAGATAGTAGCCGATTTCGGAAATATTATATTCTTTGCAAGGTCCATCCACCTTTTCATCGATCACCCCGCTCAGGTCAACATCTGACATACGACCTTCGGAGACAACCCATACCCCGTTGTTATTATGCGAATAATTGCTAATGCAGGTGGTTGACAACGCTGGTTATCCTTTATCTCGGGTTTAGGAAATAGTCTGTTTTCAATCTTCAATTCCCCGGTGTAGCGGGGGTTGAGCGTATAGTCTATATCGGTCCTTTTATAATATTCTTGATACCAGAAGCGGTATGGATAAGAATAAACCCGCCAATGATATTTAAATTGAATTATACTCCGAATTTGTGCTAATTAACACCCGAATTTTGTGCTCATATTCCGCCCGGTGCCGCAATGTGCCAATAAATTGCTGCCGGACCGGGCGGGTGAAATCCGTGTCAGCCCATTCAGAGAGGGAAAATGGCCGAAATCAGCCCACTGAGAGCCTGGCGATACAGCGAGCCGCTGATGAAGAACATCAGCGATTTGACCTCGCCGCTTTTCGATGTTGCCTCCGAAAAACAAAAGGCCGCCCTTTATGAAAACCCTCTCAACAGCATTCATCTCTCAATCCCCGGCGGCGAATGCCCGCCGGAGAATGCCGCCAGAATTTTAGAGCAATGGCGGAATGAGGGCAGCATCCAACAAGATGCCGATCCCGCGATCTATGTCTACTATCAAAAATTTCGGTTGCCGGGCGATCCGAAGCAATATTGTCGCAGAGGCTTCATTTGCAAGATCAGGATTTATGATTGGGAAGAAAATGTTATCCTGCGCCATGAAAATACCATGCCCCGATCCGTAAATGAGCAGGTGGCATTGCTGGCGGCCACCCGTTTGAACGTGAGCCCCACCCATGGTCTTTATACGGATAAAAGCTTTGAACTCGAAGCCTTAATGGAACAAAGCATGCAGCAGCCCCTCTGTCAAAGCGAAAGCTATCAGGGCACATGCGATGTGCTGAGTGTCATCCGCGAGCCCCGGATCATCGAGCGCTTCGTGCGGCTGATGGCTCAAAAACAAGTGATACTGGCTGACGGCCACCATCGCTACGCCGGCTCCTTGGCTTATATGAAACAGCAGATGGCTGCCGATCCAAACCATACCGGGCAAGAGCGCTATAATTATCACTTAATGTGGCTGACCAACACGGAAGCGGAAGATTTGAGAATTCTGCCGACCCATCGCCTTATTAGAGGCATTGAAAGATTTGATGAAACTGCCATTTTAAAAAAATTCAACCGCCATTTCTACATTAAACCAGTGCCGGATCCCGACCATGTGAATGAAGTCATTGTCGGAAAACAATGGACTTTCGGTCTCATTTTCAAGGACAACGCCTATCAAGTCAGCCTGAAACCTGAAGCCCACCGTGAGATGAAATGGAATTTTCCGCCCACTATCAGAGCCCTGGATCTCACGGTATTGCATTATTTTGTCATTCAGGAGATTTTAGGCATCCAAGGACGGGATCAAAGCAGTTCGAATTGTATCGAATATGAGAGAAGTTTCTCTGCCTGCCTGACAAAAGTGATCCAGGGGGTCTGTCAACTGGCCCTGATTACCAACGAGGTGTCCATCGCCGATGTCAAAACCGTATGCCGCAGCGGCTGCACCCTGCCGCAAAAATCCACCTACTTTTGGCCTAAAGTCATCTGCGGTTTCGTATTCAGCTCTCTTTAAAGAAAAAGAATTTAGGAATTGAGGAATTGAGGAATTGAGGAATTGAGGAATTGAGGAATTGAGGAATTGAGGAATTGAGGAATTAAGGAATTGGGGAATTCAAGGATAAAATCTTTGAAATAGGTAGAATTCTTAAATTCCTAAATCCCTGAATCCCTAAATTTAACTGTACTGAATCGAAGGGCACATGCAGCTGCAAAGGGGAAATTGAGTTTGGGCAGGTAAACCGGCGTCTAAGCGTTGCCCATGACCTGCGAGTCTTCCAGCATGATTTCCATCTGGGCCAGGTCCAGCTCGGATATCTGCAGGGATTCCGCTTCCGCTGTGGTCACCAGGACCAAGGCCGGATCTTTCATCATGCCGATTCCAAGTTTCAGGCAGGCTTTATCGGCCATCCTTACCAAATTTTGCAGCATGTCCCGGGAATCAAGTTCCGGGTTGTGATGATCCCGCACAACCTGGCAATATCTTTCAGGCAAATTCCAATGCATCATCAGCGAGTACCCGTGGCTGGTGTGCAGACTGTGCATGGCCTCTAAAAGCAGGGCGTTGGACGGCTTTATGGCGAGTTTATCGGAATGTTTGAGATCATCGATGACCGTTAAAATGAACAGTTTACCGACATCATGCAGCAGGCCGGCAAAAAAAGCCTCATGTGCCAGACCTCTCAATCCGCACTTTTTGGCAAGCCAGTTGGATCCAAGGGCACAGCCGAGTGAATGCCGCCAAAGGGCCCGCATATTTTCATGCACAAATGGATCCTTGGAACGAAAATTATTCTCGTGGGTAACAAGCATGACGATATTGGATACTTCATTGATTCCAAGGCGCACGATCGCATTGCGCACAGTGGCAACCTGATTCAAGCCTTTGTAAAACGATGAATTGGACACGCTGAGCACTTTGGCCGTCAGCGACTGATCGCTGACAATCAGCCGCTCGACCAGACGAATGTCCGGTTCTTCTTTGGCAATTTCCTGCTGAATTCGCGAAGCGGTGGTATTAAACACGGGAAGCCGGGCGTCGCTGGAGGCTAAATGTTTGTCTAAAATCTCGATAAAAGATACCTGCTGATCCATAATTACCCTTCCAATAGCCGTCGCAATTCCGCCAACTCTCTGGGTTTTTGCAGACGCGGCAGATTGCGGATGATTTCGTCGATGGTCGTCAGACCGGCTGCCGCCTTGACGATGCCGTCTTCCAGCAAGGTCACAAGGCCGGTGGTTTCAATGCTGATGAGCCGAATTTCCTGGCTGGTCTTCTGATCGATAATGGCGCTGCGAACGTGTTCGTCCAGGATGAGCAGCTCAAATACGCCGACCCGTCCGCTATACCCCGTATACTGGCATTGGCTGCAGCCTTGGCCTTTGCGAAAGGTTGCTCCGCGGATGTCCCGGGGGGTATATCCCATGCGTTTAAGGTCTGTCGGGGTCGGTTTGTAAGGGGCCGCGCAGGCGGGACACACTTTTCGCAAAAGTCGTTGGGCCATAACGCTTACAACGGTTGAGGATATCAAAAACGCCTCCACATTCATATTGAGCAGTCGAACAAGCCCGCCGATACTATCTTCCGTATGAAAGGTGGTCAGGACCTTGTGGCCCGTCAGAGCAGCCTGAACAGCGATTTCGGCCGAAAAATTATCGCGAATTTCACCGATCACGATCACATCCGGATCCTGGCGCACAATGTGGCGCAGGGTTTCTTTGAAGGTCAGATTGATCTCGGGATTGATGGAACATTGCGCGATTCCGTCAATGATATACTCGACCGGTTCTTCGGCCGTGATGATGCTGGTTTCAGGATCATTGATGTGGTTTATGCAGCTGTACACGGTGGTGGTTTTACCCGATCCCGTGGGCCCGGTGATCAGAATGACGCCGCTGGGCATATACAGCGCATCTTCTTTGAAACGATCCTCCATCCGCTGGGATAAACCGACATCTTCAATGTTGATCAGCACGCCTTTGCGGTTTAACAGCCGCAGCACGATTTTTTCACCGTACACGGTGACAAAAAAGGAAACACGCAAATCGACGTGTCCACCGGCATAATCATAATAAAATCGTCCTCCCTGGTGTCGCCGTTTTTCGGTGATGTCCACGTCACACAAAACCTTGATCCGATTCGTCAGCGCCGGTAGGATATCCATTTGAAATTCCTGGAATAGGATCAAAACACCATCGGTTCGAAAACGGACCCGCATGTTTTCTTTCATGGGTTCGATATGAATATCGCTGGCATCCCGTTCAATGGCCGCCATCACAATATCATCCACCAGCCGGCTGATGGAGTTCTCATCCGCAGGCGATATCTTTTGTCTCGACGCACCCGTCAGGCATTTTCTGATCGCCAGTTTAATCGAACTTTTGCGCGCTATGCCCGGTACAAACTTGTTGCCGAATACCTGCTTGACCGCCTCCAGGTCATCGCGGTCCAGGGGGTCGGCAAAAGCGACGATTAAGCCCCGGTCCCCATCCCGGATGGGAATGACATCATGATTGGCGTACCATCTGGAATTTGCTCGATTAAAAAGTCCCTGGTCGATTTCTTCGATATCCAGCTCAAGATGCAGAAAACCCATTTGCAAAGACAGAACTTCCATCAAGGAGTGCTCATCGATCAGGCGACGTTCCAACAGGATTTGGCCAAGCTTTCTGTGGGTGGCATCTTCCCGCTGTATTTTTAAGGCACGCCGCAAATCTTCAAGTGAAAGGTACCCCAGCTCAACCAGCAGGTTGCCGATGCACATCGGTGGCCGGCTCCGGCGCACCGCATCCTTAATTAGATCGTTGTCAATATAACCGAGCTCTTTCAAAACCTCCAGCATCGGGCGAGGTGTATCCAGCTTGGCAAGCACCCGGGAGGCATAGTTGACTTGCCGGTCATTTAGAATTTTCTCCTGCAGCAAAAGTTCGACGATTTGGTTTTTTCCATCGTCATCCTCTGCCGGGAAGGCGGGATTGGGCTCAGAAGATATTAGATCCATTGATTATCAATCTTATCGTTTTGTAAGCAAACTGTCGGTATCGTATGGGTTTATAAGGTTGATATCGACAGTTTATAAGAATACTTTAGAGCAAGCCAAACGGTTCGCGTTGACCATTAGGACATCCGCAGCGTTAGGCAGATCCTTCACAGTGAGCGCTACTCCCGCTGAGCGGGAGGCCTCAGGAAGCCCCCTGAAAGGGGGCAAGATCTCTGGCGCAACGATGTAAATCCGAAATTCGTGCTTCGTATTTATTCTATCTCGTTTGATTCTCACCGGACCGGTAGAACCTTTTCGGGTCCACCACTAGAAGTGGTGTTTTAATGCGGGAATTAAAGGGCGTTGGAAAATCCTAAGGACTGTAAATTAATGAATTCCGGCTCAATGGAAGGGCAGGTAATAATGAATGCAGCAGCGACGGTGATTGCATCCCGCTGTTTTTTGAGCGGGGCAGCCGCGATATCAAAGCCCGCGGCGGCAGGCCGGTATCTTGGCAACGGGATGCAGTCGCAGTTCTTATGGTTTGATACCTGGATTTCGGCGACTCATTCGAAGCAGGTATATTGCAATTTCATCGCCGTCGGAGCGCAATATTTTCTTTTGTACCTGAACATTAAAGTCGATTTCCAATTGCTGATAAAAATCCTTGCTGACCTTTCGCATCTCCCCGGCCAAAAATATTTGACCGCCGGGTTTCATACAGCGGTTGAACAGACTCAACAGCGCCCGCAAGTCATCTTTTTTATAAGCCACCTCGGAGGCGACGATGTAATCGACAGAGTCCCTTAGCTGGGAGCAATTCCAATCCAGTTCCAAGATGGGCAACTGCGGGCAGCCATTGCACTGGGCATTGGCTCGCGCAAACAGCAGGGCATCGGGGTTGGATTCAGTCAGCGTAATATTATGCCCGAAAGAGGCGGCCACGATACTTACCAATCCGGTCCCGGCGCCGATTTCGATAATTTTCTTGGTTGGGTCCACCGGCATCTCGGCGAGAAAATCGGCCAGCACCCAGGATGCCGGCCAGATTTTGGCCCACAGCGGAAATTCATGAAATACGTCCCGGGCATTGATAAACCGGGTCAAATCTTTGGGCAGCAGCATCTGAAATTTGCGGCCGTTGATCACCAATTCCGTGGTGACAGTTTCGTACTCTTTATGGAATGACTCCAAAGAAAACATTAATCCGCCTCTAGGAAACAACAGTGCCAGTAAAAATCTATAATTATCAAAGCTGCCCGACCATTTTTTGTGATCGTATGTTTCAGAAATTGGTCGGGGCTTTAGACCCTAAACCGTATACCTTAAACCTTAAGCCCTTGCCTCGGATCCCTGCCCCGTGCACCGAAAGCTGAATATCTGTCAGTAAATCCAGTATCAAGAATCCAGTAACCAATACCCAGTACCTGATACCCAATACCCAGTACCGAATACCCAATACCCAATACCCAGTACTCAGTACCGAATACCCAATACCCAGTACCCAATACCCAGTACCCAATACCCAGTACCCAGTACCCAATACCCAGTACCCAGTACCCAATACCCAGTACCCAATACCCAATACCCAGTACCCAATACCCAGTACCCAATACCCAATACCTACTTTTTTAGGTATACATACTGACAATCGCTCATCGGGGCCAGAGCACCGGTTTCAAACGGCAGGGATTCGTGACAGCCCGTGATGAAAAGCCCGCCAGGCGCCAAATTATCTAATATTTGTTTAAACGCCCTAATTTGCAACGCTCGCCGGCAATATGTCAAGATATTATTGCGTAAAAATATGATATGAAACATCGAATTTGGTGATTCAGTCGTCAGATCACCGATTTCCCAACGGATTTTGTCTTTAAATTGGTTTTTGATTTTAAACTGCTTTAAATTTTGGTCGCATTCAAAAAAATCAGGACGCATATCCGCGGCAACTTCCCGCACGCTGCTGCGGCTATATATGCCGCGGCGGGCTCTTTTGATGTAATGCGGATGCCGATCCGTTGCCAGAATTTTCAGTGACGGCGGCCGCTCAACCCGGGTTATCAAGCGCTGCCAGATAATCTTGAAACTGTAAACTTCCTCACCGCAGGCGCATCCGGCCGACCAGACGTCGATGTGCAACGGATTCCTGCTGATGATTTCCGGCACCCACTGGTTTTCAAGATTACACCAGAGGCGTCGGTCACGAAAAAAACGGCTGATGGACACGGTCATCAGCAACTCGCACTCGTATCGAAGAGCCGCCCGGCTTTCCAGCTGGTCCAGGTAAGCCGCAATATTCCGGCAGCCCAGTTGCTGCATGTGGCGCAGAATCCGTTTCTTCACCCCTTTTCTAACCCTGCGATAGCCGGGCCAGGAATATCCCAAAAAGTCTAATAGTTTTCTAAATTGGGCATCGTCCATTATGATTTTCGATAATTATCCGTTTCCGGTGAATCTAAGCACCTTCGGTGGGTCGCTTCGCCTCCGGAGGATCACGATTATTTTTTCAAATTTAATCTTGTATCATTTAATTTCGGTCATTATATTTAGTCATTTATGACCTTGGCAAGCAGAAAGGAAGAAAATAATGTCTGAATCCGATTTCTATGACGTAATTATTATTGGAGGAGGCCCCGGCGGTCTCACGGCCGGCATTTATTCAATGCGTGCAGCCTTAAAAACGGTATTGATAGAAATGACGGCCCCGGGCGGCCAGGTGAACAACTCCGATTCTGTCGAAAACTGGCCCGGAGATGAACACATCGGCGGCGCCGAGCTGGCCATGAAGTTTTCGCTTCACGCCCAGTCCTATGGCCTGGAAGTTCGTTCAGAAGAAGTCATAGAATTGGAACCGGGTTTGGAGTTCCACACAGTTAAAACCGCAGACGGCAGCACCCTGCAGTCCCACGCCGTCATCCTGGCAACCGGGGGCAATCCCCGCAAATTGAGTATTCCGGGGGAGGAGGAGCTTTACGGCAAGGGAGTCTCCTATTGTGCCGTCTGTGACGGCTTCTTTTTCCGCGACAAAACCGTGGTGGTGGTCGGCGGCGGCGACACTGCGGCTGAGGAGGCGCTTTACCTGGCAAAACTGGCCAAGCAGGTTTATCTCGTCCATCGCCGGGATGCCCTTAGAGCCGGCGCGCTGCTGCAGCAGCGCGTGAAAGCCGATTGTAAAATCGAGATACTTTGGAATTCAGTGGCTACCGCCATAAAGTCCGATGAAAACGGTGTTTGCGCTATCGACTTGCAGGATACCCAGACCGGAGAGCAACGTGAACTGGCCACCGATGGGGTCTTTATTTTCATCGGCTTCAATCCCAACAACCAACTGGTTCCGGCCGGCACCAAGATGAATGCCGACGGTTATGTGGTAACCGACGAAAAGTGCGAAACCAACAGCCCCGGCATCTACGTAATCGGTGACTTGCGGGAAAAATACGCCAGACAAATCGTTCTGTCGGCGGCCGACGGCTGCACATCCGCCCTGGCAGCAGCGCACTATGTCGAGACCCGCAAAACCTCCGAAGTCTGCGAATTGCCCCAGGAACTCCAGGACCTGGCATCTTAGGAATGGCGAATGACGAATGTCGATTGACGAATGGTGGAATCGCTTCGCTCTGTTCTTTTAAAAAATAAAATAGAAAGAATTCCTTAATTCGACATTCGACAATTGTCGCGCCTGAATTTCTATTTCGATTTGACCGACAGTTTAATTATCGGCGGCTGGGCGGGAACCTGAATACCCAAACCTATGAACTCAGAATCGCTAAATCCCTGAACCCAGAATCTCTGAACCCCGATCCATGAACCCCTGAACCCCGCCACACCTGAACCTCTGTCCTTGAACCCCTGAACCTCTGAATCCCGAACCCCTGACCCTGAACCCCGAATCCCGCACCACGAAACCCGAACCCCGCACCCCGAAACCCGAACCCCGCACCCCGAAAC
>Ga0209454_1000210_pt1 | contig 33778 bp, 36 predicted proteins | sample WorMetHERISLAND1_2_FD_187400 | JGI IMG/M metagenome (GOLD analysis project Ga0209454, IMG submission 187400) | Marine gutless worms symbiont microbial communities from Max Planck institute for Marine Microbiology, Germany - Olavius geniculatus... | ecosystem: Host-associated > Annelida >... | reverse complement strand
GCAATATACAATCCCACGAACAAGCGGTAGGGGCGGGGTTCATCCCCGCCCGGAGCAGTAATCGCGCTGGTTTGCTGGCGGGGATGAACCCCGCCACTACGAATAAAGGATCGTCGCCAAACCGCAATTTGACCACGAAATTTTCGCAATTATTTCTGGGACAGGATACTAGAAGCTATTTCAAAACCCTTGCTCTCCGCTAAATCGCACTGGCGCCCCCGTCGACCATCAGGGTTTGGCCGGTAATATAATTGGACGCCTCTGAACACAGAAACAATACCGTCCAGGCCACATCGGCGGGTTCGGCAATTCTTCCCAGCGGTATCGTTTTGATAATCTGTTCATAAATGTCGTTGTTCGACCAGAACGGCTCGCTGAATTTGGTTCTGACCATGCCGGGCGCCACGGCATTGACCTGGATGTCAAAAGCGGCCAGTTCCTGGGCCATAACCTTGGTCATCATCTCGATTCCGGCCTTGGCCACGCCGTAAATCCCCATAAAAGGTGCCGACCGTCGGCCGGCCAGAGAGCTGATGCTCACTATCTTGCCCGATTTTTGCTGCCGCATTATCTGGCCGGCCTTGCGGGAGCACAGATAGGTGCCGTTCAAGTTGCTGTCGATAATCTTGGCCCAGAGCCCGGGATCGGCATCCACCAGGCCGGTGACGAGGTTCATACCGACATTGTTAATCAGACCGTCAACGCGGCCGAATACTTCGAGGATGTGATCGAACAATGCGTCGACGTCTTCGGCGCGTGCCACGTGAGCGGGCACGGCCACCAGGTCGCCGCCGGCAGCCAGTTCGGCTACGGCAGCGTCCAGACCCTCCTGTTTGCGGCTGCAAATGGCAACCCGAGCCTGCTGATCGAGCAGCATCCTGGTGATTTCAAAACCGATACCGCGGCTGCCGCCGGTCACCACAAAGACCTTGTCTTTCAGGTTAAAAGACAGTTTTCCCATCGCCTCCTCCGTTTTTTGAGATAACTTCTACTTAAAATGGGCCCGCTGCATGACGTGCCGGGTGAAGCCACCATCCTACCTTGGAATCCAGCGGTCTGCAAGGGAAAACCGGGTACTCAAGGGTTTTGGTCCCTACCACAAAAACCCATCGAGGAATTCAGCGGCAAGTTGCCGGGGACCCAAATAGCCTGATTTATGTCCAATGAATGTTACCGCTGGGGGAGGGGGAAACTAGGGGTGGCGGCGATGCTTTGGCAACAGACCGGTAACCACCGGTCAAAGCCGCCGGAATTCAGTCTTCCGTTTTCTAATCTCTGTCTTCAGTCCTCTGTATTCTGTCTTCCGTCCTCAGCCCTCTGTCTTCTGATTTCCGTCCTATTCGATGTAAAGCCTTTGTCCGGGATAGATCGTGCTGCTTGGATACAGCTGATTCAAATAGAGAAACCGATCCAAGGTCATCCTGTGGCGCTGGGCGATCAGGAAGGGACTGTCTCCCGGTCGAACTTCATAGGTGGCCAGGCCTTTTACTGACGGTGGTTTCCCTCTTGCCGGGAAAATCATCAGGACCTGCCCTTTTTGCAGCGTCGTGGTGGTCAGGTTGTTGAGTTCCTGGATGCTTTTGATTTTGGTTCCATAGGTTTTGGCGATGGTGAACAGAGAGTCGCCTTTGCGGACGAGATGATGGACAGCCTGCCCGTTGGAGGGCCTTTTGAAGGTGCGGGGCTTGCTTTTTTTGTAGCCGCGCTGCGGGATTTTCAAGCGCTTGCCGGCCACAATATAGTTGGAACGGCGCAGGTTGTTGGCCCGCATGATGCTTTTGACACTGGTGCGATATCTACGCGCAATGGTGGATAGGGTTTCGCCGTTGCGCACGCGGTGGTAGACATAGGCTCTTTGGGGCGTATGTGCAATTGGAAGCTGATCAATTTTGGCCGTCAACAGGGTGGTAGTCCCTGGCGGGATCCTGAGGCGGTAATTCTCGGCAGGTATAATCCGGTAACGCAGTTCCGGATTCAGATTTCGCAGAACCTTTTCATCGACGCCGATTGATCTGGCCACACTGGCCAAGTGGACCTGCCGATTGACGTTGAGGGTTTCGTATTCCATTGGCAGATCAACCAGCACCTTGTCCAAACCGTAGGTTTCGAGATTGTTGAGGATATGCAAAGTGGCCAGAAACCTGGGAACGTACCTGGCCGTCTCCCGCGGAAGTCTCTCGTATAGATCCCAAAAGGTGTCGAGGTAGTTGACTTTCTGGCTTCTGATAACCCTCAGGACTCTGCCTTCGCCGCAGTTGTAGGCGGCCAGCACGGTTGACCAGTCGCCAAAAATACGGTGCAGTTCCTTGAGATAATCTATGGCGGCCCGAGTCGATTTTTCCGGATCCATGCGTTCATCGATAAACTTGTTGCGATGCAGGCCGAATTTGTAGCCGGTCGAAGGAATAAATTGCCACAATCCCAGAGCCCGGGCGCGGGAATAGGCGTTGACTTTGTACCCGCTTTCGATGAGCGGAAGCCAGGATAACTCCTCGGGAAGACCTGCGGCTTTCAGTTCCTTGACGATCTGCTCCCGATAGCGGCCGGAGCGCTGGTAAGATTCGATAAAAAAGCGTTTTTCCCGGCCGGTGGTGAACAGATTGATTTCAGCTTGAATGTGGCGATTGATAGCGATCGGTATGGCGTTGTGATTTCCGTTTACGACGATGTTGCGTGAAGCGTAAATTTCCAGAATGCGCTTTGAAATCATAAAGCGCAGGTCTTCTTTCTGCTGGATGAGTTTGGGGCGGTTGGACGTATCGACGCTTAAGATCAAGTGGTAGGCACGATCAAGGGCTTCCACCGCATTTTCCAGCTCACCCTGCTGCCAGAATTCCTGGGATACCTCGCATAACTCGAGGGCTTCATCGAGATGGGATTGGATTCCTTCCGTTGAAATGGGATCCTGTTCCAGACCGTTGGCATTGCTGTCGAGGTCGGACATCGCTTTTTCATCGGTCGGGACAGCCGCACCCGATTCCCCATATGCCGTGGCTGAGGGATCGGCGCCGTCCGGGTCCGATCCGCCGCTAAGAAGGTTTTTAGCCGACGAAGCTTCAGGGTATGCCGATGATAGGGTGTTGTTTTCAAGAGAAGACTCAGCTGAACCGGGCAGGTCCTTAGACATGTGCGCGCAACCGATTGAAAACAGGAGCGGCAAAACAGGTAACACAATATAGCGCAGTTTCATTAATTCGATTCCTTAAATGCGATTATACCAACGACGCGATCTGCGGCGGTTTTCAGGGTATACGGTCTAAGATAAGTCCTTCTTAATGATTAAGCAAATATAGCTAAAATTGTCAAGGCATTGTCTGTCAATTTGTATCCCTTCAGATTCAGGATGAAAATCGAGGCGTTCAACACTACAATTGATGCTATTTTTATGCCAAATCCTGTTTTCCCCTTCCCATGGGGATAAAAATGCTTATTATGAGAAACCGCGCCGTTGACGGATCCGTTTCCGAACAGGTTCCTTCAGCTCACGGCCACAGGAATTTGTATAACTTTGAGGGGATTATCCAAGCCTGTCTTGGTGGTTCGTGACAACTTTTTGACGGTTAATAATACCGCTGGACGGTGCCGTTGACATTCTACCGGCAACCTACTTGCTATATTACTTGAAAAATGCTTGAAATGGTATTAAAAATTGTCGTCATGATCAAATTTTCGCCAAATTAGATAAAAATTCTTAAAAATAGATAAAATTAAGCGATATATCCCTTATAAATCCTTTTAATATTGTTTAATTAGTGATAAACATAGTAATCAGAACTTGATATTTTCGTCAGAGATCGTTAAAAAAGTTTGTTTTAAGTATGGGGGGTCTGCTTCCATTTACATCGGTTCGATTTTAAAATAATTTTAAGACGTTAAGTTGTGCAGCCAGCGTAGCTCAGCTGGTAGAGCAACTGATTTGTAATCAGTAGGCCGGGGGTTCGAGTCCCTTCGCTGGCTCCATACGTTGATACGGTTTAGCGGTTTCTTAAATCTTGCAGGAACCGAATATGTCATTAATATAAGGTGGGGTTCCCGAGCGGCCAAAGGGAACAGACTGTAAATCTGTCGGCGAAGCCTACGGAGGTTCGAATCCTCCCCCCACCACCAGCCTGAAGAAAAGGTGTATGTAGGAGATTTCGATATTTACTTCGGGATCGACAATAACTACATGGCTTCTCGCAATTTTCTTATGGGTTTTCAGGAAATAATTTGGCAATGGTAGCGGTGGATTTCCGGGCTGAGCGTCCGGTAGCGCATGTCAGGCAGGAAAATAGCCGCGATATGGTGCTGATAGTGTTGACTGCAAACCCGCAGCGTGACCGATGGGATCTTTTTTCATCACTGCAGACGCATCTTGGTGAAGGGAACTATGCCTGAAAGCGGGAGTAGCTCAGTTGGTAGAGCTTCAGCCTTCCAAGCTGGATGTCGCGAGTTCGAATCTCGTCTCCCGCTCCATCATTTGTCTGAGTTGAATTTTTCTCGGTAGACGAAAAGCCGAAGCTAACCGTAAAAAACAAATGCCCACGTAGCTCAGTCGGTAGAGCGCTTCCTTGGTAAGGAAGAGGTTCACCGGTTCGATTCCGGTCGTGGGCTCCATTTAATAAAGGCCTGCAACCCATGCGCAGATGCAACCGGGCGGCATTCTGCAGATACGATATTCAGCAGATAATGTTTGACTGAGAAACATCCAAAAACCATGGGAGGAAGGGAATATGTCGAAGGCAAAGTTTGAGCGGACCAAGCCGCATGTCAACGTAGGAACGATAGGGCATATTGATCATGGTAAGACGACGTTAACGGCGGCGATCACCAAGCATTTGGGATTAAAGGGGCAGGCGGATTTTGTACCGTTTGACCAGATCGACAAGGCCCCTGAGGAGAAGGAGCGGGGCATCACGATCGCGACGGCGCACGTTGAGTATGAGACGGCCAATCGTCATTATGCGCATGTGGACTGTCCGGGTCATGCGGACTACATCAAGAACATGATCACGGGAGCGGCGCAGATGGACGGAGCGATATTGGTAGTGGGCGCCGATGATGGTCCGATGCCTCAGACGCGCGAGCACATATTGTTGGCGCGTCAGGTGGGAGTGCCGCAGATAGTGGTGTTTTTAAACAAGTGCGACATGGTTGACGATGAGGAGTTGATCGAGTTGGTGGAGTTGGAGTTGCGCGAGTTGTTGGACAAGTATGAGTTTCCGGGCGATGACACGCCGATCATTCGGGGCAGTGCGTTAAAGGCGTTGGAGAGCGAAGATCCGGACAGCGAAGATGCCAAGTGCGTATTTGAGTTGATGGATGCGATCGACTCGTTTATACCGGAGCCGGAGCGCGATGTAGACAAGCCGTTTTTGATGCCGATAGAGGACGTGTTCAGCATATCGGGTCGTGGTACGGTGGTAACGGGCCGAGTGGAGCGCGGGATCATCCATGTTGGCGACGATGTAGAGATTGTGGGGATACGCGAGACGTTAAAGACGGTGTGCACGGGGGTTGAGATGTTTCGCAAGCTGTTGGACGAGGGTCAGGCGGGCGACAACATTGGCGTATTGTTGCGCGGTACGAAGCGAGACGATGTAGAGCGCGGTCAGGTAGTGGCGATACCGGGCACGATAACGCCTCACACCAAGTTCAAGGCGGAAGTTTACGTATTGAGCAAGGAGGAGGGTGGCCGTCACACGCCGTTTTTCAGCGGCTATCGTCCGCAGTTTTATTTTCGCACGACGGATGTGACGGGTGTGTTGACGTTGCCCGAGGGTGTGGAGATGGTGATGCCGGGCGATAATGTAACGATCGAGGCGGAGTTGATCACGCCGATCGCCATGGAGAAGGAAGTGCGTTTTGCGGTGCGCGAGGGCGGCCGTACGGTGGGCGCCGGCGTCGTCAGTGAGATTATTGAATAGCGAACCAACTGGTTAAAACCAGTTGGTAGTTATATGTTATTCGTTATTGGTTATTGGGGCTAAAAGAGTATTTCCGATTTTATCCATCAACCATTCTAAGGCCACATACCAAGGTTGTTGTCGCACCCGAATAACGATTAACCAATAACAATTAACTCCTAATTGAGCATGGAATGCTCAATTAGGAAATGGGGAGTCCTTCAGGTGAGAATCATTGTTACCCTAGCATGTACGGAGTGCAAGAGAAAAAATTATACGACGACTAAAAACAAGCGGACGACACCGGATAAGCTGGAGTTCAGCAAATACTGCCGGTTCTGCCGAAGGCACACCCCGCACAAGGAAACCAAATAGCCGAATTAAACCGACTGCGGTCAACGGTGATCAAAGATAGACTTGTAGGGTTCAGCGATAATGCCAAAACGATGCGGACGCCTTTGAAAAATCTGATTTTACGAAGGCACCAACGGATAATGCAGGCCAGTAGCTCTAACGGTAGAGCATCGGACTCCAAATCCGGGTGTTGGGGGTTCGAATCCCTCCTGGCCTGCCACACTTTTACGGGTGAAGCTCAGAGCCTGAATATCGAAGGGTGAGATGACCATATCCAGCTTTGAGCTTTCGCCGTTTTAGGAGCGTAATGGGACGGATACAGCGTAAGAAATCATCGGCGGCAAAAAAGAAAAAGAAACAGGCGGCTGCCAGCAAAACGGCGGCTGCCAAAGGTACGAATAAGCCGGGTTCCGGCCAGGCGGCGTTGAGCGCGGTGCCCGCCGCGGCACTTGCCAAAAAGCAGACCGGAGCGCCGAAAAAACAACCGGCCGCCGCCGGCCTGCCGAAGGCTAAAGCCAAAGAAAACATTTTCACCAAATCCGCCCAGTTTTTACGGGAAGTCAAAGTAGAGCTGAAAAAAGTTGCCTGGCCGTCGCGTAAGCAAACCATTGGTTCAACTGCGGTTGTCATCGCTTTGGTAATGCTGATTTCGTTGTTTCTAGGCGTTGTCGACTTTGGCATCTCCAGTTTGATCCGTATCGTACTTCAATAGACTGAGGAGAGATATCAGTGGCACACAAATGGTATATTGTGCATGTTTACTCAGGTTTTGAAAATAAGGTCAAAGCGGCTCTGGAAGAACGAATCGCGCTTTCCGCTCCTCCTGATAAATTTGGCGAAGTACTCGTGCCTACCGAAGAGATCGTGGAACTGGTTAAAGGCAAACGCAAGACATCTTCGCGGAAATTCTACCCCGGTTACATCCTGGTCAGGATGGAGCTCGACGACCAAACCTGGCACGTGGTCAATGATACCGCCAAGGTTACCGGATTCTTAGGAGGACGCAACAACCCAACCGCTATTTCCGATGAGGAAGCAGATCAAATTCTGAACCGGATGGAAGCCGGCAAACTGAAACCGCAGCCGAAGTATTTTTTCGAATCCGGCGATGAAATTCGTGTCATCGATGGGCCTTTTACGAATTTCAACGGTACGGTGGAAGAAGTCAATCAGGAAAAAGGTAAAATCAAGGTGCTGGTGAGCATCTTTGGCCGATCCACTCCGGTGGAACTCGATTTTGTACAAGTACAGAAATTATAGCTTTAGGAGAAATTGGAAAGATGGCAAAAAAGGTAATGACGCTTATCAAACTGCAGGTTGAAGCCGGAAAAGCCAATCCGTCCCCGCCCATAGGTCCTGCCCTGGGACAACACGGGGTTAATATAATGGACTTTTGTAAAGCATTCAATGCCAGAACGGCTCAGGATGAGGGTATGATTATACCTGTGGTGATAACGGTTTATCAGGATCGATCATTTACATTCATCACCAAAACCCCCCCAGCTGCCATATTGTTAAAAAAGGCGGCTAAAATTGCTAAAGGTGCGGGTGATCCCAAACGGGATCGGGTTGGCAAGGTGACCCGCAAACAGGTAGAGGAGATCGCCAATCAAAAAATGGTCGATCTGAATGCCAATGATTTGGATGCCGCCTGTAAGATTATTGAGGGAACCGCCCGAAGTATGGGGATTGAGGTCGCCTAAATCGATTGAAGGAGATTATTAGAACAATGCCTAAGCGGGGAAAAAAGTATATAGAATCGCAAAAAAAGATGAGCGCCGGATCACCCAACGGTTTTGACGAGGCTGTGAAAATTACTCTGGAGTCATCTTTCGTCAAATTCGATGAATCCGTAGATGTCGCCGTTCGTCTGGGGGTTGATCCCAGGCACGCGGGCCAGATGGTACGAGGAAGTGTCATCCTGCCAAACGGAACCGGCAAACAGGTCAAAGTCCTCGTTTTCGCTAAAGGCGAAAAGGAGAAGGAGGCAATGGATGCGGGCGCCGACTTTGTTGGGAATGATGATCTGGTCGAAAAAATCAAGGGCGGCTGGTTTGGTTTCGACAAGGCCGTCGCCACCCCCGATATGATGGGTACCGTCGGTAAAATTGGAAAACTGCTGGGGCCCAGAGGGCTTATGCCCAATGCCAAAACCGGAACCGTTACCTTTGATGTTGCCAGAGCGGTTGAAGAGCTCAAAGCCGGCAAAATAGACTTCAGGGTCGAAAAAGCCGGCATCGTTCACGCTCCCATGGGCAAGGTTTCATTTGGCGTTGAAAAAATTATCCAGAATCTCGCTGCCTTTTTAGAAACCATCTTGCGTCTCAAGCCGGCGTCAAGCAAGGGAACTTATCTGAGAGGGATCTCTCTGTCCACGACAATGGGGCCCGGCACCAAAATTGACACCGCGTTCGTCAAGGATTTAATCAAATAGCCCGGGGCGCCATCAGGTTCCCTGGTATTAAAATCCACCGATTGAACTCATCACAGGAGACCAATTCAATTCCAACTAAAAATCATTCTGTCAAAGACCGTAGGTTCACAAAATGGCTGACATCGGCTGTGTATAATCGGCATTGCCGGCCTACCGAGGCAGAAGTGTGGTTGTCTGTTGCGGGACCTGCCCCTTAGGGGCTGGCGCCACAAATTGGATTTAGCCACTTTTCTCCGGTATTTTGTCAGATCAGGAAAGGGGGTGAAGTAAAAAATTGAGGATAGAAGAAAAACAGCAGATTGTTGAAGATCTACGTGACAGGTTCATCAGATCCGCCATTATCGTCGTAACCGATTACAAGGGATTGGATGTTGCCGCAATGAACGACCTGCGGCGCAGGCTCCGGGCCGAAGACATCGAATACCGGGTAGTGAAGAACTCATTGCTGACCCGGGCGTCGGAAGACAACGACGGGGATCTGATCAAGGACTATTTCAAGGGTCCCAGTGCTGTGGCTTTGAGCTATGAAGATCCCGTGGCTCCGGCGAAAGTCTTGGCTCAGTTTGCCAAAGACCACCAAGATCTCGAAATCAAGATCGGCGTTATGGACGGCAAGGTCCTCGACCCCGCCGCCATCGCTGCGCTCGCGAAACTGCCGGGCAAAGACGTGCTGCTGGGTCAATTCGTCGGCGCGTTGAATTCCATCCCGACCTCCTTTGTCAGGACTCTCGCTGAAGTTCCCAGAAGTTTTGTGAGTGTGCTGGCAGCCATTAAGGACCAGAAGGAAGCCGCCTGATTCCGGGGCTAGTCGATCATCACGTATATCACAGCGGAATTAAAAAATTATCCAAAGATCAATCACAAGTCAATACTGGAGGAAAAAATGGCAAAAGCAGATATCACCAAGGAAGATGTTATTGAATTTATTGCGAACATGTCGGTTCTGGATCTATCAGAACTGGTAAAGGAGCTGGAGGAAAAATTCGGCGTTTCAGCCGCAGCCCCGGTCGCCATGATGGCTGCCGGTCCCGCGGATGGCGGCGGCGCAGGCGCCGAGGAGGAAAAGACCGAATTTGATGTTATACTGACGGCCTTCGGTGACAAGAAAATTCAGGTCATCAAAGAAGTCAGAGCCATCACCGGCCTGGGCCTCAAAGACGCCAAAGAACTCGTGGACGGTGTGCCCAAGCCCGTCAAAGAGGGAGTTGCCAAAGAAGAGGCCGAGAAGATCAAGACCCAGCTCGAAGAAGCCGGAGCTCAGGTTGAAGTCAAGTAAATACTCTACCTTACCAACTGACCCTTTCCTTGAAGAAGATGTCGATAATCAAGGAAACTATATTTCAGGTGCTCCGCTCCGGGCGGAACACCTGAAACCCTATTAACCATCAACAATGGGAGATGCCATGTCTGATAGGCTTTTGGCAAACAGGCGCATACGGAAGAATTTCGGCAAGATACAACAAATTGTCGGCATTCCCGACCTGATTGGGATGCAGCGCGAATCATTTCAACGGTTTTTGCAGATGAACATCGCTCCGGAGAAGCGCAGAGACATCGGCTTGCAGGCTGTATTCAATTCCGTGTTTCCGATTAAGGATTTTACCGGGAGCGCTTCCCTTGAGTTTGTTTCATACCGTTTTGGTGAAGTTAAACACAGTATCGAAGAATGCATCCACCGAGGGATGACCTACGAGATACCGGTTCGCATCACGGCGCGGCTGGTCGTCTATGATACCGATATGGAAACCGGTGTTTCCAATATCCGCGACATCAAGGAACAGGAGATCTACTTCGGAACCATCCCCTTGATGACGGACAAGGGCACGTTCATCATCAACGGCACCGAACGCGTTGTCGTCAGCCAGCTGCATCGGTCATCCGGCGTGTTTTTCGACCACGACAAGGGTAAAACCCATTCCAGCGGTAAAATCATTTACAATTCCCGTATCATTCCGGTGCGCGGCTCCTGGATTGATATGGAAATCGATCCCAAAGACATTGTCTATATCCGCATCGATCGCCGGCGCAAGTTTCCCATTACCATACTTTTCAAGGCCTTTGGCTACAGCGTCGAGGACCTGCTGTGCTATTTTTACAAATCGGAAAAAATCGTCGTTCGCGGCAAAAAATTTTTCAAAGAGTTCAAACCGGAGTTTTTGCGCGGCCAGCGGGCGAGCAAGGATGTCAAAGATCCTGAAAGCGGTGACGTCCTGATTAAAAAGGGCCGGGTCTATGCCCAACGGGCTATCAAGCGTTTAAAGGCCGCCAAAGCGGATTATATCCCGATACACGTGGATGAAATAATCGATCGGGCGTTTGCCGGCAGCATTGTTCATCCGGAAAGCGGTGAGATTATTGTCAAGGCCAACGATTCGATCGACGAAGAGAACCTGGCCAAGCTCAGCGAGGCGGGCATCACCGAATTCGACCTGCTTTTTATAGACGGGGTCAGCGCCGGTCATTCCATTCGCAAAACGCTGCAGATGGATAAGGTCGAGACCAAGGAAGAGGCCTTGATTGAAATTTATCGCCGTCTCAGGCCGGGCAACCCGGCGACACCCGAAGTGGCCCAGGACTTCTTGGACAACCTTTTCTTCAAGTCGACCTACTATGATCTATCCGGTGTGGGGCGCTTGAAAATCAACCAGCGCTTGGCCATCAGTAGTGAAATCAATTTAAATATCCTGCGTAAAGAGGATATTTTGATGACCACCAAAGCGCTGATCGAACTCAGAGATACCCAGGGGATCGTCGATGACATCGACCACCTGGGAAATCGCAGGGTTCGGGCCGTGGGAGAATTGCTGGAGAATCAGTACCGTATCGGCCTGGTGCGGATGGAGCGTGCTATCAAGGAGCGCATGAGCCTGCAGGAAGTAGACGCCCTCATGCCCCATGACCTGGTCAACCCGAAACCGGTTTCGGCTGTTGTCAAAGAATTTTTCGGAACCAGCCAATTGTCGCAATTTATGGACCAAACCAATCCCCTGTCGGAGACGACCCACAAAAGAAGGCTGAGCGCCTTGGGACCCGGCGGTCTGACCCGGGAGCGGGCCGGCTTCGAGGTCAGGGATGTTCATCCGTCCCATTACGGGCGGATATGCCCGATCGAAACCCCGGAAGGGCCCAACATCGGCCTGATCGTATCGCTGAGCACCTATGCCCGGGTAAACGACTACGGTTTTATCGAAACACCCTACCGGGCGGTTGCCGAAGCCAAGGTCGCCAACGAAGTCAAATTTTTGGACGCTTTCGAAGAAAAGGAACAGCCTATCGCCCAGGCCAACGCGATGGTTGACGATAAAGGCAAATACGTCAATCCCATGGTCACCTCACGGGTTGCCGGCGAATTTACGATGGTCAGGCGTGAAGACATCGAACTGATGGACATTTCGCCCAACCAGCTGGTGAGTGTATCCGCCTCGCTGATACCGTTTCTGGAAAACGATGACGCCAACCGCGCCTTGATGGGATCCAACATGCAGCGCCAGGCGGTGCCCTTGCTGATGAACCAAGCACCCTTGGTCGGTACCGGTATCGAGCAGGTAGTGGCCAAAGACTCCGGCGTGACCATCGTCGCCCAGCGCGACGGCCTAGTGGTCGATGTGGATGCAAGCCGCATCGTATTGAAACACGATCCCTCCGGCGACGCCAATGCAAAGGATGTGTCAATCTACAGCCTTTCAAAATTTATCCGTTCCAACCAAAACACCTGTTTTAATCACCGGCCGATCGTTAAAAAAGGAAAGCGGGTGGCTGCCGGTGAAATCATCGCCGACGGCCCGGCCACCGAACAGGGGGAGCTGGCCCTTGGAAAAAATGTAACCGTGGCCTTCATGCCGTGGGGCGGCTACAATTTTGAGGATTCGATTCTGGTCAGTGAAAGGCTGGTCCGGGACGGCATATTTACCTCGGTGCACATCGAAGAATTTGAAGTTGTGGCCCGGGACACCAAACTGGGCAAAGAAGAAATTACCCGGGACATCCCCAACGTCGGCGAGGAAGCCCTCAAGGACTTGGATGAAAGCGGAATTATTCACCTTGGCGCTGAAGTCAAACCGGGGGACATTCTGGTCGGCAAGATTACCCCCAAGGGAGAGACCCAGTTGTCACCGGAAGAAAAGCTGTTGCGAGCCATCTTCGGCGAAAAAGCCGGGGATGTCAAAGACACTTCCCTGCGCGTACCGCCGGGTGTACAGGGCATCATTATCGACGCCAAGGTTTTTTCGAGAAGGGGTATCGAAAAGGACGATCGAACGCGCCTGATCGAGGACGAGGAGATCGCCACCCTGGAAAAAGACCGTGACGATGAACTCGAAGTGGTCGCCGATGTCGTCAGATCCCAGCTCGCCGAGCTGCTCGTCGGCAAAAAAATATTTGCCGCTTTGAAGAAAGGCAAAAAGACCCTGCTCGCCAACGGAGCCAAAATCGACGCCGGGACGCTGGAGAAGGTACCCATCGTGCAACTTGAGGGCATCGTGTTGAAGGATCCCAAAGTCACCCAGCAGGTGCATGAAATCCTTGAACGTTATCGCGACCAGTGCGAACTGTGCCGGCTGGCCTTTGAACAGCAGGTCGGACGCTATGAAAAAGGCGATGATCTGCCTCCCGGGGTCATCAAAATGGTAAAAGTCTATGTGGCGGTCAAACGCAAACTTTCCGTGGGTGACAAAATGGCCGGCCGACACGGCAACAAAGGCGTCGTGTCCAGAATTCTGCCCATCGAGGATTTGCCTTATTTCGAAAACGGGCAGCCGGTCGATATGGTGTTGAATCCGCTCGGCGTGCCTTCACGTATGAATGTCGGCCAGATTCTGGAAATCCATTTGGGTCGGGCTGCCAAGGGGCTCGGCGACCAGCTGAACGAGCTGCTGGCCGAACAGAAGACGAAGGCTCTGAAGACCAAACTGAAGAAAATCTTTACCGCTGCGAAGGAAAAAAAGACCATCGCCGCAATGGATGATAACGAGCTGATCGATTTTGCGTCCTTCTACAAGGACGGCGTCCACATGGCGACACCGGTATTCGACGGCGCCAAAGAAGATGAGATCAAAGAGCTGCTGCAAGAGGCCAACCTCGATACGACCGGACAGACCACCCTGTATGACGGTCGCAGCGGCGATCCCTTTGATGAGAAGATTACCGTGGGAACGATGTACGTGATGAAACTGCACCATCTGGTTGACGACAAAATTCATGCCCGTTCCATCGGACCCTATTCGCTGGTCACCCAACAGCCTCTGGGCGGCAAGGCCCAATTCGGCGGGCAGCGCCTCGGGGAAATGGAAGTCTGGGCCATGGAGGCTTACGGCGCCGCTTATGCCCTGCAGGAGTTTTTGACCGTCAAATCGGATGACATGGCCGGCCGGACCCGCATGTATGAGAAAATCGTCAAGGGTCAAAACGTACTGGAGCCGGGCATCCCGGAGTCCTTCAGGGTGATGACCAAAGAATTGCAGTCCCTGGGGCTCGACATCGCCCTGCTGGAAGAGGAAGAATAAAAAAAAAGGTGGTGTTATGTTGTCGGACTTTACGAGTTCGATAAACGGCGGTCATACATCCCGCCTTCTTGAAATTGGAGTTTAGGTTTCAGGTGTCGGGTGTCAGGATAGAAGCGTTTCAGAACTGACACCTGAAACCTGAACACTGACACCTTAAAGGCTGGAGTCGATTTGACGAGCCTTATTCAAGCTCCCATAATGACTCCTTACCTCTAACTTTAACTAAAAAATAGGAATTAACCATGGAAACTCTTTATGATTTCTTTGCGAAACCAACGGATCCAAAACGATACAATGCGATTCGAATTGCGTTGGCGTCTCCGGAACAGATCCGGAAATGGTCCCACGGGGAGATAAAAAAACCGGAAACCATCAACTACCGGACCTTCAAACCGGAACGCGACGGGCTTTTCTGTGCAAAGATTTTCGGTCCCACCAAAGACTACGAGTGTAACTGTGGTAAATACAAACGCATGAAACACAGGGGGGTTATCTGTGAGAAATGCGGTGTAGAGGTCATCCAATCCAAGGTGCGCCGCGAGCGCATGGCCCATATCGAGCTGGCCACGCCGGTTTCGCACATTTGGTTTTTGAAAAGTTTGCCCAGTAAAATCGGCAATCTGCTCGATCTGACGCTGAAAAACATGGAAAAAGTGCTGTATTTTGACAGCTATATCGTGCTGGACCCCAAAGACACCCCGCTGACCAAAGGTCAGCTGCTTTCCGATGACAAATATCAGGAGGCTCTGGAAACCTACGGCAACAAATTCGAGGCCGGCATCGGCGCTGAGGCGGTCAAAGCCCTGCTGGAAAGCATAAACCTGGACGAGCTCTACGAGCAGCTTCGTACGGAGATCCGGGAGACCGGGTCGGTTGCCAAGCGGCAGAAACTGGCCAAACGGCTCAAAATTGTCGATGCCTTCAGAAAATCGGGCGTAAATCCGGTTTGGATGATCATGGATGTGATTCCGGTTCTGCCACCGGATCTTCGCCCCCTGGTGCCGCTGGAAGGCGGGCGCTTTGCGACCTCCGATTTAAATGACCTCTATCGACGGGTCATCAACCGCAACAACCGTTTGAAACGGCTGATCGATCTGAAAGCGCCCGACATTATCGTCCGCAATGAAAAACGGATGCTGCAGGAATCCGTAGACGTCCTGTTTGACAACGGCCGCCACGGTCGCGTTATCACCGGCACCAACAAACGTCCCTTGAAATCCCTCAGCGACACCCTCAAAGGCAAACAGGGGCGATTTCGGCAGAACCTGCTGGGAAAACGTGTCGATTATTCCGGCCGGACCGTTATTACGGTCGGACCGGATCTGCGGCTTCATCAGTGCGGTCTGCCCAAGAAAATGGCGCTGGAGCTGTTCAAACCATTTGTCTATTATCGGCTGGAGCAAAAAGGCATGGTGTCCACCGTCAAGAGCGCCAAAAAGATGGTGGAGCGCGAAGCACCCGAGGTCTGGGACACCTTGGACGAGGTCGTCAAAGAATACCCCGTGCTGCTGAACCGCGCACCGACGCTTCACCGCTTGGGAATCCAGGCCTTCGAGCCCATTCTCATCGAGGGCAAGGCGCTGCAGCTGCACCCCCTTGTTTGCACGGCCTTCAACGCCGACTTCGACGGAGACCAGATGGCGGTGCATGTCCCCCTGTCCGTGGAAGCCCAGATTGAAGCCCGGGTGCTGATGCTGTCCAGCAACAACATTCTGTCTCCGGCCAACGGCAGTCCGATTATCGTCCCGAGCCAGGATATCGTGCTGGGGATCTATTATATGACCCGTGCCATTGCCGGCAGCAAAGGCGAGGGCCAGATTTTCGCCAATCCCGAGGAGGTCCGCATCGCCTATGACGCCGGATCGGTGGATCTGCATGCCGGCATTCAGATGCGGATGCAGGGCAAACGCCACGAAACGACCGTCGGCCGGGTGCTGTTGTGGGAAATCATCCCCAAAGTCGATATTGTGCAGATGCGCCATATCCGGGTGTCGACTGAAGACGAGGTCAAGCAGGTCCTGGAACGGCTTGAGGCCGGAAATGGCTTTGTGGAGCTCGTGCATGAGTATTCGCAGGCACCTGACAAGGAAAATGACGGCCTGATCGGCAATTTTACCTTCAATGAATTCAAGGGTGTTTTCGGCTGTTCGGATGCCGATGTGGATGCCCTTTATTCACTGGATCCCGGAGAGTACGGCGCCAATGCCCTGTATACCGATGGCAGCTATCATCTCTTCGAAGTACTGGAGAAACAGCCTGCGATTCCTTTTGATATCGTCAATCACGTCATGGGCAAAAATATTCTGCGTGAATTGGTTGACTACGTCTACCGCAACCTGGGGCCCAAAGCCACCGTGATACTGTCGGACCGCTTGAAAGATCTGGGCTATAAATACTCGACCCAGGGCGGTTTGTCCATTTCCATTGACGCCATGATTACCCCGAAAAGCAAACCGGAAATCCTGAAAAAAGCTGAGAAACAGGTGGCTGAGATTGGCCGGCAGTACACCGAGGGCCTAATCACTCAGGGTGAAAAGTACAACAAAGTGGTCGATATCTGGGCCAAGGCTACCGACGATGTTGCCAATGAAATGATGGAAGCAATGAAATTGGCCCCGACGGCGGCTTCGAAAAGCAAACCGGCCCGCAAGAAAAAAGACCCGACCGCGCCTGAAGAGAGTTTCAACCCCATATATATGATGGCCGATTCCGGTGCCAGGGGCAGCAAGGACCAGATGCGCCAGCTGGCCGGTATGCGCGGACTGATGGCGAAACCATCCGGTGAGATCATCGAAACGCCGATTGTCGCAAATTTCCGCGAAGGGCTCTCGGTGCTGCAGTATTTTATCTCGACTCACGGTGCCCGCAAGGGCCTGGCCGATACCGCCCTGAAGACGGCCAATTCCGGTTATCTGACGCGGCGCTTGGCCGATGTTGCCCAGGATTGCGTGGTGTTTGAGGAAGACTGCGGCACGATGATGGGAGTCGATGTCGAACCGTTGATGGAAGGCGGTGAGATCATCCAACGCCTGGGAGAACGCGTTTTGGGGCGTGTGGCCGCCGAAGAAATTACGGATCCTTTCACCGACGAGATTATTTGTCGCAGCGGGGAAGAAATCGACGAACTGGTAGTTGAAAAAATTGAACGAGCCGGCTTGGGCGGCCTAAAAATTCGCTCGGTTCTGACCTGCCGGTCGAAGATTGGCGTATGTGCCATGTGCTACGGGCGGGACCTTTCCCACGGACGCAGGGTCGAGAAGGGACAGGCGGTCGGAATACTGGCGGCCCAATCCATTGGGGAACCCGGCACCCAGCTGACCATGAGAACCTTTCATATCGGCGGTACGGCCAGCCGGCGGGTGGAGCAGGCGGACATCCGGGCACGGGTAAACGGGACCATCAAGTTTGTCGACCTGAACGTGGCCCAGAATTCCGAAAAGCAGTTTGTCGTCATGAACCGCCGGGGGGGCAAATTTACCATTTTGAGCGGCAGCGGGCGGGAACTGGAACGTTTTCCGGTGATTTACGGAGCCCATCTGCAGGTCAAAGACAGTCAAAAAGTGAAGGCCGGCGATCTGCTGGCAACCTGGGATCCGTTCACTACGCCGATTCTTTCCGAGGTGGACGGCACCGTTAAATTCGGTGATATCGCCCTTGGCAAGACCATGCAGGAAAAAGTGGACTCGGTCACCGGCAAATCCAGTCATACGATCATCGAGTCGAAAAGCGCTGAAGAGCGGCCCAGGATTTCAATTAAAGACAAAGACAATAAAACCGCCAAGCTGCCTGGAGCTTCCGGTGTGGCGCGTTACATTCTTCCGATCAACGCGATCCTGCTGGTTGAGGAAGGCAATGAGGTTAAAGCCGGCGATATTGTCGCCAAACTGCCCCGGGCGACCACCAAAACCAAGGACATCACCGGGGGGCTGCCCAGGGTGGCTGAGCTGTTCGAGGTCCGCAAGCCCAAGGAGATTGCAGTACTCAGCGAAATCGACGGGTATGTCTCCATTGCCAAGAGCACCAAGAAGGGCAAACAGAAGGTGACGGTAACCCCGGTAGATGTCGGTGAAAAGAAGGAATATCTCATTCCGCGGGGCAAACACATCAACGTTTATGAGGGCGACTACATCAGGGCCGGTGAACCGCTCATCGGCGGTTCTGCAGTTCCCCAGGATATTCTCAGCATTAAAGGGGAGGTCGCCCTGGCCCTCTATCTCGTGGATGAGGTTCAGGAAGTCTATCGGCTGCAAGGCGTGCGGATTAATGACAAGCACATCGAAGTCATCGTGCGTCAGATGATGCGGCGGGTCAAAGTCACCAGCGTGGGTGATACTGACTTTATTCTGGAGGAGCAGGTCGATAAAACCAGATTTGAGGAGGCCAATCGTGCGATCATCGAGAAGGGCAAGCAGCCGGCCGTGGCCGAGTCGCTGATTCTCGGAATTACCAAGGCCTCTTTGAGCACTGACAGCTTTATTTCGGCGGCGTCATTCCAGGAGACGACCAAGGTTCTCACCGATGCGAGCATTGCCGGATCGGTCGACACCCTCAGGGGATTGAAGGAAAATGTGATCATGGGCCGTCTGATTCCTGCCGGAACCGGAATGGTCGCCTATGACGATGTGGAGGTCGAAGTCGGACCATCGACCTGAGCACGGGCCTCACGTTGCCGCAAAACGACGGAGCCTTGTCCGGAAAAGCGGCAGTCCGAAGTCCTGACGAAGAGAAACCATAAAATTCACGCGAAATTGCAATAAAATGCTTGACATTCCCGCGGTTCGTGTATACATATTAACATTTTGCTGCGCCAAGAAAATTTGACCGGATTCACCCGGACCCGGAAAACGAGGAGAATATGCCGACAATTAATCAGTTAATCCGAAAGGGTCGCAAACGGATAAAATCAAAATCCAATACCCCGGCACTCAAGGGTGCGCCTCAGAAAAGAGGGGTCTGCACCCGCGTCTATACGTCAACTCCCAAAAAGCCGAATTCCGCCCTTCGGAAGGTGGCCCGCGTCCGCTTGACAACCGGCATTGAAGTGACGGCCTATATACCCGGGATCGGCCACAACCTCCAGGAGCACTCGGTGGTTTTGGTGCGGGGAGGACGTGTCAAGGACCTGCCGGGCGTGCGTTATCACATCGTTCGGGGAACCTTGGATACGCTGGGTGTGGAAGACCGCAAGCAGGGTCGCTCTAAATACGGCGCGAAACGACCCAAGTAAATGGATGTTAATTGTTATTCGTTATTTGTTAATCGAAGTAAAATCCCCGGGATTTTCTGGTAAGACCAACAGCGGCTTTCAGTCCACTTACCGCAACAAAATAACCAATAACCAATAACCAATAACCAAGCGAGGGGCATGTATGCCAAGAAGAAGAGAAGTGCCAGAGCGGCCGGTAATCGCTGATCCCAAATACGACAGCAAGCTGGCCTCGAAATTCATCAATTGTATTATGCGCGACGGCAAGAAAAGTACAGCCGAAGCTATTTTCTATGACGCTTTCGACCTAATGGAAGCCAGAAGCAAGGAATCGCCGCTGAAGCTGTTTGAAAAGGCGGTTGAAAACGTGCGCCCGCTGATCGAAGTGAAATCAAGGCGGGTGGGCGGCTCGACCTACCAGGTTCCGACCGAGATACGCCCGTCGCGGCGGACCGCGCTCGGAATTAGATGGATTATCGGTTACGCTCGCCAAAGACCCGAAAAGGGCATGGCCAACAAGCTGGCGGCAGAGTTGATGGATGCCGCCAACAACCGGGGAGCATCGGTTAAGAAAAGGGAAGACACCCATAAAATGGCGGAAGCCAACAAGGCATTTGCTCACTTTCGCTGGTAGTTATGATTACGGATTGAATATTCGCTGTATTCAGCCGTCAATTTTCCGCACAACCGGAAAATTTGTTTCAACCGGCGCGTCCGGTAAAACCATTATAAAATTGTAATTATAGGGCATATCTTGCAAACGGATGCCCTATGTATTTCTCAAAGGGGAGGAAGGGAATATGTCGAAGGCAAAGTTTGAGCGGACCAAGCCGCATGTCAACGTAGGAACGATAGGGCATATTGATCATGGTAAGACGACGTTAACGGCGGCGATCACCAAGCATTTGGGATTAAAGGGGCAGGCGGATTTTGTACCGTTTGACCAGATCGACAAGGCCCCTGAGGAGAAGGAGCGGGGCATCACGATCGCGACGGCGCACGTTGAGTATGAGACGGCCAATCGTCATTATGCGCATGTGGACTGTCCGGGTCATGCGGACTACATCAAGAACATGATCACGGGAGCGGCGCAGATGGACGGAGCGATATTGGTAGTGGGCGCCGATGATGGTCCGATGCCTCAGACGCGCGAGCACATATTGTTGGCGCGTCAGGTGGGAGTGCCGCAGATAGTGGTGTTTTTAAACAAGTGCGACATGGTTGACGATGAGGAGTTGATCGAGTTGGTGGAGTTGGAGTTGCGCGAGTTGTTGGACAAGTATGAGTTTCCGGGCGATGACACGCCGATCATTCGGGGCAGTGCGTTAAAGGCGTTGGAGAGCGAAGATCCGGACAGCGAAGATGCCAAGTGCGTATTTGAGTTGATGGATGCGATCGACTCGTTTATACCGGAGCCGGAGCGCGATGTAGACAAGCCGTTTTTGATGCCGATAGAGGACGTGTTCAGCATATCGGGTCGTGGTACGGTGGTAACGGGCCGAGTGGAGCGCGGGATCATCCATGTTGGCGACGATGTAGAGATTGTGGGGATACGCGAGACGTTAAAGACGGTGTGCACGGGGGTTGAGATGTTTCGCAAGCTGTTGGACGAGGGTCAGGCGGGCGACAACATTGGCGTATTGTTGCGCGGTACGAAGCGAGACGATGTAGAGCGCGGTCAGGTAGTGGCGATACCGGGCACGATAACGCCTCACACCAAGTTCAAGGCGGAAGTTTACGTATTGAGCAAGGAGGAGGGTGGCCGTCACACGCCGTTTTTCAGCGGCTATCGTCCGCAGTTTTATTTTCGCACGACGGATGTGACGGGTGTGTTGACGTTGCCCGAGGGTGTGGAGATGGTGATGCCGGGCGATAATGTAACGATCGAGGCGGAGTTGATCACGCCGATCGCCATGGAGAAGGAAGTGCGTTTTGCGGTGCGCGAGGGCGGCCGTACGGTGGGCGCCGGCGTCGTCAGTGAGATTATTGAATAAAAAGAAAGACTGAGACTAATGATAACGAATACCAAGATCAGGATCCGGCTCAAAGCGTACGACCACAAATTACTGGATCAATCAGCATCGGATATTGTTGACAGGGCGTCAAAGACCGGTGCCAAAGTTGTGGGACCGATACCGCTGCCGACCCGTATCAACAAATATTGTGTTTTGCGTTCCCCTCACATTGATAAAAAATCTCGTGAACAGTTCGAAATGCGGACACACAAACGGCTGCTCGACATCCTTGAGCCCACCCAGCAAACGGTGGATGCCCTGATGAAGTTGGATCTTTCTCCAGGTGTCGACGTTGAAATAAAGCTGTAGCTTGCCATCCTGCCTGAAGGATTTGGAAAGTAACGGTTCGGGGGTAAAGATTTAATCCAAATCCTCAATTTCTTGGTTCCCGTCACCATTGAGATATAAGCCCTGTTTTCGACAGGGGTAATGATAGAGATAAAACTGCTGTGTAAAAGGGATACGTTGGGCTATGAGTAGAGGACTGTTAGGTAAAAAATTGGGAATGACCGGGTACTTCACTTCTGAAGGACGCTACATACCGGTTACGGTGATCGAAGCCGGGCCCTGCGTGGTGACTCAGATCAAGACCAGCGCCAAAGACGGATACGATGCCTTACAGCTGGGATTTGGTGAAAAGAACGAATCCCGGGTGAACAAACCGCTGCGGGGTCATTTTAAAAATAGCGGCGACCGATGCTTTCAGCATCTTAAGGAATTTGTGGTCGACAATCCGGAAGCTTACGAACTCGGTCAGGAAATTACGCTCGATATGTTCAAGGTGGGCGATCGCGTCGATGTGGTCGGCACAACCAAAGGCCGCGGCTTTGCGGGTGTTATCAAACGGTACGGGTTTCACCGCGGACCGATGACACACGGCAGCAGAAACATCCGTCGGCCCGGCTCCATAGGGTGCAGCGCCTGGCCGGCGAAGGTTATCAAGGGCAAAAAAATGCCGGGCCAGTACGGCAATGACCGCAAAACCGTCCGCAACCTGGAAATCGTCGATATCCGCTCGGAAGATAATGTGATTTTGGTTAAAGGTGCGGTGCCGGGGGCCGAATCCGGCCTGATGGCCGTCAACAAACCTAAATTCAAACAAGATTAAATGGCCTCTAACTGGGCCTTAAAGAATGGATGAGGTAGAGTATGCCGCTCCAAGATGTTCAAAATGTAAATGGCAAACAAATCTCGCAGGTCGAACTTGCAGACGATGTGTTCAGTGTGCCCGTTAAGTCCTCGGTGTTGCATGAAGTCGTGACGATGCAATTGGCCAACCGGCGGGCAGGCACCGCCGCGGTCAAGCACCGCAGCGACATCCGCGGCAGCCGACGCAAACAGTACCGCCAGAAAGGCACAGGCCGGGCTCGTCGCGGCGACGTCAAATCACCTCTGCTGCGCGGCGGTGGTGTGGTTTTCGGGCCTGACGGGCGAAAATACAAGTATCAGGTTCCCAAAAAGGTTAAAAAGCTCGCCCTTAAAATGGCCTTGAGCAGCAAGGTGGGCGCCAAAGAACTGGTAGTGCTGGATCGTTTCGAGCTTGAGGAAGTCAAAACCAAGGATTTTGTCGACGTGATGAAGACCCTCAATCTCGACTCGGCCCTGATCGTTACCGACGAAAAAAATGAAAAATTAGAACTGTCTTCCAGAAACGTCCGCGATATAAAAGTGCTCAGAAGCGAAGGCCTGAATGTCTATGACATTCTTAAACACCGGATCCTGGTATTGCTGGAGCCTGCGGTAAAGACTATTGAGGGGAGGCTGCAAGCATGATTTCCCATGAGATTATCATTAAACCCCTGATCACCGAAAAAACCAGTATCCAAAAGGAGCTGAACAACCAGCTGACGTTTGAGGTGGATCGGCGGGCCAATCGAATTGAAATTAAAAAGGCGGTCGAATCGATATTCAATGTCCGTGTCGCGGCCGTCAAAACGATGCAGGTGACGGGCAAAACCAAACAACGGGGCCGGATTGTAGGCAAACGCCGTGATTGGAAAAAGGCCATCGTAAAGTTGATGCCCGGCGAACGGATAGACTTTTTCGAGGGAATCTAGTTATTGAAGAATGAAGATTGTAGATTGATGATCTGTGGAATTCTATCTTTTTAATCTTCGCATTCTTTTGACCATGGCCTCGAACAATAAACTAAAATTGATAAAAATCCTTAATTATTCAATCTTTAATTTTACAATCATTTGGCGACAGCCGAGCGGTTAGGAGTAAATAAATGGCGATAAGAAAGGTAAAACCGACATCTCCGGGGCGTCGCTTTCAAGCCTACGCCACTTTTGATGAGATAACGGCCACCAAACCGGAAAAGAGCCTGCTGCGAGCCTTAAAAAAATCAGGCGGGCGCAATTCCAGAGGCCGCATTACCTGCAGGCATCGCGGCGGCGGCCATAAGCGGCACTACAGAATCATTGACTTTAAACGCGATAAGATCGGTATCCCGGCCAGAGTGGCCTCGATCGAATACGATCCGAATCGATCGACCCGCATCGCTTTGCTGCACTATGCCGACGGCGAAAAACGCTATATTCTGGCACCGGTAAATCTCAGGGTGAATGATGTTGTCGAATCAGGGCCGAACGCCGACATCAAGCCTGGCAACACCTTGCCGCTGAGCAACATCCCTTTGGGCACCCAGATTCACAACATCGAGCTGCGGGCGGGTAAAGGCGGCCAGATTGTAAGAAGTGCGGGCACCTACGCCCAGCTGATGGCCAAAGAAGACCGCTATGCTCAGGTTAAGCTGCCCTCGGGGGAAGTTCGCATGGTTTTGATGAATTGCAAAGCCACCGTGGGGCAGCTGGGCAACGTTTCGCACGAAAATCTCGACTTGGGAAAAGCAGGCCGCCAAAGATGGCTGGGCCGGCGGCCCAAGGTCAGGGGAGTTGCCATGAACCCGGTTGATCACCCCATGGGTGGCGGAGAGGGGCGGTCCTCCGGCGGGCGTCATCCCTGCAGTCCGTGGGGCGTACCCACCAAAGGCTACAAGACGCGCAGAAACAAGAGCAGCGATCGTCTGATCGTCAAAAAACGCACCAAGAAGTAGTTATTCGTTATCGGTTATCCGTTAACCGTTAAAAAGGAGCTAATCGATTTATATCTTTGCCGCCCGAGCAAAGATTGTCCGGTGAGAATGGCCACATCGAGTAACGAATAACATACCAATAACTATTAACAAATAACTGCTAACTAAACCGTGAGGTTTTCATATGCCAAGATCGTTAAAAAAGGGTCCCTACATCGAACCGAAGCTAATGAACAAGGTTTTGATGGCCCAGGAGTCGCGCAGCAGCAGGGTCATCAAAACGTGGTCGCGGCGTTCTACCATTGTCCCGGAAATGGTCGGCATTACGCTGGCTGTGCACAATGGCCGCAAATTTGTACCGGTGTTCGTCTCCGAAAATATGGTGGGCCATAAATTGGGTGAGTTCTCGCCGACCAGAACCTTTTACGGGCATGCCGGCGACAAGAAATCCAAGCTGAAAAGATAAGCCGAAAAAAGGTTTCGGATTTCAGGTTTCAGGTGTCAGCAAAAAATGCACGTTGACGACAGCTGAAAACTGAAAACTGACACCTGAACACTTAAATAGAGGGTTGGAACCATGGAGGTTAGAGCCGTATCAAAATATGTTCGTATTTCGCCCCAGAAAGTACGCAAGCTGGTCGACGACATCAAGGGCAAACCGGTGGAAAGCGGACTTCAAAAGCTTAAATTCATGCCCCAAAAGGCTGCGGGAATTCTAGAGAAAATTGTTCGTTCGGCCGTCGCCAATGCGGATCAAAATGCGGATATCGATATCGATCTGCTTGTAATCCGAAACATCACCGCCGACCAGGGGCCGACCCTGAAGCGGTGGAAGGCAAGAGCCAGGGGCCGGGGGACGCGTGTGCTAAAAAGAACCAGTCATATTACAGTTATTTTAGCTGAATAAAGTTCGGCTTAACAAAGGAGGCAAAGCTTGGGCCAGAAAGTAAATCCAATAGGAATAAGATTGGGAATCGTAAAAACCTGGGAATCCCGATGGTTCGGTGGGAAAAAGTATGCCCAATATATTCTGGAAGATCACAAACTGCGCACATTCATTAAAAAGAAGCTTTACCATGCGGGTGTGTCCCGGATCGAAATCGAACGATCGTCGCGGCGCGTCCGGTTGCGCATTTTTACCTCGCGTCCGGGAATTGTGATTGGTAAAAAGGGGGCTGAAATATCCCAGCTCAAAAAAGAGCTTGAGAAAATGACGGCCCATGAGATTTTCATTGATATACAGGAGATTAGAAAACCGGAAATTGAAGCCCAACTGGTGGCCGAGAATGTCGCCTTGCAGATCGTGCGAAGAGTTGCCTTCCGGCGTGCCATGAAACGCGGTGTGTCATCGGCCATGCGGTTTGGCGCCTTGGGCGTCAAAATTATATGCGCCGGTCGTCTGGGGGGTGCTGAAATGGCGCGCACCGAGTGGTATCGGGAAGGGCGGGTGCCGTTGCACACGCTGCGGGCAGACATCGATTACGGATTCAGCGAAGCCCGTACGACTTACGGCATCATCGGGGTCAAGGTTTTTGTTTTTAAAGGAGAAATCCTGAAGAAAGATCAAATGCAATTGGAAAGCAGTTAATTGTTAGCAGTTATTGGTTATTGGCAGTGAGGATGTGCGGACACGAATTTACAATTAACAAATAACTTATAACGAATAACAGTTATCAGTGGAGATATAGAAGATGCTTAGCCCTAAAAAAGTAAAATTTCGCAAGCAGCAAAAAGGCCGAATGCGGGGTGTCGCCCGTCGGGGGTGCACATTGAATTTTGGACAGTTCGGGCTTCAGGCCACCGAATGCGGTAAAATCAGCTCCAAACAGATTGAGGCGGCGCGTATTGCGATGACCCGTCATATCAAGAGGGGCGGCCGCATCTGGATTCGAATATTTCCCGACAAGCCGTTTACCAAAAAACCGGCTGAAGTCAGAATGGGTAAAGGCAAGGGCGCTCCGGAAGGATGGGTAGCCGTCATCCGCCCCGGCAGGATCCTTTACGAAATGGAAGGCTTGTCCAAAGATATGGCCAAGGAGGCGCTGCGGCTGGCTTCCCATAAGCTTGCTGTGAAAACAAAATTTGTCGAGAGGAGCGAAGGCATATGAAAGCCGGTGAGATTAGAGACTTGAGCCTCGAGGAAATGCATCAGAAAGTTTCTGATCTGAAAGAGGAACTGTTCAATTTGCGGTTCCAGCATGAAATCGGGCAGCTTGAAGATCCGCAGAAAATGAAACAAACCAAACGTGATATCGCCAGGTTGAAAACCTGTATTCGAGAAGCCGCCTTAAACCCAATAACCGATAGCGAATAGTGACTGCCATGAAACAACGCGGAATGAAAAGACAGATGGTCGGAACAGTCGTCAGCAACAAAGCCGATAAAACGGTCACCGTGCTGGTTGAGCGGCTGGTGAAACATAAGATGTACCACAAAATTATGAAGCGACGCACCAAATTTGCCGCCCATGACGATCGCAATGATTGTCAGATTGGTGACAGGGTGTTGATTTCCGAATCCCGTCCGCTGAGCAAATCCAAAAGGTGGCGGGTAATTGAAATTGTTGAAAAAGCTGTTTGATATTAAAGGGAAATACAAAAAATGATTCAGGCAGAAACACGCTTAACCGTGGCCGACAACTCAGGAGCCAAAGTGCTCTATTGCATCAAAGTTCTTGGCGGCTCCCGCAGACGGTATGCATCGATAGGAGACATTATCGTCGTATCGGTCAAAGAGGCCATCCCCAATGCCAAAGTCAAAAAGGGGGATGTGCTCAAGGCCGTGATTGTGCGAACCAAGAAAGAAATCAGGCGTCCGGATGGGTCATTCATACGCTTTGACGATAATTCGGCCGTGTTGATCAACACCGCCCGCGAGCCCATCGGCACCCGGATCTTCGGGCCTGTTGCCAGGGAACTGCGCGCCAAACGGTTTATGAAAATCATATCGCTGGCACCGGAGGTGTTGTAATTGAAGAATGATGATTGAAGATTGAAGAATCAACAATCATTATAGGAAAGAGTTCTTGGAGAGAGTGCTTATGAGGGCGAACAGCTGTTATATCAAGAAAGATGATAAAGTTAAGGTCATCGCCGGCAAGGATAAAGGCAAAATCGGCAAGGTTTTAAACGTCAACCGCAAAAAAAGCCGCATCCTGGTCGAGAAAATAAATATGGTCAAGCGGCACAGCAAGCCCAGTGCCCAGAGCAAACAGGGTGGAATTATTGAAAAAGAAATGCCGATCCAGTGGTCCAATGTGATGGTGATGTGTAACAAATGCGTTACGCCAGCCCGGATTAGAATGCAGAGACTGGAGGATGGGGAAAAATATCGGGTATGTGCTAAATGCGGTGAGTCGCTGGACAAATAGGACCGCAGGCCGGAGGATCAGAATGTCACAATTAAAAACGTTTTATCAAAAAGAAGTCGTTCCCAAATTGATGGATACATTCAAGTATAAGAATGTCATGCAGGTTCCGAGACTGGAGAAAGTCGTTCTGAACATGGGTCTGGGCGAAGCCATCCAAAATATCAAACTGCTCGACTCAGCTTCAGAGGAGCTTAAAATTATCGCCGGGCAGAACCCGGTTATAACACGGGCTAAAAAATCCATCGCGGCCTTTAAACTCAGGGAGGGAATGCCCATCGGCTGCATGGTAACCTTGCGGCGAGCACGCATGTATGACTTTTTTTACAAATTGGTGAATATTGCCCTTCCTCGTGTGCGCGATTTCAGGGGAATATCCGGTAAGGCATTCGACGGCCGCGGCAACTATTCGCTGGGGATCAAAGAACAGATCATTTTCCCCGAAATCGATTACGACAAAATAGACAGAATCAAGGGCCTCAATATTAGTGTCGTAACCAGTGCCGCAACCGACGAAGAAGGCAAGGAACTCTTACGATTGTTGGGAATGCCCTTTAGGAATTGAAACTTAAAGGTTCCGGGCTATAGGTTAAGGGGTTCAGGGTTCAAAGGTTCATAACAGGATCTGCTTCCCCGCTAACCCGGAACGGTGAACCAAGAACCTTTGAACCAATCAATTAGGAGGACGTTTTGGCAAAAACGGCGCTTAGAAATAAAGCGGTGAGAAAACCAAAATTCAAAGTAAGGGCCTACAATCGATGCCCGATTTGTGGTCGACCCAGAGGTTTCATCCGAAAGTTCGGCATCTGTCGGATCTGCTTTCGCGATTTCGCGTCACAGGGAAAATTGCCCGGGGTGGTAAAATCAAGCTGGTAAGCCGGCCTTTTCGCTGTCGGCGGCTGGTTTGCGGTCGCATGCGGCAACAGGGACCAATTTCCGGCTTCTATTGGCTTGGCAGCAACTACCTGCCGCGGCTTTGACCACATAACAACTGCTTATCTTTGACTGTAAAGTTTTTAATAAATTAAGATTTTCGTGAACTGGCTGGCTGTAACTTTGTTTGCAACACAAAAACGGGATCAAGATCTAGAGTGTGAAAATTCCCTTCCAGCGGCCCGAGGCCGGAAGCCGGTGACCAGAAACTAGGAGAAAATCATGGCGATTAGTGATCCAATGGCTGATATGTTGACCCGAATTCGCAATGCGGCCAAGGCAAAATTCAACAGTGTGGATATCCCCGGCTCGACCTTGAAAATGGAAGTGGCCAAAATTTTGAAAGTAGAAGGATTCATCCGTAACTACAAATTTTTAAAGGACGGCAAGCAGGGCATACTGAGGGTTTATCTGAAATATGGCGAAGGTCAATCCAGTGTAATATTCGGTTTGAAACGCATTAGCAAACCCAGCAGGCGGGTGTACGTAAAATGCAAGGATATCAAACCGGTATACAACGGAATGGGCGTCGCGATTTTATCCACTTCCAAAGGGATTTTGACCGACAAAAAGGCGCGCCAGGAAAAAGTCGGCGGCGAACTTCTCTGCCACGTCTGGTAAGGAGGTTAGTGACCGTTCAATGGTTCAGGGTTTAAGGGTTTTGGGTTAGCACCCAATCAAAAAGAAAGTTTTGCAAGCATAAAGAGCCGGGCACATAAGTATATCAAGATATAAGGACACAATAGCGAAGCACAGGCCGGGGAAGCAGCACCGAATGTCAGCAAATAATCGGAAACTCTGAACGGTGAACCCCGAACCTGTCAACCTTCATTTAAATACGGAGAACAATTCATGTCCCGAGTAGGCAAAAAACCGATTGCAATCCCGGAAAAAGCGAAGATCACATATTCGGACCGGGTACTAACCATCGTTGGAGAAAAGGGTACGCTGAGTCAAACCATCCATCCCGCGGTTGATTTGAAGATTGAAGACGGCATCATGAATGTGACCCTGCCGGCGGCGGCAGACAGAACCAGCAGGGCTTTGCAAGGCCTTACCCGCAGCCTGGTCGCCAACATGATCACGGGTGTGAGCCAGGGATTCGAACGCAAGCTGGAAATCAACGGCATTGGGTACCGCGCCGAGCTCAGCGGCAAACAGATTATTCTTCACGTCGGATATTCGAACCCGGTTGCCTTCGACTTGCCGGAGGGCATTTCCGCAACCGTCGAAAAAAACAACAATATAATATTGTCCGGGATCGACAAGCAAAAAGTTGGCTTAGCCGCTGCCGCCATCAGAAAAATCCGCCCACCGGAACCTTATAAGGGCAAGGGCATCAAATACGCCGAGGAGCACATTCGCCGCAAAGCCGGCAAGACCGGAACGAAATAAAATGTAGAATGATTATTGACGAATGAGTAATTGATGTCCGCATTCGGCGGAGCATTCCGAACACTTAAAAAGGTGGGGCGGAGCGACATCCACAATTCGACATTCGGCATTCATCCTTAGTCATTCGGTAGGGGAAATTAAAAAAAATGGGATCGACCAACGTCCGACAGCAAGCGCGTTTAAAAAGGAAAAAGAGAATTCGTAAGAAAATCTACGGAACGCCGCAGCGTCCGAGGCTCAGCGTGTTCCGCAGTGCAAGGCATATATACGCCCAGATCGTGGATGATGATGCTGGCCACACCATGGCGGCTGCATCCACCATGGACAAAGAGTCCAGCAGCTGGCCCAAGTTCGAAAGCAAAGTTGAAGCGGCGAAATTTATCGGCAAGCTCGTAGGTGAGCGCGCCCTCGACAAGGGAATCAAGCAAGTCGTGTTCGATCGCAACGGCTTCTTGTATCACGGCCGCATCAGGTCCCTTTCAGAAGGCGCCCGCGAGGCCGGTCTGATTTTTTAAAGCCGTGTGTTGATCTCATATTTATCCTGGGAGCGAAGGAGGCAGGCTCTTGTATAAGCAAGATAACGAAGAAGTCCAATTAATAGACAAAGTGGTTCATATTAATCGAGTGGCGAAGGTGGTCAAAGGTGGCCGCCGGTTCAGTTTCAGTGCCATTGTCGTGGTCGGTGACGGCGACGGCGCGGTGGGCTATGGCTTGGGCAAAGCCGGCGAGGTGCCCGAGGCCATCCGTAAAGGCGTGGAGAAAGCTAAAAAGAGTATGGTTGACATCCCGCTTTTGGAGGGCACCATCCCCTACGAGGTGACCGGGCGATTCGGCGCGGGCAGGGTCTTGCTGAAACCCGCTGCTCAGGGTACCGGCGTCATTGCAGGCGGTGCCGTCAGGGCTGTGCTCGAGGCCGTCGGCGTTCAAAACATTCTTACCAAGTGCCTGGGTTCGCATAACCCCCACAACCTGGTTAAAGCGACGATACAGGGGCTTCAGCAACTCGAAAGCCGGGAGCAGGTGGCGGCGCGGCGCGGTATCGCTGTCGATGACCTCTAGAAGGATTGCTTGCTGCTGGTCACCGGTTACTGGACACAGGTTTCTGGCTGCGAACCGGTTGCAAGATGCCAGAAACACGAAGCCAGGAACCAGCAAAACAGAAAGGTAACAACCACAGATGACTGCCATGTTAGAAGTCACGCTCGTAAAAAGTATGATCGGAAGACCGGAGAAACATCGCAAGGTCTTGCGCGGATTGGGCTTGACCAAGGTCAACCGAACCGTCGAGCTGCAAGATACGCCTTCCATACGAGGAATGATCAAAGTCGTCTCTCATTTGGTAAAGGCCGAGGAGAAAATTGATGAAGCTAAATGAATTATCACCGGCGCGGGGATCCCGCAAAGCGTCCCGGCGTCTGGGCCGGGGTGTGGGCTCGGGCCGCGGCAAGACGGCCGGCCGGGGAACGAAGGGATACAACTCCCGCTCCGGCGGCGGGGTACGTCCTGGCTATGAAGGCGGCCAGATGCCTTTGCACAGGCGGCTGCCGAAACGCGGATTCACCAATATCTTCAAAAAGAACATCGCCGTTGTAAACATCCGCGATCTGGCTAACTTTGATAAAGGCAGCGTGGTGGACGAAGCTGCGCTGGTCGCCGCCGGGCTGATCAAGGGTAAAAACGACGGGATCAAGCTATTGGGGCATGGTGAAATCAAACATTCCCTGCAAGTCAGGGTAAACCAGATCAGCAGCAGCGCCAGAGAAAAAATTGAAGCTGCTGGCGGCCAAGTAGAGGTATTATAATGATCGGTGGCGGGTTTCAGAACATATTTAAGATTCCTGAATTAAAGAAGCGGATTCTCTTTACCTTGGCCCTTCTGATTGTCTATCGCGTTGGTGTCCACGTTCCGGTTCCCGGAATCGACGCCGTCGCGCTGGCTTCCTTTTTCAAGCAGGCAGAAGGTACGATATTCGGAATTTTCAATATGTTTTCCGGGGGCGCATTTGAAAGGCTTTCTGTATTTGCTCTCGGCATTATGCCGTACATCAGCGCGTCGATCATCCTGCAGCTCCTGACGGTTGTCATTCCTCATTTAGAGCAGCTAAAAAAGGAAGGCGAGCAGGGTCGCAAAAAAATAACCCAATATACCCGCTATGGTACTGTGGTTTTAAGTATTATACAGGGCTTCGGGATCAGCGTCGGGCTCGAGAGTATGAGTTCTCCCGGTGGGTCTCCCGTTGTGCTGCTGCCGGGATGGGCTTTTCGGCTGATGACCGTCATTACCCTGACCGCAGGAACGGCATTCATTATGTGGCTCGGTGAACAAATCACCGAACGGGGCATCGGCAATGGTATATCGCTGATTATATTCGCAGGTATTGTCTGTCGACTGCCGGCTGCCAGCGTAAACACCATCCGGCTGCTGTCAACCGGGGAGATGGGAATATTTGCCGTATTGATCCTGGTGGTTCTGATGGTTGTGGTGGTCGGTTTTATTATTTTTGTGGAACAGGGGCAGCGACGGATACCGGTGCAGTATGCCAAGCGAGTGGTGGGCCGGCGGATGTACGGCGGTCAGAGCACCCATCTGCCGCTCAAAATAAATACGTCCGGGGTGATCCCGCCGATTTTCGCCTCTTCCATTATTATGTTCCCGGCGACCATCGGCAGCTTTGTTAAAATCGAGTGGATTCAGAGCATCACGGCCGCCATGCGGCCGGGCAATGCTGTCTACGAGTTATTGTTTGTGGCCTTCATATTTTTCTTTTGTTACTTCTACACCGCAGTCACATTTAACCCTGTCGATGTGGCTGACAACATGAAAAAAGCCGGCGGGTATATCCCGGGCATCCGGCCGGGCAAAAGAACGGCAGATTACATTGACAAGGTTTTAACCCGCATAACCCTGGGCGGCGCCATTTATGTGTCGGCGGTCTGCGTGCTGCCATCGATTCTTATCACCAAATTCAACGTTCCGTTTTATTTTGGGGGTACAGCCCTTTTGATCGTTGTTGGTGTGGCCATCGATACGGTTTCCCAAATGGAATCGCATATGCTCAGCAGGCATTATGAAGGCTTTTTGAAAAAAGGCGGGGGTAAAATGAAGGGACGGTTTTAGAGAGGGGCGGTTTCCCCATTTCCAAACTGCGAGAGGCGGGAGTTTCAAATGGCGAAAGAAGAGCCAATAAAAGTTGAGGGTATCGTTCTTGAGACATTACCGAATGCGATGTTTAAGGTCGAACTGGAAAACAAACACCAGGTCCTCGCACATATTTCCGGGAAAATGCGGATGCATTTTATCAAGATACTGCCCGGCGATAAAGTGACGGTCGAGCTTTCTCCCTATGATTTGTCTCGTGGAAGAATAACCTACCGGTCCAAATAGGGGATTGAAGAATGATGATTGAAGATTGAAGATTAATGGTATTCTGCTATTTTAATTTTATCATCAAGTAATACGATACCTAATTTAATAGCAGAAATAAAACGATAGAATACCTCAAATCTTCTATCCTCAATCTTAAGGGTTTCTCTAATTATTCAAAATAATTCGTGCATTATGACTCTAAGCTGATATAGTTGTCAGTAAATTTTGCTTCATAGTTGCTGACCCATATTTGAGATAAGGAGCCATTATGCAACGCGGACTTT
>Ga0209454_1000209_pt1 | contig 33867 bp, 26 predicted proteins | sample WorMetHERISLAND1_2_FD_187400 | JGI IMG/M metagenome (GOLD analysis project Ga0209454, IMG submission 187400) | Marine gutless worms symbiont microbial communities from Max Planck institute for Marine Microbiology, Germany - Olavius geniculatus... | ecosystem: Host-associated > Annelida >... | reverse complement strand
AATTGCCGTGCACATCATGGGATTGGGAAGGTTTCACATTATGAAGACCAAGGAATTAATCGCGGAGGCGATCTCACTGCCAGTCGAAGAAAGGGCGATGGTTGTCGACTCTATTCTAAGAAGCCTGAATCCTCCGGATTCAGTAATCGACAAAAAATGGGCGGCTATTGCTAAACGGCGTATTAAAGAGTTACGATCGGGTGAGGTCAAGGCAGTGCCGGGTGAAGATGTTTTCAGTCGAATTTGGAAGCGTTTTTCCCCATGAACTATTCATTTCATCCCGAAGCGGAACTGGAGTTTAATCAAGCAATCGATTATTATGAGGATTGTGCTGAGGGTTTGGGATACGATTTCGCAGTTGAGGTATATTCAGCAATCGAGCGTATCACCTCTTATCCCAAAGCCTGGTCGATCATGGCGGAAGATGTTCGACGATGCATGACAAGACGATTCCCCTACGGAATATTATATACCGAAGAATCTGAGAACATCTTCATTCTATTCTAGCCGTTATGCACCTTCACAGAAATCCCGACTATTGGAAACGCAGAATTAGCTGAACTGGCATCGAAGCTGCCCTCTTTTAACCTTTATCCTTGAACCTTGAACCCGCTGCTATGAGCTCTCACCTTTCAGCCTTGAGCGGGCCAACAGATAGATACCTTCCCACCAATAACCACAACAGTAATTATTCTCAATAAATTAATGATTATAGATTCTTGCATCCAATCTTGAGCATTTACTTAAAGCCAATTATCTGTTATGTAACGGTTGCAGTCTATTTTTCTCCCACTATAAACAATGGATAGCAGCCCCCAGTCTAGCTTGATGAGGCTGATATTTTCTCCTTGATCTAAACAATCGGCAGAGAAATCTGTGCCTATCTCTGCAATCTGTGTTCGCCTATGACCCGATAAAAGTAACAAGGATATTATAAAAAAGCAATCCTGAAACTATCGCCTCCCAAAAAAATTAAACTATCTAAGGACTATTTCAAAAATATCGCCAAGAAGACGTATAATGACATTTTTTTAAAATTGGATACGATTTATAAGGACAATGATCAGGCACAACGGATCAAGATGGTATCTGACGTGATAAGTTCGGCGATAAAACACACGACCGATGTATGGCATACAGTTTTAGCGGAAACCAAATTGGCTGACAAGGAATGGTCTTATCAACTTCTGCTCTGAACAGCGAGTGTACCCAAACTGGTGCATTTGGATATGGTCAAATTAATTTCAGACCGTTCGGCCAGATTTCTTAAAACATTCAAACAAATTGCAATGACAGCGAGGCGTATTTCATTGGGACGGACCACTGACAACGACCTATCGGATCGAAGCCAGAAACCAAAAAAATCGGCTATATGACGGAAGGTCATTCATAAAATAGTAAGCGCAGCCGTAAAAATTGAAAAACCAAAGGGAAGATTCGGAGTTTGGACAAAATATGAGCAAATTTGTTTGGCTTAATCAACAACGCCCCCGATGTTTCCTCAAGATCATCGAATGCGGCCCTTTCCATTGCTTTACTTAATGCACGAAGAAATGTCCAAATCGATCAAGGGCCTGGGAAAAATATCGCTACACTAAATGACTAAAGATCTTCTTAAAAATGAAATGGACCTGCAGATGGATGACCTTGTTCAGGTTATCGGTGAGATTGCCCAGGAATGTAGTCGGCTTGCGCGGCAAGCTGAAAAACTATATACCCCTGAAGTAGCGGATATCTTGCGAACCCGCTGCCGCGATCCCCAGCGCATCGAACATCTGCTTGACGGCATGCTTGATTTTGGATTCGACGCGGCGATGGTCCGTTTATATAAAAAACTCTGCCGCTACTACTTCGAAATAGATCCGAGGGCAACCGCCTCGTATGTCTATGCCTATCGTGACATGTGGGATGAAGAATGGCAAGCGAAGCGGGAGAGAGAAACTTGAAATGTCCGCTATTTTAGTAACAAATTTAAAGGACGTTTCTGACGATGAAACGGCTCCTGTCATGAAGCATATAAATATCGGATTATGGATTTTGGATCTATTGAAGCCGCAGTATACTGGGTAAAAAAAAACCGTAAATCTGCGTCAATCCGTGCAAATCTGCGTCCCAATTTATTTACATTTAATACCCCGGCGAAACGGTGATACACCAAATCCCCGCGGTGGGGTAAGAGGCGTGATTCCCGAAAAAATGTCATATTGAGAAAAGAAGAAAGCATCCTAAAAAATATACCTTGCGCAATTCGCGATTCGCGAATAGAATAAGGCCATGACGCTAAAACCGCAAGATATTTTTATTATGTTAAAGCTGGTGGTCTGGAATCGCTCTATGTGGTCTTATCCGGCTTTGTCACATGAGCTGTCTATGAGTGCCTCGGAGGTTCATGCCGGCGTCAAACGAGCCGCTGCTGCCAGACTTATGGACATGGACCGAAAAAAGCCTGTTAAGAGCAACATCCTCGAATTCTTAATACACGGTGTTAGATATGCCTACCCGCCCGATCGCGGTGGAATTACCCGGGGGATGCCAACGGGCTATGCTGCCCAGCCTCTAAGAGAACTTATCACGCAGCCTGACGAGCCTCCGCCGGTCTGGCCTGACCCGGAAGGACAAGTGCGCGGCTATGAATTCTCCCCTCTATACAGCTCGGTTCCCAAAGCGTGTAAGATCGACCCTAAACTCTATGAATTGCTTGCCCTTGTCGATGCGATACGTGATGGCAGGGCCCGCGAAAGAAAAATTGCTATAAAAGAAGTTCAATCAAGGATTTCTGAGCCTAAAAAATGAAACAACATTCGATAGAATAAAAGAAATTGCTGAACTTGGCAGCGGTGAAAAAAGGTGATGTGCTCAGGAACCGGAAAAATACTGAAGGAGACTTTGGAACTGAACAATGTAGGGCCAAAGTTAGTCAGCTTAGTTAATGTCCCCAAAGTTCTAAACAAATCGATACAATTGCTATTTAAGAGGAATTAAATTGTCCAATGAATTTTGTCCGAGGTGCAATGCACTCAGAAATATGAAAATGATCTCTACCGTCAGAGTTATAGCTGACCCTAATGATGAAAAAAAGACTACTATAACGAATGATTTTCATTGCGAGACATGTAATTCATTTGTACGGAGCAGTTTTAACGAAGACGGACGTGTCTCGGCGAAGCTCGCAGAGCGAAGACGGTTGAGTAAAAAAAAACCGTAAATCTGCGTCAATCCGTGCAAATCTGCGTCCCAATTTATTTACATTTAATACCCCGGCGAAACGGTGATACGCCAAATCCCCATGGTGGGGTAAGAGGCGTGATTCCCGAAAAAATGTCATATTGAGAAAGGATAAAATCAGTTTCCGGCCGAAAAACATTAATCTGGAATGGCATCGGATAAAGAAAATTGGTATCAGAACTTAGGGGAACTTGGCTAAGCCAATTAAGTAAAGATATTTTCCTTTATCCCCTATGATGTAATATTTGGTTGGCTTAGTCAACAACGTCCCCGAAGTCTACATGGAATTTCCGTGTAATTTAGGACGCAGATTTTCGCAGATGCACGCAGATTTTAAAACCAAGTAACTCCATCGCCTTCGGCAAAAAAAGTTAACTACTCTCGCAGACTTTGCTGCATTGCTTCTTCAGCTGCCAGGCGGACCTGGAATAAATTATCTGTGAAAATCTGTGAAGATCTGCGTCCCATACTTTTTTATCACATTTCGCATTTCGTGCTTTCTTTACAATTTATATCTCATTGATTTCCTTTAAAATCTAATTTTTAGTTTCTCGAAGAAGTGAAGCTGCGGTGGCGTATAGCAAAATGCTAGATGATTGTAATACGCCGGTTCAGGCAATCGTCTAAAGTTGAGCTGTCTGACCAAACTCAAACCAGCGGTGAGTTTCGTCAATCAGCTTTTTATGGTCATTCTTGAGATGACTGTACATTCGGGCATTGTCGATGGCGATTCCCCCCATATCGGACAATCCGCTGATAAATTCGCACTCTTCTTCGGAAAATTCGCGCTTTTCCGAGGTATAAATTCTCAGCACTCCGATGATTTGATCTTTGACGAATATCGGAATCGACAGCAATGATGCGATGCCTTCGGCTTTAGCCTCATCTGGATACTGAACTCTGGGATCACTAGCCGGATCGAGGATGATGACAGTTTTACCCTCCAGCGTCTCTGCTATGCTTTTGTCGGCATCCAACCGGCCCTTTTTCAAATATGCTTCACTCAGCCCGCTGGCGGAACTGACCTCCAGGGTATTGCGCCGTTTGTCCCAGAGAAATACGGTGCAGGCTTTGACGTCGAGTACGGTTACGATATTTTCCGTAATCAGGTTTAAAACTTCTTTGAAATCGAGGCTTGAATTGATTGTCTTGCAAACATCACGGAATAATTTGAAATACTGCAATTCTTTGGTTTGCATAATATCCCCCTTTCCCCAATAAAAAAGCCAAGTCGTCCTGGCGCAGACGACTCAGCTTTTGACTTAAGACGGGTTGCATTCTGTTCCCCCTCCAACAGGATGCTGTTGTCTTTTCAGCTAAGTTGAATCTTGAATTGATTCGATCATGAACATCGGTGTCAGAGTAGCAAATTCAGCCATTAGTTGTCAAATGGACTCTAAACTTGCAAAAAATCGCAGGCTTCAGGATCAAGAAAAGCCCCCAGGCAAGGGGGATTGGGGGTTGCCCCCGGGATCAATCCCGAGTTTCCCCTGAAACTCAAGTACTCTCGTGCCCATCTAAAACAATCCCTCTTAAGGTGTTTACTGAAGCCGAGCTTGCTGATATGATTCACAAATCAAGCTTTGTATCCGGGATCTTTTTAATCCAACATTATTGGGAAGAATATTTTGGGATTTAGTTACGGTTTCGATCATGGTATTTCGGTATTTTTCGTCTACGGTGCTTACCTCGGCCGAAAACTCCAGGGGAGTTGAGTGACTGGTTAAAAATGGTCTCGGGCAGACGGCCATGTTGATATCCAACCGAATAAGCCGCCGGGATATGGAAGCCGCCCGGGATGAGTACCGCAAACACGGTGCAGCGGCAGAAATTTTCACAGACGTGTTAGAGTTGGAGAATTGGCTGCAGAACGGTTAACTGTCATCGGGGATCTTGCAAGGTTGTCCTTTTCCCTTCCCCCATTCAACTTTCAGTGATAAGCCGGCATCGACGATGCCTCCTCCGACTACTTTCGCCTCTCCGGCAGATGTTGGATTTAATTGAGCTTCAATCACTGAATATTCATTCAGCGGCAAATTTTCCATTCAGCCACTAATTACTTTATTCAACTAAGCCTTGCGCTGTATACTTGAAGAGGCTCGATTGCCCGATAAAGTGGTCCCAGCCTTTTGCTTCGTTACCCAATGCTCGGTGAAGGGAAGGGATGTTGACCAGAATCGGAAAGCCCAAGCGCTTTCCGATTCGGTCAACAAATTCGTGAAAATGGTCCTGGATATTGAGGCATGAGTTCAGTTAGCCGGCTTCTTATCAATAACTACTCTTTTTTCATATCATATCAAGTTCTTGCGGGTCGTAAGCCACATTCTGGAGTTTATAAAAAGTGAAGTTTTTGATATGTTGTCAGCTTAGTTGGATCCCATCCTTGATAAAATCGGAGTTAGTCAACTCGATCGACAACACCCTGGAGTTCCACTTTTTCGGCCCATCGGCTATGAGCCGGTATCGAAGATGCCACGCTGTCAGCTTTGAGCTCAGCTAACTTGCAGCCAACTGATCACCACTCATTTTTACTAATAATTTCAAACTATTATCATTTTATATCCAGATTTGGAGTATTTACTTAAAGGCAATTATCTGCTATGCTTACAATAAAACTTGTAGTTCACTTGCCTTCAAAATCGATTGACAGTCATTTAAAAAATCAGTCTGAACAGCTGATAGTTTTTTCAAGATCGGATACAACCGAGCAAAAAGATCTGAGTCAATCTGAGCCAATCTGTATCCCATTGGCTAATTAAATCATGAATAGTCCTATCTACATTCCTGCAACAAAACCCGAAGACTGGCGTCACCTGCTGGCTGAACCTGCTAAGCAGTGGCGCGACGGCTACTCGGCAAAATCACTGGCCGTTGCCTGGCACCAAAACAGTGGGTTTCCGCGAGAAGTCAGAAGGGCCTTCGATGATTCAGGTTATGAAATTTTCAAAAATGCAGAAATGTTAATAGCAATCCCGGAGCACAAAGTGCCCTTGCCGGGTGGTGGAAACCCTTCTCAAAACGATCTATTTGTTCTGGCAAAGGGAAACGGACAGATCATTTCCATCACGGTTGAGGGAAAGGTTTCCGAACCATTCGGACCGCTGGTGTCTTAGTGGTTTCAAAATCCATCCGCTGGCAAGAGAAAAAGACTGGCCTACTTGTGCAAAATCCTGGAACTGAATGCTGGTCATGTCAATCCCGTTCGCTACCAGTTGCTTCACCGCACTGCATCGGCCATTATCGAGGCTTTACGGTTTAATGCAAAAAGTGCCCTGATGCTGGTGCATTCATTCAGTTCGACCAACGAATGGTTCTATGAATTTGAAAAGTTTGCAGGCCTCTATGACACCCAGGCTGAACATGATAAAATCATATCTCTCGGCCGGATAAGTTGTACCGAATTGTATTTAGGGTGGGTGAAAGGAGAAGTATCCTAACTCATAAAACTTTATGGAGGGTGTATCTATTATTATGTCGGATGTTTATCTAATAGAGCCTGATGGTTCTACTGCAGCCATGGATCAGGTGCAGTGCAGGGATGAAGAAAAAGAGCTGCAGGAAATTTTGGAAAAAATTATGATCTTTTGCCCGGCAGCCAGATTCGGCCTGATGATCCGTGTCGCTGGTTGTTAATCAAGAGGGAAATGCCGGTTCCCGATCCGAATACCGGTGGAGATCGCTGGAATATTGATTTTTTTTATGGAAGAAGCTCCCAACGAACTCAAAAGTATCGTTGAATTTCTTAACAGTCAGATGGAGAGAACCGAAGTCCTGGTCGTAGAAGCAAAACAATATCTTAAAACGGCCTTAAAATTATCGTTCCGCGGCTGTTTGGATATACAGAGGAAGCCAGAAGGATCAAGAAGTCAGTCACGGTGACTCCAGGCAATCGTATACAGTGGAACGAGGAAAAATTTATGCAGCAGGCCAGAGAAAGGCTCACTAAAGAGGAGTTGGAAGCTGTATCACGGCTATTGAACTTTAGCAAATCAGGTGCTTTTGAAACCAGGTGGGGAACGGGCAAAGAGACGGGATCATTTACCATAGTCGAATTGGAATTTATCTCTAAATCAATTGTTAGCTGTTTTACAAACGGATCAATTGTTTTCAACTTTGGTGTATTGAAAGGAAGCGGTAGGATTGAAAAATTTCGAGATGAGCTGGCTTACGCCGCAATAGGAGAACTGGGTTTCTCAATACCCGAAGATTATATCGACAGATACCCAAAAATCCATCCGGCAGCTTGGATTCCAAAAGTGGATATTTTAATCGATATTGTTACAAAATTGATCGATAAATATAAGGCCGCTTAAAATTGAGAAACAAACGGGCACCCTTGGAATCCAATGACGAATTCTTCGAAGCTTTTGACCTGTCGTCAGACAGACTCGATTAAATTAGAATTTGAAATCAATCTCGATCTACTATTTGATACCAGCAGAGAAAGAGAGCGATTTGAGCAAAAATGGGATACATATAATGCCGTAACGGGTAAGATCAAAGTGTTTTTAGTGAGGAGGTAAATTTGTTTACAGTTAATCATCAAACCAACCGCATAACGCCAGTTAAAATAAAGACATTTAGCGAGCTGGGCTTTACTGAGCGTAAGCATCTTCAGGAGTGGTTGGAACATGAACCTTCTGCGTTAGGTGAAGAGCTTTTAATTATCCAGAAAGAATTTGATGGGTTTGATGATACCCGCGAACGGCTGGATTTGCTGGCACTCGATAAAGACGGTAATTTGGTCATTATCGAGAATAAGCTCGATGACAGTGGCCGTGATGTGGTGTGGCAAGCATTAAAATATGCGTCCTATTGCACCAGTCTTACAAAAATGCAAATAGTTGAGATATACCAGCAATATCTTAATCGATATGAAAAATGTGAGAACGATAGCGAAGGCAAAGCTTCCGATGCATCTTCTCAAATCTGCGAATTTTTCGATGCACCTGACCTCGATGAGGTAAAGCTCAATCTTGGTAACAGCCAACGCATAATGATGGTTGCCGCAAACTTTCGAAAAGAGGTCACAAGTACTGCACTGTGGCTGCTTGGCCAGGGTATCAATATCCAGTGTTTTAAGGTTACGCCTCATGCCCTTGGCGACCAGCTTCTTATCAATATTGACCAGATCATTCCGACACCCGAAGCCAAGGAATTGATGATCGGTATTAGCGCAAAGGAAGCTGAAGAAAAAAGCACTGAAGTCGTACTTAAAAACCGCCATAACGTCCGCCGTCAATATTGGGAACAAGCGCTTGAGTCCTTCCACAATAGTCCCTGTACACTGTTCAACAATATCAGCCCGAGTAAAGACCACTGGCTTTCAGCGGGTTCAGGCGTTAGAGGTTGCCCGTTTAATCTACTTTTCCTACAAAAAGAGCTTCGAGTGGAGCTTGCGATGAACCGTAGCTCTACAGAGGAAAATAAGTTTGTCTTTGATTTTTTGCATGGCAATAAAGATAAGATTGAAGAAAGCTTTGGTGCCTCGCTAGAGTGGATGAGATTAGACAATAGGAAATCCAGCAGAGTTCAGTTCACCTGTGATGCTGATGGATTTGATAAAGAAAAATGGGATGAATGGACAGGCTGGCACCTAAGCCAAATGACCAAGCTTGAGGAGGCTTTTAAGGCTCCGTTGCAACAGGCGGCTGAAGCACTTAAGAAGCAGAATTTTGAATAAGGAGACAGCACCTCATGGCTGGTCAAACAAATTAACAGGCACTGGAGGCAGCGATTGAGAAATTTCATACTGGGATTAGCTCTGAAGAGCTGAAAGCCGGTGAGCAGGAAACTAACCATTGATCAGGGAATAAAGTTGGGTTTCCAACCGATTTTAATATGCAATACGCCATAGGTAATCGGTTTTTGGGAATTCTTAGAAAACACCCCGGCAGATGATCTTGAGAAAATCAAAAAAAGCGGCCCTAATGACAAGCAACCTAAGCTCCTTGACAGTTTTGACCGCTTGATTAAGAAGCATGATATCCTTCAAATGCTCAAAATGGGCGGAAAGTTTAGCCGTTGGTGATGAGGAATTTGTAATGGAAACAAAAGCTAAACTAAGTGAAAAGGCAATCGGCCGCCGCGGGATGAAGAATGTTGAAGGACATGAAATTAGAGAATCCCAAAATCCTTACAACCGTGTTTTTGACCCTGAAAAGTGCAACCTAAGCCTGAAAATCGACCAACTGTGGCGTGTTTCTTAATAAAACTTAGGCACATAGCTTGGTCCGAGAAGAGAGAAAAGGAATGGCATCGGATAAAGAAAATTGGTATGAGAAGTTATGGGAACTTGGCTAAGACAATTAAGTAAAATATTTACCCTAATACCCTGTAATGGCAACAGTTAGTTGGCTTAGTCAACAACGTCCCGAAGGTTCCTTAAAAAGCTAAATCCATAAATATGTCTGGAATAAGGAACTCGACTCAAATTCTTACCACGGTTCCAAACAAAAAATGCTTTCAGGGGGCTAAATTCGAAAATTCAAACAATATTGAAATAATAGATGTCGCATCTTGACCAGTGATTAATGAGCTTCGGTTAATCACTGATCAAGACGCGACACTCATATTTACATTCATTGTGAGAAATATGATATGGCATATTATATGATGAAACCACGTGAAAGATTAGAAAAGCTGGAATACGATAATTTGGAGCCGTTTGCGACAAAAAGCGTCGAAAGTATGGGAAGAACCCTTCATGGCGATGAAGAGGATGACTATCGTACCTGTTTTCAAAGAGATCGTGATCGGATTCTATACAGCAAATATTTTAAAGATCTTCAATATAAGACCCAGGTATTTCTCGTTAACGAGGGAGATTTTTATAGGACAAGGCTCACTCACACACTTGAGGTCGCTCAACATGCCAGAACACTTGCCCGTGCACTGAATGTGAATGAGGATCTCTGTGAGGCCATCTCATTTGCACACGACCTCGGCCATACGCCTTTCGGACATATTGGCGAAGAAACCTTAAACGACCTTCTCAAGGAAGATGGCGGATTTGAGCACAATTTTCAAAGCCTGCGAATTGTTGATAAGCTGGAAAAAAGATATGACAAGTACGATGGTTTGAATTTATGCTATGAGACGAGGGAGGGCATCGCCAGACACACAACTGTATACGACAATCCAAAGGTACCCGATGAATTCAAAAAATTTCCAAGAGCTTCTTTAGAGGGGCAAATTGTAAACACCGCTGATCCATTGGCCTATTGCGCGCATGACCTTGAGGATGCTCTAAATGCGGGTTACCTGCGATACTCTGATATAGAGCGGTACGATAATCACCTCGTCCAAAAAATAATTGAGCAATGCAAAGCACACTATAGCGGTTTCGACAAGGGTGATGATGTTATAAAAGCCCGACTTTTAGTGCGGACACTGATTGAGACAACAAACATTATGGTTATAGATGAAACAGGAAAAAATATAGAAAAGTTTCGGATCAAGTCCGTCGAAGATGCAAGAAAAATCAATGTGGACATTGTCTCCGCAAACATCAAAGATTGGGAAGATTTTAAAAGCCTTAAGAAATTCCTTTTTACCAAGGTCTATAGAAGTCCGCAAGTCTGCATCATGAATGAGAAGGGCAAGTATATCATCACCCGGATTTTTGAGCACTTAAATCAACGACCTGAAATGCTGCCAAAGGTCTACAATTCCCTTTACGAATCAGCTCAGAGTGAGAGCCAAAAAAGACAGGTGATTGCAGATTATATCTCAGGTATGACCGATCGATATGCCATGGATCTTTATCAAATGATGTTTGAGCCATACGAGAAGATTATGTTTGATTTCAGGGGTTGATCACAGTAGAAAATGAAATTCCCAGAATATTTTTCATAAATATCAAAGACAAAATCACATGCAGCCATCAAAGAAAAAACAATCTTTTGTTCAAGACCTTTTGGTTCTGAGAGCCTCTGTCGGCTATTTGGGAGAAAAAAGCCAGTTTAATTGGTGGGACACCAATTTCTTAAGCTCGACCGGCTTGCAGTTTCTCGAGATCAATTTTCCGCGCACGGCTATCTCCGCTGGGATTAATTCGGTCACCGAAGCTGCAAAAAAGTTACATGATGAACGCATTGGAAAGGGGGGCGTGTACCACCTTTTCAGGCTTCCCACCAGTATTGAACAGGATATCCACGAAAAGTTGCTAAGAGAAAGCAAGGATAAATTGCTGCCGTTTTTGAACTCCGAAGATACAGCCATGGATCATCTTGAGAGTTTGATTTCGGACTCGGTCGGAGCAGTGGAAGGCCCAGTCCAAATTGGTTTGGTAAAAAACATCCAAACCGAGGATGCAATTCAGGAAATTGCTGTGCATTATCATGATGCGTTTCTAATTCAGAAAAAATGTTTTCCATACTTCAAGATAGATTAAGATGACGGTTCGTAAATACACGACAGAACTATCAAAGGGCCAGGGAATGATCAGTGAAACCTTGGCAGTTTTAAATTTGTGGGACTCGTCCTTGAGTGTTGCGGAGCTGAAGTCAGCGGCATTGAAGGAAGGTGTCATCAGCCGTGCCACCGCGCTGCGTGTCCAGGATATCGTTGGCCGCGTGTTTGCTTCGCGCTATTTAAAAAATGGAGCTAAGCCTGCCCACTACATTAAATCGCTTCTTGATTTTGGTATTTCACCCAACCAACTCAACCAGGTTTTTCTTATTTACACAGCACGGGCTCATGATGTTTTACATGATTTCATCACGGAGGTGTATTGGCCAAAGTATGCCGCCGGAGCTGATGAGATCAGACGGCAGGATGCATATGATTTCCTGGATCGGGCAACAAATAACGGCATTATTTCACCACCCTGGTCCGAAACCATGATGCTGCGGGTAGCGCGTTATCTCACCGGCTGCCTGACCGATTTTCAACTTGCCGGCGATGATCGAGGCGGCCGTCGCGAAATCTTGACTTTTAAAATTCAGCCGATCACAACGTTGTTTCTGGCCCACGAAATCCATTTTTCCGAATTTAGTGACACTGCCCTGCTGGAGCACGAGGATTGGCGGCTGTTCGGATTGGAACCCGTCGATGTCAGGTATGAACTTGACCGTATCGCCAAAGGTCATTTCATCCCGCAGTTTTCCGGCGACTTGATGCGCATCACCTGGAAATATAACACCATGGAGGAGGCTTTACGTGGAATCGCTTCAGCAAAACTTTGACGAACTGCGCCAACGGATCAGACACGGCAAGAGATCAGACCGTGCTAGTGATGACCCCGTGTATTATTTGGTGTTTCATCCCAGTCAGATGCTTACGGTTAAACGCCGGATGAAACAGTGGCTTGCCAAGCTTAAACTCGAGGGGTGGCATGTACATACGTTTTCAATGGCTGAAGTCGTGCACGACATTTTGAAAAACCATGACCTCAGGCAAATTTGGCTTGAAGCCGAAAAGGATGCACCACTGGATTTCAAAAGCATCAACGACACATTAGCTGACGCACTGACAGCGGACGATGCCATAAAAAATTTGTTGGACAGCAAACTCCAGACATTAGAAGGGGAAAAAGACGCTATTTTATTTGTGACGGATTTAGAGGCGCTTCATCCATATTTGCGCGTCGGAACTATTGAGCAGAAACTTCAAGGTCGGTTTACGGTACCCACCGTCATCCTCTACCCGGGTTTGCGGGCTGGAAGAACTAACTTGCGTTTTCTGGGAATCTACCCCGAGGACGGAAACTACAGATCAACTCACATAGGGGATTTTTAGCTATGGAAACTATTCGTGAACTCTTCGATCCATCCAAACCGATCGATCGTCGGATCGAAAAAGTTATCACCTACGAGGCGACTAGTGAGGATTTGCTCAAAAGGGAGGTCCAGGAGTACGTTGCCACCGAAAGCATCGAGGCCCATTTCGACCGCATGCTGGACCGCCTTGAAGAGGGCATGGGCGGGAATGGGGACGTCGAGGTTGGGGTTTGGGTGTCGGGATTTTATGGTTCCGGCAAAAGCTCGTTTACCAAGTATCTGGGCTTTGCCCTGGACCCCCAACGTGAAATAAATGGCAAGCCGTTTCTGAATTGGCTGCAAAACCAGTTTGCCTCGGGGCCGCTGCGATCCCGACTGGCCGCAGCCGCCAAGCGCTTTCCTGCCGCGGTGATCATGCTCGATCTCGCCAGCGAGCAACTGGCCGGAGCCACCATGGCTGAAATCTCAACTGTTCTGTATGCCAAGGTCATGCAATGGGCCGGCTACTCAAGGGACTCTAAAATCGCATACCTGGAGTTTATGCTCGAGAAAGACGGTCGGGACGCAGAATTTAAATCGAAGATTGCAGAACTTTCCAACGGCAAGACCTGGGACGAAATTAAAAATCAGCCCCTTGTCATCAAAGCGCTGGCGTCCCGCATTGCTTCCGATTTTTACCCGGAATGGTTTCCGGACAGCAAAGCCTTTAACGAAATCCGCATCGAGGAGCAGATTAAAGAGGACGATCGCGTCAGCCAGATGCTCGATCTCATCCAGCGCAAGACCGGCTCTGCCAACATTATCTTTATCCTCGACGAAGTCGGCCAGTATGTAGCTGCTAGAGATGATCTTATATTGAATCTTCAAGGACTTGCAGAGAATCTGAAAAAAATCGGCAGAGGTGGGGCCTGGATTATCGCTACCGCCCAGCAAACCCTCACCGAAGACGATCCCCGAGCTGCATCCAATACGGCCAAACTGTTTAAGCTAAAGGACCGATTCCCGGTCTCCGTCGATTTAGAGGCCAGCGACATCAAAGAGATCTGCTTTCGTCGTCTGCTGGGTAAATCTGCTGCTGGCGAATCCGCGTTGGCGGACCGTTTCGACCGCTATGGATCCCAGCTTCGTTATGCCACCGAGCTTAAAAACACCAAATATTACAAATCAAATCTGGACAAGGAATCCTTCTGCAAATTCTACCCTTTTCTGCCCCATCATTTCGATATTTTATTACAGTTGTTGGCGCGGCTGGCAAAAACCCGTGGCGGCGTTGGGCTTCGCTCGGCCATCAAAGTCATCCAGGATGTCCTGGTCGATCCCGGTAAAACCCGCAAAGGCTCTTCACTTCTGGCGAATAAAAATGTTGGAGCCCTGGCCTCATCGGTAACTTTTTACGACACCTTGCGGGCCGACATCGAACGCCCGTTTCCGCACATTACCGCAGGTGTCGCAAAAGCCGAAAAAGTTTTCGGCATGGACTCTTTGCAACACGATATCGCCAAGTCCGTCGCAGTGCTGCAGACACTGGAAGATTTTCCGGTCAGCCGGGAGAATGTTGCCGCATTGATGCATCCGGCAGTAGATTCCCCTGCCCTCCACGACGACGTGAACCAGGCAGTAAATGAGATGCTGGGTGACGCCTCAGTACCGCTCAACGAGGTAGACGGCAGCCTGCGATTTATGAGCGAAGCCGTTATCGATCTGGAAAAAGATCGCCAATCAATTCAGCCGCGTATTGCAGACACCCGCAGCATCCACAACACCGTGTTACGGGAAATTTTCAGTCCCGCGCCGTCCGTCAGGCTAAATGGCACCAGAGCGGTCAGCACCGGCTTTAAAGTTTATACCGGGGCTATGGCAGTTTCTCTTTCCGGTGACAAGGAACCGGTTCAAACCCATATCGAGTTTGTGCCCGCCAAGGAATACGAGGCCAAAAAAGATGATCGCGTACTGGAGTCTCAGCAACGTAGCAGCAGAAATGTCGTCTATCTGATTGCCCCCCAGGATGACGAGATTGACAACATTTTGGTGGAGATCTACCGCTGCCGGGAAATCTACAAGCAAAATCGCAACAAGGCGGCAGACAAGGATGTGGAGGAGTACCTGCGTGCCCAAGACCAGCGTGTCCAGAACCTTGATAAAGACCTCGAGTTTCGGCTAAAAAAGACCCTATCCAAAGGGTCATTTGTTTTCCGCGCCAAGCCCCGGTCAGTCGCAGAGTTCGACATTGACATAATCGCGGCTGTGCGCGAGCACCTGGATAAGGTGGCCGAACAGGTGTTTGAAAAATTTAGTGAAGCACCGGTCCAGGCAGAATCGGGTTTGGCTGAGCGCTTCTTGAAGACTGACAATCTCGAAAAGATCCCTTCCAAGGACGACCCGCTCGAGCTGGTGAAAAAGGGCGGTGCTTCTTCGCCCATTGACCTTTCCCACCCGGCAATTGTCTCGATTAAGGATTATCTTGATAAATATGGCCAGGTCGAAGGTCGGCGACTCTTGGACGACTTTTATGCGCCAAAATTCGGATGGTCCAAGGACACAACCCGCTATATCTTAGCTGCCATGCTGGTTTCCGGCATTGTTAAGCTGCGAATCAGCGGCGACGATATCAAGGTTAGAGGTGATGCGGCAATTGGTAGTCTCAAAAATACGAACAGCTTTAATAAGATTGGCATAGCCTTACGCGATGCAGAGGTAGATCCTCCAACTTTATTGCGGGCTCGAGACCGTCTTCTGGATTTAACTGGTGAAGAGATTATGCCTCTTGAGGAGGATATCAGCAAGTGCGTTATGCGCCATTTTCCGGATTTTCAACAGGCCTATGCGCCGCTGGCAATTCAATTGGAAAATTTGGAACTCCAGGGCACCGAGAGGGCACAAAGCATCCAGGATAACCTGGCTGAGATCCTAAAAGGTGACGCATCCGATGCCGCGAATCGCTTAGGCGGGAAAGAGTGCCCGCTTTTCGAAGATCTCAGCTGGGCACGGGAAGTCAAAAAGGCGTTTGACAATGGCATCGGGGAAATCATTCAGACCGCAAGAAATTTGCTTGCGGAGATTCCTAAGCTGCCAGGAGCCGGCATACCAGGCAAATTGGCTGCAGATTCCGAACCGAGAAGTCTCGAACTGGCTGGAAGCATTGCGCGCGACGATTTCTATAATCACATAACAGCAATGCAAAACAGCATATCAGAAATTCAAAATTTGGTTGAATCAGCGACAGGTGATTTTACAAATGAATGCACGCAAAAGCTTGAAGCGGAAAAAACTCGGTTGCAAAACCTGCCGGAGTGGAATTTACTGGGCACTGATGAAAAAGTCCGCTTGGGTGCGGAGTTGGATGACCTTTCCGTGCAGGCCAACCCTGATCTGAACGGCCTGAAAAAGTTGATTAACGATGAATTCCTCTTTGCTAGTGAAATTGCTCGCATCGAAGAGGAAATAAGAGCCGCTATAGAAGATCGCGGGGGAGTTGATGGCGGCGGCCCTGATTTTTTTGATGTTGTGCTCGAGGCACCCAGAATTGTAGCCGCAGCAGATGCGCTTGACGACCTGATCCAGAAGCTTCAGGACCTCAAAATCCAACTAAAAGAAGGACACACAATAAAAATTACTTGGCGATAGATATGGCGTTTGACACGGATACACGAAACAAACTGGCAAAACTGGTGGCCGATGCCCGTAACCTGCTTCACGCGGAATTCACTTCTCAATTGCAGGAAGTTTACGGCATCCAGCCTGACGGAAAAATGGCAGACCTGATTAAGCTCAGCCACTTGGATGACGAGCAGCGCGATGCAGCCCGACTGATGCGCGAGCGTGTGGCGCATTTAGCAAGCGGAATGGGCAGCGAGAAAAATCCGGTCAAAGCAGCCGTAGAGCGAATGACCCGTGAGCAAGCCTTCACAATACTCAATCGGTTTGCGGCCCTGCGCATGATTGAGGAGCGAGGGCTTTTACAACAGTGCGTTGGAGGTGGCCTGAACTCCAAGGGATTTCAGGTGTACCTGCAAACCGCCGGAAGCGCTTTGGGCAATCAATATGAGCGTTACAGAGCTTATACCTTTGCGGTGTTCGATGAGATTGCTGTCGACCTGGGTGTGCTTTTCGACCGGTTTTCGCCTTTTGGCCTCTTGTTTCCAAGGGAAAAATCGTTAGCCGATCTGTTTGAGATTATCAATCAACAAGGGCTGAAAAATATTTGGATTGAAGATGAAACCATTGGTTGGGTCTACCAGTATTTCAACACAGCCCATGAGCGAAAAGCTATGCGGGATGCTTCGGCAGCCCCACGTAACAGCAGGGAATTGGCTGTCCGCAACCAATTCTTCACGCCTCGATATGTAGTTGAATTTCTAACGGACAATACACTCGGTCGCATTTGGTATGAAATGCGCAAAGGGGACACAGCCCTTAAGGATGAGTGCCGATATCTTGTGAGGTGGCCGAATGAGGTTTTTCTTTCAGTGGGTGAAAAGGCACCGACCGAACCTGAAAACCGATCCGACCGTACCCAGGAGGATCTGCTTAAACAACCCGTGTACGTTAAGCATCGTCCAAAAAAGGACCCGCGCGATTTCCTCATCCTCGATCCGGCCTGTGGGTCGGGCCATTTTCTAATTTATGCATTCGACTTGTTGGAATGGATATACCGTGAGGCCTGGGGTGATCCCGAAAGTCCCAAGCACGAAATGACCGGGCGAACTTTGCAAAATGACTTTGAGACCTTAGACGACCTCCGTCGAGAACTTCCCAAATTGACAATGGAACACAATCTTCACGGCGTCGACATTGATCCCAGGGCCGTGCAGATCGCAGCGTTGGCTCTCTGGCTGAGAACCCAGAAAACCTGGAAGAGCCTCGACATCAAAGCCGGCGAACGGCCCCGGGTGGCAAAGTCGAACATTGTCAGCGCTGAATCGATGCCAGGCCAGGAGGATATGCGCCGGGAGTTCACGGCTGCTCTCAAACCTCGGATTCTCGGCCAGCTAGTCGATGTTGTGTTCAACAAAATGAAACTTGCAGGCGAAGCAGGATCGCTTCTTAAGATTGAAGAAGAGATCAGGGACGTGGTGTCAGAAGCCAAGGCGCAGTGGCTGAAAGGTCCAAGACCGGAGCAACAACTCTTTTTCCCCGGAATGTGTGAAAAGAGACCAAAGCAACAGGAGTTGCAGTTCGACTTCGAAGGTATCACTAATGAGGGATTTTGGGAGCAAGCTGAAGACCTCATTTTAGGTGCTCTGAAGGACTACTCGGAAAATACGTTGAATAGCCACATCGTTGGACGTCGTCTTTTTGCCGATGATGCTGCACGTGGATTTGCCTTTATTGATCTTTGCCGAAAAAAATACGACGTAGTGGTTATGAATCCCCCGTTTGGCGATGCCAGTTTGCCATCTAAACCATATATTGAAGAATTCTATGGGGACACCAAGGGCGATGTTTATAAAACTTTTGTAGAATGCTTCCAGGATCGTTTGATCCACAGTGGGATGCTTGGAATCATTTCAAGCCGAACTGGCTTCTTCTTGGGACAAAGCTCAGATTGGAGGCAGCGAGTTTTGCTACGAATCTTTAAACCGACCGTTATTGCTGACTTCGGTTTTGGAGTTCTCGATGCTATGGTCGAAACGGCTGCTTATGTTTTAAGAAGTTTAAATGAGAAAGAGACTAAATTATTAACTCTAAGTCTCGTACCAGATCTTTTAAGAGTCGCATGCGATAAAAATGGGGATTTTAGTATACCTAAATACATAAAAGCGCGCGGTGGGAACCTAAAACGGCACCAAGCTATTGGAGAATTATCTTCGCTTATATCGGCTAATTATCTAGTAGAACACAAATCAACATCTTATCGCAAATTCAGAATAACACAAAAAGTAAAAAACGATCTTACCTTAAATCATTTAAACCAAGTCGGGGCACAGGAGCTCTTAACTTGCTTTCGTCTCCTTAATCTTGATAATAAAAATGATTCACTCCTCTCAATGGTTTCCAACCTTCACAGTGAAGGAGTTTTTATCATAAACCCGCAGTTATTTGATTCAGTACCAGGTACCCCATTCGCCTATTGGGCCAGTAAACGTATATTAAATTTATTCAATCAATTTCCTCCCTTCGAAGGCGACAACCGAACCTCAAAACAGGGACTTGCTACTGCCGACGATTTTAGATTTCTAAGATTATGGTGGGAAATTCCAGCGAAAGATGTTCTGCCTCCCTGTAACCAGCTTGAAATGAACGGAAAGCAGATAGATCTCCCTAAATGGTGCAGGGATCAGACATTCAATGGAAAGCGTTGGGTTCCGTATGCAAAAGGAGGAGAATATTCACCTTATAATTCAGATATCCACCTATATGTGAACTGGGAAAATGATGGAGAGCAAATCAAAGCTTTTGTCGTTTCAAAACCTGGTACCAGTTCTTGGTCAAGGCGCGTTGCAGCTTATCCTTATTATTTTTTTCAAGGTGTTACATGGCCGAAAGTTACCATCTCTGGATTAAGCACCCGCCCTTTGCCTGCCGGATGTATATTTTCTGTTGGAGGATTAGCAGCATTTTTGCCCAATGATTTTATTAGATATTGGATAGGTTTCACAAATTCATCTGTAGCGGAGTTGCTAATGCGTCTAATGGGTTCGTGGCATAATTGGGAAGCAGGAACTATGGCATCTCTTCCTTTCAGTGAGCCTAAAAAGAAATCTTTGAAAGAAATAAATTGCCTCGTTGAAAAAGCAATTGAGCTTGCCGAGAGTGCTAATTCTTCAGAAATAATGATGCGAAGTTCAGATTGGTTGAATGTGTTGTTATCTAAAGTTCCACAAGAAATGGAATCCGCAGAAGATGACCGAGAAAAGATTCTCTTCAAGCAATTGCAAGATGTAAATAGACAGATTGAAAAATTGGTCGCTGAAGAGTATGGTCTAGATGAATATGACTTAGATAATTGTCATTCTGGTTTAGAAACGGAATCGCGATTTACCTGGTCATATTCTAAAACCTCCAGGTCTAACTTATTTTTTGACTTTTTTTGCTTCGCTGTAGGCGCACTATATGGTCGTTGGGATATTCGAATCGCTGTTGATTCATCTCTTTCATGTAAGCTTTCAGACCCGTTTGCATCTCCTCCGACATGTCCGCCTAGTATGTTGCTTGGTATCGACGGCCTTGCTGCAAACTCTCAAGCGATCGTCAGCGAGGAATGGCTCCATGCGCGACCGGATGCGAACAGCCTTCCACAGGAAGGTGCTGTCCAAAAGCCAATAATCCCTAACACGGATTATCCAATCTGGATAGCCTGGAACGGGCTCCTCGTGGATGACTCCGGCTACAAAGGCACACAACCACACCGTAACGACATAGTTCGTCGCGTGCGCGAGGTGCTTGACCTGCTCTGGAATGAAAAGGCCCATGACATAGAACAGGAAGCATGCGATATCCTAAATGTCTCAAACCTGCACGAATATTTCCGTAAGCCTGCAAAGTTCTTTCAGGACCATTTGAAGCGGTATTCCAAGAGCCGTCGAAAGGCCCCTATCTATTGGCCATTATCATCCGAGTCCGGTAGCTACACACTATGGGTATATTATCACCGTCTAACAGATCAAACATTATATATCTGCGTAACCGATTTCGTCGAACCGAAACTTCATGAAATTTCGATGGACATAGAACGATTGCAAAAAGAATTGGAAGTCGTCGGCGATAGGAAAAAGCTCTTAGAGATAGAAAAACTGAAAGACTTTCGACAGGAATTGTTTGATTTAAAAGATGAAATGCTGCGCATTGCTAATCTACCTTACAAACCGAATCTTAATGATGGCGTCATGATCACAGCCTCACCCTTGTGGAGGCTATTTCGTCATAAACCCTGGCAGAAGAACTTGAAGGCTTGCTGGGAAAAATTGAAAGCTGGCAATTACGACTGGGCACACCTGTCTTACAGCATTTGGCCAGAGCGGGTGCGGGAGAAATGCAAAACCGATCGATCCATCGCTATTGCCCACGGTTTGGAAAAGCTGTGCGAGGTCGAGCCAAAGAAATCCAGAAAGAAAAAATCTGAAAAGAAAAGCGCATGATTGAGATTGCCAGAAACTTGCTGAGAGCTGCGTTGGAGAACCCGGAAGCTGATTTCCGAGAGGGACAGTGGAACTGCATCGAACCCTTATTGCAGCGACAGCGGATGCTTGTGGTTCAGCGCACCGGTTGGGGCAAAAGCATGGTTTATTTCCTGGCAACCCGCATGCTTCGTGATCAAGGTGCTGGGGCGACCCTGCTGATCTCACCGTTGCTAGCTCTGATGCGCAACCAGATCTTGGCAGCAGGCCGGATTGGGATCCGGGCGGCGACTATCAACTCTTCAAACCGCGAAGAGTGGGAGGCGGTACAGAATCGGCTGCTAAACGGCGAGGTGGATATTCTGCTGATTTCACCAGAGCGACTGGCGAATAGCGAATTTCGGGACGACGTGCTGTTGTCGGCTGCCGGTTCCATCGGGCTATTTGTAGTGGACGAAGCCCACTGCATCTCTGACTGGGGCCATGACTTCCGGCCTGACTACCGCAGGATCGTGCGGGTGCTCAATGTGCTGCCGGCAAATATCCCGGTGTTGGCGACGACGGCCACGGCCAACGACCGGGTGGTAGATGATGTGGCTGCCCAGCTCGGTCGACTCCGCATTGTTCGAGGCCCGTTGGTGCGCGAATCCCTGAGACTCCAGAATATCTGGCTTCCGAGCCCGGCTGCCCGAATGGCGTGGCTTGCAGAGCATTTACCCCAGATAGCTGGAAGCGGAATTATTTACACGTTGACAATTCGCGATGCCGAACGGGTAGCTGAATGGCTGCGGCTCAACCAAATCGACGCCCGTGGATACCACGCCAAATCGGAAGACCGTGAGGACTTGGAAAATCGACTACTGGATAACCGCATCAAAGTACTGGTAGCAACGGTGGCACTGGGCATGGGGTTTGACAAGCCCGATTTGGGTTTTGTGATTCATTTCCAGCGGCCGGCATCGGTTGTCCACTACTACCAGCAAGTGGGGCGGGCCGGACGGGCGCTGAACAGCGCCTATGGAATTCTGCTCAGTGGCCGGGAGGATGATGAAATCACGAATTTTTTCATCCGCAAAGCTTTTCCTCCGCAAGCTCACGTTGATGAAGTGCTGGCAGCTCTAAACGAGGCCGAAAACGGGCTTACAATTCCGATGATGGAAAAGCATATAAACCTCGCTAGAAATGAGATTGAAAAAACGATCAAATACCTTTCCGTTGAAACGCCTGCACCTGTCGTCAAACAGGGGACGCGCTGGTATGCTACTCCGATCGACTACCAGATGAACCGGGAGGCAATCGAACAGCTTTGCGCCCTGCGACGGGATGAGCAGAATGAGATGCGTAATTACGTGCAGAGCCGCGAATGCCTGATGCAGTTTCTCTCACGGGCATTGGACGACCCGCATGCAGGTCCTTGCGGAAGGTGTGCCATCTGTGTGGGGATGGCGCTTTTGCCGGAAACCGTTGACACCGATTTGGCCAATGCGGCGGCGCTGTTTTTACGTCGCAGCCATCAGAGCATATCGCCGCGAAAAAGATTTCCAATAGATGCCTTTCCTGAATATGGGTTCCCCACAATTATTTCACAGGAATTTGTGGCCCAAGAGGGGCGCGCTTTATCTTTGTGGGGGGATGCCGGCTGGGGACAGCTGGTCAGGGATGGCAAATTTGAGGAAGGACGACTTTCAGACGAGTTGGTCGACGGATGTCAACAGATGATCGAGATCTGGGCTCCCGAGCCACAACCAGCCTGGGTTACCTGCGTCCCGTCCCTGAAACGTCCCGAGCTGGTACCGGATTTTGCAGCCAGGCTGGCTGGGCGGTTGGATATGGCTTTTGTCGACTGTGTGAACAAGGTAAAAGAAAACCAGCCGCAGAAGGAAATGCAAAACAGCTTCATGCAGGCAGCCAACCTGGATGGGGTTTTTGAAGTTGACACAGCACAACTGCCGGTGGGCCCGGTTTTCCTGATCGATGATATGGTTGATTCTCGCTGGACCTTCACCGTGATTGCAGCGCTTTTGCGTAAGGCGGGCTGCCCTGCCGTATTTCCACTGGCGCTCGCAATGACCTCCCCGCGCAGTGGATAAATCATAATGAGCGAATATATGCAACATCTCACTGACGATGCCAAGACCATATTGCTGTTATGCGGCCGTTTTGGTAAAACCGATACAACTGACACGACAAAACCGCTCAGTCTGAGAGAATATAACCGCCTGGCGGACTGGATGGTGGACAGAAAATTCAGGCCTGCTGACCTTTTGGATGCCATAACCGAGGACAAGCTGCATGACTTCAACGGTGCAGTCGATCCTGAACGAATCCGCAAACTCCTCTCGCGCGGGGCTGCAATGGCACTTGCTGTGGAAAAATGGACCCACAGCGGTATTTGGGTCGTGTGCCGAAGCGACGATGCATATCCGGAACGGCTGAAAAAGCATTTGAAAAGAACACAGGCTCCGCCGATCCTTTACGGTGTAGGCACCATGGATTTGCTTTCAAAGGGCGGCCTGGCCGTGGTCGGCTCCCGAAATGTAGATGCTTTGGGAGAAGTTTTTACACGGGATGTAGGCATTATGTGCGCACAGGACGGTATGCCAATTGTGTCCGGTGGGGCCCGCGGGGTGGATCAGGTCGCGATGTTGGCAGCGCTGGATGAAGGCGGAACCGCACTGGGAATTGTGTCCGACAGTTTGCTTAAAGCAACCGTGTCGGGCAAGTACCGCTCAAGCATTCGGGAAAAAAAGCTTGCTCTGGTTTCAGCCGTTCACCCGGAGGCCAGATTCAGCGTTGGGAACGCCATGGGTCGAAACAAGCTCATTTATGCTTTGGCGGATTTTGCCTTGGTTGTCAGTGCAGAAAAGGATAAAGGGGGAACCTGGACCGGAGCGAAAGAGGAGCTTAAGCGCGAGGAATCCAGACGAGTCTTTGTTCGGACTGGTGGTGATGTGCCTAAGGGTAATTGGGCCTTGATCGAACTCGGTGCCCGACCCTTCCCCGAGCCGCCCTGGAGGGACAACATCAGGAGCCTGCTGCTTCATGACCAGACACCTACAACAAAAAAAAGAGCGCCCAGCCAAGCGTCTCTTTTTGGCGAGCAGGCCGCAGAGCCGGATGCCGGAGTTTCGTTAAGAGAACGGCAGGTACCGTTCGATGAATCAGCCAGGGTTGAATCTGATCTGAATCAAAAAGAGGTGCCAAGGGAAGAGCTGCAGCCAAAAACGATTTATGACGCAGTCTTGCCGGTATTGCTGGAAGCAATGCAGGATTGGAAAACACCGGCAGAATTGACCAAAATACTCGGGATCAGAAAAGGCCAGTTTGAGGACTGGATCAAACGAGTGGCTGAAGAAGGCAAGGCAGAGAAAAAAACACGTCCGGTTCGCTACCGCAGGAAATGAAATAGATCTGCGGCATCAATACGGCAGGGAAGTAATTGGGGAGCCTAATAGATTATGAATATTCAGGAATATATAGCCAGTCATATAAAAAAACGCTTGGATGATCGCAGAGCGCTCTTGGTCTATGACCCGGAAAGATTGTATTGGGACATCGTTAGCGGTCTTGCAGATGATTCAGTGACGGTGGTCGATGCCGGCAAGTCCACTATTTTGGGCAGGGAGGAGGCACTGGATGCCTGGTGCTGCCTGGCTCAAAATGGCGACGACAAATCGCGAATGATCGTATATTTGCCCAGTCGTAAGCCGATCGCAGAAAAAGAGCAGCAAGAAAACCCATACCAAATATTTGCCCTGGGCGCTGGAGAGTTCCCTGAGGGGGATGGTGAGTCATACCAGGCTCTTTGCCGGCAGGCTGCACCCGACCTCGCACCCCAGATCGACCAGCTGTTTGCTGCCAGTATGCCAGAATTTGAAACAATCAACAATTTGATAGCCGGAGGCGCCAATTGGCCCAAGCTCAAAACCCTCCTGAAAGCCGAATCCGCGGCGGAAATTTTGACTGCAGTGCTGTCGCCCTCAGATAGACAAGAAAAGGCACTTCAAGCAGATAAAGCCTGGGCCGCCGAATTTAAGCAATTTTTATCAACGGTGCTCGAATGCCGGTTGAAGACCAAAAGTATCAAGCTTTCAAACATTGCCTCTGAGACCTGGCGGTTTATCCTTTTCAGTGAATTTGCCATGGACCTGCCCGGTTCGTTACCCGAGGCGCTGAATGATGTTCCCCGGGCTGCTGACCATTTTTCAGATCTTGTCTACCGCGTATGCGGGGCCCTGCGAGGCTCGGATCGCCATCAGCAGCGCTATATGGAAATGGCGGAAAAGGTGGCATCCGATATGAAATTGGAGACGCACCTAGCCGGTGTTTCTGACTTGGGGATAAAAGACACATTTGCCTTTGAGGAGCGCTTCTACCTTAAGGCTTTTGTGGATGCAGTTTCTGCCGGGGATTATGAAAAAGCGGCTGAAATACGAGACCATCGCAACCGATCCATTTGGGTGCGCCATAAGGGGGAACGTCAGCAGCTGTGGATGGTCGCTGATCGTGCACTGAAACTATCGGTTGCCGGGGAAGATTTGAAGCCGGTGGTTGACAAATTCTCAAACACGACTGATGCAATATTTGATTTTTATTGTCAACGCTTCCGCCTCATCGATAGACTGCATCGGGATTTTGAGCAGGCCGTGGCCGATGCCTACGGTGAGCTTGATGTCATCGAGCAGGTGGTGGACTCGGCGCGGCAAAACTATCTGCCGGTAGCTGAGACGCTGCAAAGCCTCTTTGCGGCAGCCGTTCAAAAAGAAGGGTGGCCGGTTAGCGGACGCATTCGCCAGGGGGAGGTGTTTGACCGATTTGTGGCGCCCTGGTTGAAAGAGCGGCAAAAGGTGGCTTATTTCATGGTGGATGCGCTGCGTTACGAGTTGGCGGTTGAGCTGGAAAGTGAGCTTTCCGCATCTCTTAAATCCGAAATTTATCCGGTCTGCGCTCATCTGCCGGCAATGACATCTGTAGGAATGGCGGCCCTCATGCCGGGCGCTGACGGCCAGGTGATATTGATCCGGGAAAAGGACAAGCTCATCCCCCAGGTTCGAGGCCACAAAGTGCTCGTGCCTAAAGACCGGCTTCAATACCTGCAAACTTATTATGGCGACCGGGTCCACATGCGGGACCTGGATGAATTGGTATCGAAACCCAAAATTCGGTTTCCGGATACGACGCAACTGCTGGTTATCAAAACCACGGACATTGATCAGTTTGGTGAAAAGTCGCCTCTGGAAGCTCGGCGGATGATTCCACGTCTGATCCAAAAAATTATTGCCGGCATCAATCATGTAAAAAAGCGCGAATTTCAACATGCCGTGATTGCCACCGACCACGGCTTCATCCTTTTTGATGATCAGCAGGCCGGCGATAATGTCCCCAAACCAATGGGCGATTGGAGCCTGATAAAGTCCCGCTGCTTAATGGGGGAGGGTTCGGTGGCTGAAAACGTGATGGTTTTCTCCCAAAGTGATGTCGGAATCCAAGGCGACTTCAAGGACTATGCCGTACCCCGTACATTCGGAACGTTCGTGAAAGGAAACCCCTACGCCCATGAAGGGCTTTCACTTCAGGAGTGTGTACTGCCGGTAATCAGTATTGATTTCGCCAAAGACAGCGCCGACCGTATGAACACGGAGATCGACATCAACTTGTCCTATAAAGGGGGATCAACCAACAAAATCACCACCCGCCGACCAATGATCGAGGTTTCAATGTTCACCGCCATGTTTGATGAAATCATCGAGTTTCAATTGGAGGCAACTGCCGGCAAAGACGTCGTCGGGGAGGTGGCCGCCAGCCCCCACGTAAATGCGGCGACCAACATTGTGGCGATAAAGCCCGGCCAAGCCATCAAGGTTCCGCTGAAAATGGAAGACGAGTTTCATGGCAGCTTCGTGGTAAAAGCGGTCGATCCGATGACAGGCTTTAACTATGCGGCACTCAAGTTAAAGACAGATTACCTGGATTAAATCATGGACGAATTGGACAAAAAATTAAACGATGTGTACCCTGGCCGTGTAGTCCGTAAAGATCTGCTGCATCGGATTAAAAAGGGCACCAACGTGCCGTCTTTTGTGCTGGAGTTTTTGCTGGCACGCTATTGCGCCAGCGATGACCCGGACGAGATTGAGGCTGGCATTCAGGCTGTGTTTGAAACACTGGAGAAAAATTACGTGCGGCCGGATGAGTCCAACAAGGCACAATCCCTGGTTCAGCAGAAAGGCAAGCACAAATACATTGACAAGGTGCACGTAACTTATAAAGAGAAGGAAAAGCGTCACTGGGCGGAGATGGAAAACTTCAACTCCAGAAGGATTGCAATCCCGGAAAAATTTTACCGGGACAACGATCGTCTTTTAGAAGGAGGTATCTGGGCCGAAGTAACCGTCACCCACAATGATATTGAGGACGATGACTATGCATTCTACATAGAAGAGCTCAGACCTATCCAACTCTCTCGATTCGATTTCGATGAATACACTGCCGGCAGAAAGCATTTCACCAGGGATGAATGGCTGGATGTTCTAACCCGATCCTGCGGACTTGAGCCCTCTAAAATGACAAAGCGGCTCAAACTTCACTACCTGTCCCGCCTTTTTTGTTTTGTGGAGGCCAATTTCAATTTTATCGAACTTGGACCCCGCGGAACGGGGAAATCTTTTGCTTATAGCGAGCTTACACCCTATGCCACGCTTGTGAGCCAAGCGAGCACACCAACGCTGTTTTACAATCTGGCCAGGAGAAAAGTCGGGCTGGTTGGATACTGGGATACAGTGGCCTTCGACGAAGTAGGCCGGGTGAAGCTCAAAGACAAGGACACCGTCGAGGTCATGAAAAACTACATGGCCAACGGCCGGTTTTCGCGGGGTGTAGAGGTTGTCGCCAATGCCAGCTTTGCCTTTGTGGGCAACATTGATTATTCGATCGAGCAACTTGTAAATTCGACACAGTTTGACCTGCTCGTATCCTTACCCAAGGAGTTCGACCTCGCTGTGATCGACCGCTTTTATTATTACATGCCAGGCTGGGAGATCCCGAAAAATAGTAGCGAATATCTTACGGAACGATATGGTTTTATTTCGGATTATGTGGCAGAAGCTTTTCATCAACTTGCCAAGCAGAGCCGCTATGACTTTGTAACCAAGCACTGCAAATTCGGAAAATCCATCCAAGGTCGGGATGAAATCGCTGCCAAAAAGACACTGTCCGCCCTCATTAAGCTACTTCACCCGGTTGGAGAGCCAACTCGAAAAGAGTTGGAAGAATATATGGCTTATGCCCTGGAAGGGCGAAGACGGGTAAAAGAGCAACTGAACAAGCGCAAGGCAGATGACGAATATGAAGCTATTAATCTGACCTATTTCAACGAAGCTGGGGAAGAGGCCGTAGTGTGGTGCCCGGAATCGAAAAATGCGGATGCCACCCAGAATCCGGTTCGAAGGAAACTGCCGGGATCTCCTGATGTAGAGCTTGAAAAGGAGAAACCGACAACGCCCGTCAAAGAAACAGAACCAGAGGTAACGTCAGCTGATAAAGCCGCAGAATCACCAAAACCAGTCGAGATCGAAACGGAACTCAAAGAACAGCATTACACGATTTTTTATGGGGAGACCGGATATACCTATGAAAGAATATTCCGAGAATACCTCCAGGGCGCCAAAAAGGTTGAGGTCCAGGATCCTTATATTCGTGCAAATCACCAGATCGCCAACTTTGTTCGATTCTGTGAGTTGATCGTAAAGACCGGTGGTACTCGGGAAATTGAGCTTCAAACTGGCTTTGATGATGAATACCAGAGAAAGGACGCCGAGGATAAATTTGCCAGTTTAGCCGCCAGTCTCAAAGAACACGATGTGGTGTTAAAATATACTTTCGACAACAAAATCCACGATCGCGAAGTTCGGATAGACGACAGCTGGACAATCAAAATTGGTCGTGGTTTTGATATTTATCAGAAGCCGGATGATTGGTTTGCCATAGGAGCGACTGATCTTGAAATGCGGCCATGTCTTGAAACGATGGTCGACATATTCAAAGCGGATTAAATCCAGAGGGGCCGATTTCGTGCAAGTGCGATGGCGAAATATACGTTAGACTTTCGCTAAATATTATCAGAGGTTAAACGTAGAGTTGGCCTTCAATATCACGCATTGCTTTTGGGGATATGGAATGAACCGTTTCTATCGACGAAATAAAGGGACATCCTATATTTTCTTTGTCATGTAGGAAATTACGATATTTTATTCGTTGTAATATCAAAAAGATAGAATTTGCCCCTTTTTTATGCAACACCTATCCTGTGATAATTTTTAACAAAAGTTCGGTGGATCTCTCGCTTATAATGAATTCCATACCTGATTGTTACGTTTGTCCGGTATCTGCAGTTTAGGCACCACCGATCATCCAATATTCAGGTTAAGGTTTCTGCGAGAGGCTCTTGAGTGCCCATCCCGAAATCAATGCTTCCAAGGTACTTAGCGAGCGCTCTCACCGGTTATATTGTAGTAATTCAGGACTTGAAAAAATATAATAATTGAATTCGCAAATAAATCGGTTTATATTTCGGACATCAGGCTTGTAAACTTACAACTTCTTTCGAACATGGATTTTTAGTGATGAACTCAACACTTATGAATAATTTCCCAAACATCTTTCATAAAGTAGCTAACCGAGTTAAAGAATACTTAATTGATTTTTCATATTCTATTGAAAACAATAAGATTGAGAAACTTATTAGCTCATATAAAAAGCTTCCTTGCTCCAAAATAAATTACGACAAGTTCAGCATGGAATTCAACTATATTTATTTTTTAGTAAATTACTGGAAGGGAGCAAAAATAGCAATTGATGAAGCAACCATAGTTCCAAAAAAAATTCTCGATTTAGGATCGGGATCTGGTGCTATGGCCCTATCCTACCTATCGTGGATTCATCATAAAATAGGTGCATCTAACTCTTATGTTAATATTGAGTTGATTCTTGTAGACGAAAATGTATATCAGCTTAATTACGCAAAAAAAATATTCAAATTGGTAGAACCATTATTTACCAATATACGTTGCAACATTACATTCCAAAACTGTGAAGTTAAAGATTATTTAAAGAACGATAATAGTTTTGACATTATCCTGCTCAGTCATCTGCTGACGGAAAACTATAAATCGGTAACTGATATTTTCCATGAGTTGGAAAATCTATTGGACTTGCGTGGAGAAATAATAATTGTTGAGCGAATAAAAGACCCTGTTTGGTATTCAATAGGTGAGGCGTTGAGAGATCTTTTTCTTACATCTACGATAGGTTCTAAGAAGTTTAATACAGAAAATCTTCCACTTATCAGCCATGAACTTTTTTCAAACATAGATGCGTTACGTACGAAATACATGATTCTAAAGAATTCCAGCCAGATTTCAAAAAAATTACTTATAAAAAAGTATTTCGATGCATGGAAAGGGAAATCTATCAAAGATGTCAGAAGAATATTTACTAAAAATGCAAAATACTATAATAATCTTCATAATGATCCTATAGTAGGGATAGAAGGAATTTGCGAATACTGGAATAATAAAGTTCTTCCGCAAATCGATCCGCAACCATCCTTAATAAGGATGATAGATTGGGGAGATGACATCTTTATAAAATGGAGTTCCAAATTTTTTCTATGTAATGAACAAATACATCTAAAAGGTTATATGATAATATCAATTGATATTACGGAAGGTAAGATTTGTCAATTGGAAGAATGCTTTACGAAAAAGAACAATTGAATGAGGCAACTGCTAATGGATAGTAAAGTAATAAAGCAGAAGTTAGAGGATCTGAATGATTGGATTGACATAGCTGGGAATGCACTAGTAACGTTCTATAGTAAACAGCATGGTGCATTTATTCGCGATACAATGAAAATCCAGCAGGGACAAGAGCTGTCAACAGGAACTACTACTTGTCGTTCTTTCATTGCACTCGTTGATTATTATCGCTTTTTGAGAGAAGAGAAAAAGCATGATCCAGTAATTTACCTAAAAGTTGTAGAAGTGCTAAAAGGTGTTAGCAGCCAATTCTTAGGAGCATTAGAAACTGAACCTTCAGCAGTCCAATCAAGAAGTTCCAATGAAACAAACATGTTTACGAATAGCCACATCATGCTTTCAGCTGCACTATTACCATATATAGCAGATATTGTTGATTCCAATTTGCCTACAGAAAATATTATTGATAACTGTAAAATAATTGCTAAAACTGATTTAAAAACACTTCGCAAAAAGCTAGGAGGAATAGTGCATGAAACCGACGAGGTGCACGACTTTATTACACTTCATTCTATTCGCGCTATAGATGCTTTAAAACTTAAAGTAAATGGTGATAAAATTGGCAATAGAGCTAGAGATTACGTGTTGCGCATGTTAGGATACTATCAATCAAAAATATCATATAGATTTGATCCTTCGGAATTGGTTTTTAGTGCGGCAGTTATGAGTAGATTTCCAAGCACTGAGTCCAATTATTTGGAAGAAGCAGCTCTTGAAGCTGTTGCTGCATGTCAAAGTGCCGATGGTTCATGGCCAACAGCAAGGATTATTTCGAGTAGCGGTAGACGTTTGTTACATGTAGCGAGTTACGAGGTTGCATTAACAATAACTAATTTATTTTTAAAACAGATTCTTGATAATAATCAAAAAGAAACGACAAAAATACTGCATATTTTAGACAACGTTTTTAAGTTGGCGAAATCTAGTTACACAAAGATAGGTGTTTATTCGGGTTGGTCAAATGATCATACTCGGGTTGAGGGCTTAGTCGAAGCATGGGCAACTGCTATAGTGTTGACGTTTTTTATTCATTACCGTGATACTCTTATAAAAATTCTGCACAACAAAATTATTTCAAAATATAATGTAGAAAAACCTAAACTTTCAAATAATGGCTTTTTCTGGACTGACCTTGAACCTCTACTTCAAAATTCATCAAAAGTCCGAAAAAACTGGGATTCCCGGTTATCGGATCCAACAGATCAAGCAACATTATCTTCAGCACTTAAAAACAATTTTATTGAACCTATACTAATGGATAGAATAAGAAAGCCAGGCGAAAAACGATCACTCATACTTTTTGGAAAGCCGGGATCTAGAAAAACAACCTTAGTTAGGATTATTGGGGAGGCGCTTGGCTGGCCTGTTTTAATTTTGTCGCCTCCAGACTTTTTGAGTCAAAATGGGCTTGAGGGGTTTGAGGCATCTGCTCAGGAGATATTTGATGACTTAATGCAATTGCGCCGTACAGTTATTCTATTCGACGAATGCGAGGACTTTTTTAAACGGAGAGGAAAAAAGCAATTAGTAGAAGCCCGCACAATTGGAGCTTTTATAACGGCCGGAATGCTACCTCGATTGCAAGCTTTAAGAGATTATGGGTGGGTAATATTTGTTTTCGCCACGAACAGCATGCTTAAAGAGCTTGATCCTGCGGTAATTCGAGAGGGACGATTTGATTTTTCTATGAATATGGAATATCCGACTTTTAAAGCACAAAAAAGATATATACAGAAAAAAATTGGTGCAGGAAAAGTTCATTTAAAAAAGCTCGATATTATTATTAATGAGCTGGAGAAATATAACTTGAAATTAGATAAAGACTTAAGTATGCTTGAAAGAGAAGACGAAAGCAATTCTAAGGGCGAGAAGGAAAGTACTGACAATTGGGAAGTAAGAAAAACCAGGATAACTTTTAGCATTTTAGACCAATTGATAGAGGAGAACAAAACTAAAAAGGTTGACAGTAAGAATGATAAAGCTGATTTTATTGAGGGAATAAGAAATTTCCTTGATAGCGCGACTTACATCTATCCACCATCTTTAGTTTAGGAATTTGGTGTAATATTTAAGCCCTTATAAATCCAACGCTTCCGGGCCGGTCGTGCCGAAAGGCAGGCAGATCGAAGAAGCGCCCAAATTACTTCTATGCGTTGCTAAATTAGCAGGAGCCGCTGTACAAGGCAGCCAGAGCTGTCGCGGTATCGGAGGTGAATAGGGTTTCAAAGAATCTGAGCGGATGTTGGCCCTGTCGCTTGGGGCTATAGGGGACATTCGGATTTACGGACTACAAAATTGAATGCATTGAGAAAACGGCAAATCGTCGAGGAGCAAGGGTTCTATCTTTTGAAAGTGGAAAAATCCAGAAATCCGAGGATGTCCCATATTCCACATTTTTTTGACGTATATGGCTTATTCCACAATATCTTTCCTTGGAAAAAGTAGTACCTTGTATTTATCTTTTTTATCTTTCAAAAAAGGCTTTGCAGTCTATTTTAGATGTTTAACCAGGAAGTCCAGACTTCTCTGCCAGGCATGCTTCGTGGCTTCCTTGTCATATCTTTCGCTGGTCTCATTGCCGAAACCGTGATCCGCGTCATATCGATAAAATTCGTAATTTACACCCGCTTCCTTCAACTTCGTTTCAAGATCATCAACCTGAGCCGGTGAAAAATGCTCATCCTTTAAAGCAAAATGACCCTGTAAAGGTATTTTAATGTCTCCCGGCTTAAAGGATCCCTCCGGCGGCAGGCCATACCAGGGAATGGCTGCAATATGGCTTTGGGGACGGGCCAAGCTAACTATAAGTAACTTAATAAAAAAGCTTGAAAGAGATGGCCTTTTTGGGGCCTATATCGCGATTTTCATTATCAAAAATCGCGTTATAAGCGGATTGCGCCTCGCGCAGTTCAAAAGCATCTTCACCGGGTTGAACGCAGCAGCCCATTGCCATGGCTCCCATGGCCTTTTTAATACGTTCGATAAACGGCCTGCCGCCAACGGCAATACTCTCCGTCCATCGGCTTTCCCGTTTGGCGTCGATCTCTT
>Ga0209454_1000208_pt1 | contig 33982 bp, 8 predicted proteins | sample WorMetHERISLAND1_2_FD_187400 | JGI IMG/M metagenome (GOLD analysis project Ga0209454, IMG submission 187400) | Marine gutless worms symbiont microbial communities from Max Planck institute for Marine Microbiology, Germany - Olavius geniculatus... | ecosystem: Host-associated > Annelida >... | reverse complement strand
CAGCTTGAGATTTCGGTTCCGGCGGGCACATCGCACGATATATGGGCATCGGGCAATTTTGCCCCCCGAGTGATGCAGGCGGCTGCCGACGAGGATTTCGAGATAGAGGTGAAATTAGAATCGGCGGTCAGCGAGCCGTATCAATTGCAGGGTCTTTTGGTGGAGGAAAGCCCGGGTAATTTTTTGCGTTTGGGTTTCTACAGCGACGGCTCGAACACCAGGGTATTTGCAGCCGAATTCATCGGCGGTTCACCAACCGTGAGGATCAACCAGAGCATTTCCCCGGCCATAGCTCCCCTGTATTTGCGGGTTACTCGTGCGGGCGACAGTTGGACGCAGCGCTATTCACTCGATGGGATCAACTGGTCAACGGGTGCGGTGTTTAGCCGATCGCTGGCGGTCACGGCGGTGGGGGTGTATGCGGGCAATGCCGGCGGCAGTGCGCCGGCGCATACGGCAGTAGTTGACTATTTTTTCAACACGATTTCTCCGATCATCCCTGAAGACGGCGTTCAATCATTCACGTTGACAGTTGATGTAACCGGCAGCGGCAACGTGGTCAAGAATCCAGATCAGGCGGTTTACACCTTAGGCGATACAGTAGAGCTGACGGCGATTCCGGCCTCAGGCTGGAGTCTTGGAAGCTGGGGTGGTGATGCGTCGGGATTGGAGAACCCGTTCACCCTCACCGTGGATGACGATAAGAATGTTACGGCGAACTTCGTTTTGAACACAACGCCTCCCATTATATTGACTCAGCCTGTTGATCAGGCGGTGAGCGAAGGACAGACGGCCACGTTCAGTGTGACGGCCTCGGGTAGTGGGACTTTATCGTATCAGTGGGAGCGCGATGAGGTAGCGATTCCCGGGGCGACAGGATCAAGCTATACGACCCCTGAGGTAACGTTGGCCGACGACGGTGCCCTATTTCGGTGTGTGGTCACCAATGCCGAGGGATCGACGACCAGTGATGAGGCGCTGTTGACGGTATCACCGGCGCCGCTGCCGCCAACAATCGATTCGCAGCCAGTTGACCAGACGGTGGACGAAGGACAGACGGCCACGTTCAGTGTGACGGCCTCGGGCAGCGGGAGCTTAACGTATCAGTGGCAGCGCGACGGGGAAGATATCACGGGTGCGATGGGTTCGATCTACACAACCCCGGCGGTAAACCTGTCCGATGACGGAGCTTTGTTTCGGTGTGTGGTGACCAATGCCGGCGGGTCGACGACCAGTGGCGAGGCGCTATTGACGGTTTTGCCGGCGCCGCCGACGATTGTCGCACAGCCCGTTGATCAGACGGTGAGCGAGGGACAGACGGCCACGTTCAGCGTGACGGCCACGGGTAGCGGGACCCTAACCTATCAGTGGCAGCGCGACGGGATACCAATTCCCGGGGCGACCGGATCGAGCTACGCAATCCTATCGGTGGCATTGGCTGATGACGGTGCCCTATTTCGGTGTGTGGTGGCCAATGCCGAAGGGGCGACGAACAGTAACGAAGCCCTGTTGACGGTATTGCCGCCGAACCTCCGGGTCACCGATGGTCAGGTGGTACTGTACGATTTTAAGGAAGGAGGCGGGGTGACGGTTGAAGACGTGTCGTTGGTTGAGCCTGCCTTGGATTTGACGATACAGGACGGCGCTGCGGTCAGTTGGCTTCCGGCTGGGAGATTGGCGGTCAACTCTCCGACCGTAATCAGTTCATTGGGTGCAGCGACAAAGGTAATCGACGCGGTCAAGGCTAGCGGCGAAATCAGCATCGAGACGTGGATTACGCCTGCCAACACCATCCAGGATGGTCCGGCGCGGGTTGTGACTCTGTCGCAAGACAGCGCCAACCGCAACTTTACGCTCGGACAGGGACAATGGAGTTCGTTGCCGTCGACCGTCTACGATATGCGTTTGCGCACGACGGCTACCAGTCTCAACGGCACGCCGTCGATAAAGACGCCTGCCGGCAGCGTTGCGACTGCATTAACGCACGTGGTCTACACACGCGATGCCGCGGGGCAGGCGAACCTGTACCTCGATGGAATACCGCAGGCCAGTGGAACGGTCGTCGGCGATGTATCCAATTGGGACGAGGGGTATGCATTGGCTTTGGGCAATGAGTTGGACGGCGCTCGTCCCTGGTTAGGGACCTATTACCTGGTGGCGATTTTCGATCGGGCCTTGAGCCAGGCGGAGGTCCAGCAAAACTATGATGCAGGGCCAATCGTACAGAGTTTGATTTCGGATGATTTCAATAGTTGTGAACTGAACCAAATGCTTTGGACATTTGTCGATCCGATGGACGCTGGAAACTATGCTATGTCCGGTGGCGGGAGCGGAGAGGCTATTCTGCAATTGTCAGTGCCCGATGGTGTTGAGTACAGTGCCTCAGGGGCCGGCGGTGTGAACGAGACGCTTCGAGTCATGCAGTCAGCGGTGGATGAAAATCTCGAAATAGAGGTGAAGTTCAGGTCGATTCCGTCTTTCGATTACCATACCGAGGGCATTCTTATCGCGCAGGACCTTCAAACCTGGCTGCATTTCGATGTTTATCATGACGCCGGACAACTTTATGCTCGTGCAGGGATTATGAATGGAGGATCGACCAACACATTTTTCGACACCTTGGTTCCCGTGGGTCCAGAGCTGTATTTACTGGTAAGTAGAGTAGGAGATCAGTGGACATTCTGGTATTCAGGCGATGGTACCAACTGGAGCCAGTTGGGAAACCCATACAGTCAGGCTCTGGCCGTGAGCGAGGTTGGAGTCTTCGCCGCCAATCCTAATGTTGCGTCAGCATTTACGGCAGAAGTTGATTATTTCTTCAATACTGCTGCACCGATTTTGCCGGAAGACGGCGACTCAATTACTCTGACCGCCAACAGCCGTGGATTTGGAGAAGTGTCAATAACTCCGGACCGACCATCTTATCTCTGCGGTGAAACGGTTTGGCTGACGGCCGTACCCGACGATGGGTGGTCTTTTATTGACTGGTCAGGCGATCTGTCCGGCAGCAACAATCCGGAGAGCATCATCATGGATGAAGACAAGGTGGTGACAGGCAATTTTACCTCCCCTGGTCCTGTAATCGATGTCTGGCATGGATTTGACCAGGAATTTGGGTCCTTCGGCCAGCCGCAGAGATGGGTCAATATCCTTGGCAATGTCACCGACCCGGAGGGCGTGGCCTCTTTGAACTACACCCTGAATGGCAGCGGTCCTCCGGTCTCCCTCCGCCTTGGCCCCGACAATAGGCGGTTGGCGTTGCCGGGAGACTTCAATGCCGATCTTGACATCGATGACCTTATAGCGGGTCAAAATAACCTGGTGTTGACGGCAATGGACGTCATGGGCAACGAGACCACCGAGACCGTAACCGTGGATTTCCAGCCGGCTCCGGTGTGGCCGCTGCCATACGCAATCGATTGGAGCGCCCTGGCCACACCTGAAGAAATCCAGGACGTTGCCCAGGTCGTCGATGGCGAGTGGCGGTTGGAAAACGGAAACGTACGCACTGCCGAGCCCGGCTACGACCGGTTGATTGCAATCGGTGATATGACTTGGGAGGACTATGAGGTAACGGTTCCCATCACTCTCAACAGCAAGCCGGGATTTTATGGGGTCGGTGTGCTGCTGCGCTGGAATGGACATACAGATGTTCCGGTGGTAACCTCCAATCCCAAATCCGGCTGGTTTCCTTTGGGTGCAATCCTATGGGTCTGGGGCAGTTCGATACAGATTTACGGCAATGATGGCGAAATCCTGGATTCCGAGAATAGGTCATTTTCAATTGGAACCACTTACTGGATTAAGGCTCGCGTCGAGACGGTTCCAGGCGTGGGTGGGTTGTACCGTATGAAGGTTTGGGAAAACGGCCAACCCGAGCCGGCGACCTGGGATTTGACGGGTCAGGAGCAGTTGTCGGATCCGCAGGAAGGTTCGATGATGCTTTTAGCGCACCAGGTGGATGTCAGCTTCGGAAACGTCGTAATACAACCTATCAATTGAGTCAATTAGTTTATTTCGACCTAGGTGTGTGCACTCAATAAAGTCATTAGAGGGTCAAGACTTTCTTATGCATCTTTGGTAAGAGAAGCTATGCGAGAGTTTATAAAATTTCATAATTGTGAGGATTTTTTCATAGCTTTAGGTAAAGGCTTTCATAGTTTTAGGCAACATTTTTCACATTTTTTCATGTTTTTGTTTTTTCATTCCATATCTATATGAATTAACTATAGATTGACCATTCTTTATCATGTGGCATGCCTTTTGCTAGTGAGACAGAATAAGTTCTATCATTCATAAACGAAATCTGCTTGTGTCATTATGCCTTCTTGAAATCACAAATTCAATAATGTTCCGATCTTACTTTGCAGCCGGGCGGGTTCTTGTTTGCCCTATCTAAGGATGCCAACAGATCTTGTCCGTTGCACAGGAATATGAAGAATATGCAGGAGCAATTTTAACAATACCGTCGACGGTATTGGTTGAATTTCTAAAATCGCTTCTTATAAATTGTGGATATGGTGATTCTAAACGATCTGGCACAAAAACTAATCTGGGGGTATGTTCAATGGTAACAGTAACACAAAAGTCTGCCTTCTCGAACCATTTGTGCGATCTCGGTCGTCTTTGGCTTGCTAAAGCACTCATGCTGATTGCTTTCATAATAATTGGTTTTTCAATTAATCCTCTTCATGCCTCTGACCTTGGCGGTCCTATACCGGGTGACGTTTACAGAGAGTACTCACGAGTGATGACCGGAAACCAATGGCGTGTGACCGATCCTAATGCGATAAATCCAACCGCACAAGCGTATTTGCCCAACCCGGTCCTATCTTTGCCCATCGACGATCTTGAGGGGGCCACTAGAGCAGAAGTAATTATCGACCTTTGGGGCGGCCATTCCGGTACTTTCGATAAAAGATTTCAATTTAACAACAACGGCTGGATCACAATTCCTGAGCTGACAACAACTCCGACCGCAGGCGAATGTTATTTGTCTCAAACCAACCCGGTTATTGAAATCCCACTAACTCATCTTGTACAAGGCCTGAATACTTTTGAAGGAACCTCAGGAGGTCAAAGGCAAAACTGTGGCGATTTCGGGTGGGGACAATGGGGATGGTTTGGAATTATTGTTCGCGTCTATTATGACTCAAGCAAATTGTCTATGGACCCAACACAGAATAGAATTATATCGCCAATGTCCTATTCTTCTATTACGGATAATCCGCAGATAACTGCTATTGCGCAAAGTCCTGTCGGCATCAATAAAATCGAATTTTTAGCTTTTTACGAAGGTTACGATACCGACGGAGACGGGTATTATCAGCAATGGCATGGTGATTATCATAGAGGATCTTCGGATACACAGATGAGTTTGAAAAATCATGTGGGAACGGTCACTGAATCACCTTACAGTGTCGGGTGGAATACTGACTGGATTCCGGACCAAGTACCCGAGAGTGTCAAACTCCAGGCAAGAATTCAGGACAATAACGGTTATTGGTACGTAGCCGACGAGATACACCACCTTACATTGCAAAGAGATCAAGTGATGGTAGAGTTCTACAAACCTGATCAAGTACCTAAAGTATTCTGGATCCGTAACAACAATTTCGAAAAGTCATCCAATATCAATATCCCTTTGACAGCCAATCTCGGCAATGCAGTCGGCGCGGCGATGCATGTCAAAACGTGGAATGGTGCGGACATAGGTTCATTTCCCTATTCGACATTGTTTAACAATGAATATCTTTCCACACTCTACGGGCAAGGACATTTTTACTCTTTTGATGTTATAAACGTACCATTGACTCAGATTGCTCTCGGGGATAATCTGGTTACTTTCAATTCTGATACAACTCATCACGGTATTGAGGTTCTTTGGCCTGGCCCCGCCTTATTCGTGCGATCTGATTTAGGCGATAATGTTGCGCCTAACATAAAAATTCAACCCTCCAATCAACTCGCTCTCATCGGAGGAATCGCATCATTCTATATTGACGCTGAGGGTTCCGGCCCGCTTTCCTATCAATGGACCAAAAACGGAGTCGATATCAGCGGCGCCAATAGCGCGGTCTACACGATACAATCAGCTGACCTGCCAGACGACAATGCAACTTTTAGCTGCACGGTTTCCAATGCATATGGAATTGCGACGAGTGAAGGGGCTGTGTTGCGGGTTTATGATGTTTCCGAAAGAGTTACCAATGGATTGCAAGCGCTCTACAAATTCAATGAGGGTGTTGGCAACATTATAAACGATGTTTCCGGTGTGGGTACACCGCTCAATCTGACTATCAATACGCCTGATTCCGTTGACTGGACAACCGGTGGTTTAAATATACACTCATCTGCATCGATCAGCTCAGGGGCTCCCGCTACCAAAATAATTGATTCTTCCAAACTTACTAACGAGGTTACGATAGAAGCTTGGGTAACTCCTGAAAACACTGAACAGACGGGTCCTGCCAGGATTGTGACGCTATCTGCGGATGGTGAAAATAGGAATGCCACACTAGGTCAGGGTAAATCAGGCGATTCTTCGGATCAATATAGTGCACGTCTGCGAACAACCTCAACGGACGACAATGGATTACCGTCGCTCGGCAGCGGAGGTGGAACACTTTCTACTGAGCTTACTCACGTAGTTTATACTCGATCATCAAATGGTGCTGCGAATATCTATGTTGATGGTTTTCAGCTAAATTCCTCGCTTGTGGCCGGGGACCTGTCAAATTGGGATTCAAGCTATCTACTGGGAATTGCAAATGAATTAACAAATGATAGGCCATGGTTGGGGGAGATGTCTCTCGTGGCTTTCTACGACCGTGCGTTGACTCAGGATGAGGTCGTTCAGAACTATTTGATGGGTGTGCCAGCGTTCGAATTTCCTGTGATTATGCTGCATCCCTCTGATCGAAAAATTCTAGCAGGAAATCCGGCAACCTTCTCTGTCAACGCAGAGGGTTTGGCACCTCTGAATTATCAGTGGCAAAAGGACGGTATTGACATTGCCGGAGCAAACAGCTCAATTTATACGATTCCTTCAGTCGATCTTTCCGACAATAATTCTTCGTTTGCGTGTGTTGTCTGGAACAGTGTAGGTTCGGTCACCAGTGTTGCCGCAGTGTTGACTGTGATAACTGACACTTCCGGCCTGGTATCGGATGATTTCGATGATTCAGTTTTGAATTCGGTTCTGTGGACCCAGATCGATCCTGTGGGAGATGCTACTTTATCGATGACGGGGACTCAACTGACGATTTCCGTCCCGGCGGGCACGTCGCACGATATTTGGACCAGCGGCAGTAACGCACCTCGCATCATGCAGGCGGTCAGCGACGCGGATTTTACCGTCGAGGTCAAGTTTGACTCAGTGCCGAGTGAGGCCTATCAGCTGCAGGGTTTGCTTGTTGAAGCTGACAGCGACACCTTCTTGCGTTTTGATTTTTACAGTAATGGTTCGACGCTCAAGGTTTTTGCTGCCAGCTTTACCGATGGCTCGCCGGATATTCAAATCAATCAGACTATTTCACCCGGATCCCCCATCTACATGCAGATTGAGAGACAAGGAGACCAGTGGACCCAATCATACTCTTATGACGGGACGAATTGGATCAGTGCAGTCAATTTCTCGTTTGTATTGCCGGTCAGTTCGGTTGGTGTTTTCGTGGGCAATGCCGGCGGCAGCGCCCCGGCGTTCACTGGCGTGATCGACTACATCCACAATGCTACAGCTCCCGCATTGAGCACACTGGATGTGACGGCAACCCCCGGCGGTAGCGTGGCCGTAAATCCGGACCAGGCGGTGTACGCATTCGGTGAGGAGGTGACGCTGACGGCCACCGTAGACCCGGGCTATACCTTTGTGGGTTGGGGTGGGGATCTGAGTGGGGCGGCGAATCCTGCAACCATCATCATGCATTCCAACAAGACGGTCACGGCCACGTTTTCAGACATTCAGTATGAGTTAATTGTGAACACAGTCGGCTCAGGAAGTGTGGCCCTGGATCCTGCTCCCCTTCCCGGTTCCGGCAATTGGTATTGGAGTGGAACGGATGTGCAACTGACCGCTATCCCCGATCCGGGTCTGGAGTTCATGGGTTGGAGCGAGGATCTGACTGGTTTAGACAATCCGGTGACGGTTGCCATGGATTCCGGTAAGGTTGTGACGGCGACCTTTGCGTCGGACACGATACCTCCTGTGATCAGTGACGTACAAGTAACGCCGATGCAGACGACGGCCACCATCACGTGGAAGACGGATGAACCCGCTTCGGGCGGTGTAGAATATGGTGAGACGATCGGGTACGAGCAGGGTACGGTTAATGATCCTAATTTTGGGGTTGACCACTCCGTCACTTTGATGGATCTAATTCCCGGGCAACTATACTACTTTCGCATCACATCGGAGGATGGGAACTCGAACCCGGCCGTTCCGGTCGAATCAAGCTTCAACACGAGCGTAGATCCTTCGGGTCTGGTATCGGATGATTTCAATGATACCATTTTGAATACAGCTCTATGGACCCTGGTCGACCCTGTGGGAGATGCCACTCTATCGATGACGGGGACCCAACTGACGATTTCCGTCCCGGCGGGCACACCGCACGATATATGGACCAGCGGCAGCGACGCACCTCGCATCATGCAGGCGGTCAACGACACGGATTTTTCCATAGAGGTCAAGTTTGACACAGTGCCGAGTGAGGCCTATCAGCTGCAGGGTTTGCTTTTTGAAGCTGACAGCGACACCTTTTTGCGGTTTGATTTTTACAGCGCCGGTTCGTCGCTCAAGGTTTTTGCGGCCAGCTTTACCGATGGCTCGCCGGATATTCAAACCAATCAGACTATTTCATCCGGATCCCCCCTCTACATGCGGGTCGAGAGACAGGGGGATCAGTGGACGCAGTCCTACTCATATGACGGGACGAATTGGTTCATTGCCGCCAGTTTTTCGTTTACATTACCGGTCAGTTCGGTTGGTGTTTTCGTGGGCAATGCCGGCGGCAATGCTCCGGCATACACAGGAGTGGTCGACTATTTTCACAATATTGCGGTTCCGGCATTGAGCACGCTGGATGTAACGGCAACCCCCGGTGGTAGTGTGACCGTAAGTCCAGACAAGGCGGTGTACACATTCGGTGAGGAGGTGACGCTGACGACGGCGGTAGACCCGGGCTATACCTTTGTGGGTTGGAGTGGCGATCTGAACGGTGCCGCGAATCCTGCAACCATCATCATGGATTCCAACAAGACGGTCACGGCCACATTTTCAGACATTCAGTATGAGTTGATTGTGAACACAGTCGGCGCAGGAAATGTGGCCCTGGATCCTGCTCCCCTTCCCGGTTCCGGCAATTGGTATTGGAGTGGAACGGATGTGCAACTGACCGCCACCCCTGATCCGGGTCTGGAGTTCATGGGTTGGAGCGAGGATCTGACTGGTTTAGACAATCCGGTGACGGTTGCCATGGATTCCGGTAAGGTTGTGACGGCGACCTTTGCGACGGACACAATACCTCCTGTGATCAGTGACGTGCAGGTAACGCCGCTGCAGACGACGGCCACCATCACGTGGAAGACGGATGAACCCGCTTCGGGTGGTGTAGAATATGGTGAGACGATCGGGTACGAGCAGGGTACGGTTAACGATCCTAATTTTGGGGTTGACCACTCCGTCACTTTGATGGATCTAATTCCCGGGGAACTGTACTACTTTCGCATCACATCGGAGGATGGGAACTCGAACCCGGCCATTCCGGTCGAACAAAGCTTTATCACGACCGTAGATCCTTCGGGCCTGGTATCGGATGATTTCAATGATTCAATTTTGAATACATCTTTATGGACCCTGGTCGACCCTGTGGGAGATGCCACTCTATCGATGACGGGGACCCAACTGGCGATATCCGTGCCTGGAGGCTCTTCGCATGATGTATGGACCAGTGGCAATTTTGCCCCCCGCATCATGCAGACGATCAACGACACGGATTTTTCCATAGAGGTCAAGTTTGACTCAGTGCCGAGTGCGGCATTTCAGTTGCAGGGTCTGCTTGTTGAAGCTGACAGCGACACCTTTTTGCGGTTTGATTTCTACAGTAGTGGTGCGGGGCTCAATGTCTTTGCCGCCAGCTTTACCGATGGTTCGCCGAGCATTCAAGCCAATCAGTCGATCTCTTCCGGAACCGCGCTTTACATGCGGGTTGAGAGACAGGGGGATCAGTGGACGCAGTCCTACTCATATGACGGGACGAATTGGTTCAGTGCCGCCAGTTTTTCGTTTACATTACCGGTCAGTTCGGTTGGTGTTTTCGTGGGCAATGCCGGCGGCAATGCTCCGGCATACACAGGAGTGGTCGACTATTTTCACAATACTACGGTTCCGGCATTGAGTACACTGGATGTAACGGCAACCCCCGGCGGTAGTGTGACCCTAAGTCCGGACCAGGCGGTGTACACATTCGGCGAGGAGGTGACGCTGACGGCGGCGGTGGACCCGGGCTATACCTTTGTGGGTTGGAGTGGGGATCTGAGTGGTGCCGCGAATCCTACAACCATCATCATGGATTCCAACAAGACGGTCACGGCCACGTTTTCAGACATTCAGTATGAGTTGATTGTGAACACAGTCGGCTCAGGAAGTGTGGCCCTGGATCCTGCTCCCCTTCCCGGTTCCGGTAATTGGTATTGGAGTGGAACGGATGTGCAACTGACCGCCACCCCTGATCCGGGTCTGGAGTTCATGGGTTGGAGCGAGGATCTGACTGGTCTAGACAATCCGGTGACGGTTGCCATGGATTCCGGTAAGGTTGTGACGGCGACCTTTGCGGCGGACACGATACCGCCTGTGATCAGTGACGTACAAGTAACACCGATGCAGACGGCGGCCACCATCACGTGGAAAACGGATGAACCCGCTACGGGCGGTGTAGAATATGGTGAGACGATCGGGTACGAGCAGGGTACGGTTAATGATCCTAATTTTGGGGTTGACCACTCCGTCACTTTGATGGATCTAATTCCCGGGGAACTGTACTACTTTCGCATCACATCGGAGGATGGGAACTCGAACCCGGCCATTCCGGTCGAACAAAGCTTTACCACGACAGCAGATCCTTCGGGTCTGGTATCGGATGTTTTCAATGGTACAAGTTTGAATCTCGGTGCATGGACCCTGGTCGACCCTGTGGGAGATGCCATTCTGTTGATGACGGGGACCCAACTGGCGATATCCGTGCCTGGAGGCTCGTCGCATGATGTATGGACCAGTGGCAATTTTGCCCCCCGCATCATGCAGGCGGCCAGCGATACGGATTTTTCCGTAGAGGTCAAGTTTGACTCAGTGCCGAGTGAGGCCTATCAACTGCAGGGTCTGCTTGTTGAAGCTGACAGCGACACCTTCCTGCGGTTTGATTTTTACAGTAATGGTTCGGACCTTAAAGTTTTTGCCGCCAGCATTGACAACGGCTCTGCGAGTATCCGAACCAATCAGACGATCTCTTCCGGAACCGCGCTTTACATGCGGGTTGAGAGACAGGGGGATCAGTGGACGCAGTCCTACTCAAATGACGGGACGAATTGGTTCATTGCCGCCAGTTTTTCGTTTACATTACCGGTCAGTTCGGTTGGTGTTTTCGTGGGTAATGCGGGCAGCAATCCCCCGGCATACACAGGCGTGATCGACTATTTTCACAATACGACCAATCCCGTCCTGAGTGAGCTTGACATAACAGTGATAGGATCCGGAACCGTCACTGTTGATCCGGACAATGCGACGTATGGTTACGGCGAGGTGGTAACTCTGACGGCAGCGCCCGATCCCGGATGGTATTTCAGCGGCTGGAGCGGCAATTTGGTCGGCACTGCCAATCCTGAAACCCTCACGATTACAAGCGATCAATATGTTGTAGCTATTTTCCTCAATCAACCCGCCAATGACTTGTATGAGAATTTTGAAAGCTATGCAGCCGGGACAGATCCTGTGAATTGGCTCGATACCGGGGCGGGCAATAGTATGGAAGAAGACGACGGCTTGTTTCAAGTTTTTGACCTTAGCGGCGAGAAAGTTTTGGGCACGACTTCTAGTGAACCCAACATACACTCCCATTACCTTGGTATCGAAACAGACGGACTTTCCTCTTACGAATTCAGCGGACGATTGATGCGAACGACCACTAACGGCTCCATCGGCGTTACCTTTTTCAGCCAGTATCCAACTACCGATGCTTATTACCGGCTGCGGATCATCGGCACTGATTCATTTCAGCTGAGTGCACACGGGACAACCGTCCAAGGTGATAGCATTGACACCGGCGTGATAGCGACACCTAACGTTTGGTATGAATTTGCAATTGCGGTTGAAGATTCCGGCACCCAGACGGAGATCAGAGCCAAGGTCTGGCAGGAAGGAACAGCGGAACCTCTAAACTGGCAGATAATCGCCTTCGACGATAGTCCGGACCGGCTAACTGCCGGGAAAGTAGGCGTATGGAGCTACCTTGCCGGAGGCAGGTACTGGGATGACTTGACGGTAAATCAACTATTGCCTGACTACACATTGGACTTGTTAGAGGTGGGGAATGGATCGGTTACCATCGAGCCGGATCAAGGTACTTACGGATACGGCGATGTGGTCAGTCTGACCGCTTTGGCAGATATTGGGGACAGCTTCGCCGGCTGGGCTGGAGATCTGACAGGCATTGAGAATCCCAAAGAGCTTGTAATCAGGAGGGATCAGTCGGTTGTCGTAACGTTTATACCGGACGCAACGCCGCCGGTCATCATGGACGTTCAAGTTACAACCGGCCAGACAAGTGCCACGATTTCGTGGTTGAGCGACGAGCCGGCAACGAGTCTAGCGGAATATGGGGAGACCACATCTTATGAAATAGGATCTGTGGGGGATCCAAGCTTTGTCCTGAGCCATTCAGTCCAACTGGCCGGATTAACTCCCGGGACTCTTTATCACTACCGAATTTCATCCGAAGATAGAGTCGGTTTGACGGTCACAACGGCTGATCTGTGGTTTTTTACGGATCCCGACCCTGCACTGGGGCCGGCATTAAGTATCTGGTACGGCCCGCAGCAAAGTTTCGGGCAGATTGGCACACCACAGCGATGGGTGAACATTCTTGGAAACGTCTCAGATCCGGATGGTGTCGCATCCCTCACTTATTCACTGAACGGCCAGCCGGAGCTTGCTCTTTACACAGGGCCTGACGGCTATCGATTGGAAAGTAGCGGGGATTTCAATATCGAAATTTCCATCCAGGACCTGAATCAAGGTATGAATTCGGTGCTGATTATTGCTGAGGACAGCCTTGGTAACAGCACGATCAAAGAAGTTGTGGCCAACTATCAAAGCAGTAATGTCTGGCCTGAAACGTTTACGATCGATTGGAGCACTGTTGATTCAATTCAGGAAGTTGCCCAGGTGGTTGACGGATATTGGACGCTGAGCAGCCAAGGTATTCAATCTGCAGATCCAGGGTATGATAGAAACGTTGTAATTGGTGAAATGACATGGGAGAACTACGAGGTGACGGTTCCAATAACCACTCATTCCGTCACGGCAGGTGCCAATGGAGGTCCACAGGTGGGTCTCATCGTCCGTTGGCAGGGTCACACGGCGGATAATTATCAGCCGTATCGGCAGTGGTGGCCAATTGGCGTTATGGCCTATTATCACTGGGGTAGTGATACTCTCGGCCTGCTCGGAGGCAATTGGTACCAACTGGCATCCACCGTCGCCTCACCGCTCAATTTGGGAGTTCAATATATTTTTAAACTGCGAGCTGAAACCGATACCAACGGATACAGCAACTACAGCCTCAAAGTATGGCCGGCAGGACAGGCTGAACCCGCAGATTGGACTCTTGTTGGGGTGGAGGAAGTGGATGATCAAGCCCAGGGTTCGCTCATGCTGTTATCCCACCATGCTGATGCAACTTTTGGCGATGTCACTATCGTCCCCCTTCCCTGAGGGGTATTTGTTTGAGCAGGTTTAATGACCTTTTTTATTAAGAGGTCGAGTTATACATCGAGCAAGCGGTCAACGAGATCGGGAAAAAACGTCTTGCCATGCTCGTATGCTCAAATTCAGAGCTCATCCTGAGGTGCTCCCGGAATTTTCACCTTCCGGGAGCACTGATTTTCAATTCCTCGTCGATACCTTGAATATCATTTTACCCCGCGAAATTGCTTCCTGACTAAATAGGCCGAATGTTATAAACATAATCAAATGATAAAACACGGATCTCCAGTTCGGGAGTCTACTGAATATAGGAGTGCTTTTGCGGCAGCATAAATCAGAGGTCGCTGGTGCAAAAGTCTCGTATTACTTAACTGTCTAAACCCATTGTGAAATTTTTACTATAGGAAAAATAATCTATGAAACTGACTTGCAAAGCGTGTGGAAATGAAGGGATTGATGTATTCTTTGAATTGAAAAATGTGCCGGTGCAGAGTGTATTAAATATTGCCACACGAAAAAATGCGTTTTCATATCCAACTGGTAAAATTGCGCTCGGATTTTGCAATGAATGCGGATTTATTTCCAATACGGCATTCGAGCCGGACCTGCTCGAGTATGATACCGGTTATGAAGCGACACAAAGTTATTCGGAGACGTTCAGTGAATTTGCGCGAAAGCAGGCTCAGCAGCTGATTGAGCGTCACGATCTGCACGGAAAAGAATTGCTGGAGATCGGCTGCGGCAACGGAGAGTTTCTGACCTTGCTTTGCGAGATGGGAGAAAACCGAGGAGTCGGCTTCGACCCGGCTTATGTGGATGGACGAGTTAGAAGCGATAAAAATGCGGTTGTCAATTTTGTTAAAGACTACTATTCTGAGAAATATTCCAGCTACCAAGCGGATTTTCTGTACTGCAAGATGACCCTGGAACATATCCCTGACGCCAGCAATTTTATCGGGATGGTGCGGCGGGCTATTGGAAGATTGAACGGAACGGCCGTATTTTTTCAAGTACCCGATGTCACAAGGATCCTCAAAGATTGTGCTTTCGAGGACATTTACTACGAGCATTGTTCCTATTTCAGTCCGGGTTCACTAGCGCGGCTGTTTCGTCGAAACGGTTTCGAAGTGCTGGAGCTAGAGACCGATTACGCCGGCCAGTACGTTATGATCGATGCCAAGCCTGAAAAGAAGGTAACCGGCCGTTTATTGCCGGAAGAAAACGATCTGGCGATGTTGCGGAATCTGGTTGCCGGTTTCACCGATAAGCTGAAAGCGAAAACAAGCTGGTGGCAAAAGAGGATCGGAGGTCTTCGCTCCGAGGGAAAAAAGGCCGTCATTTGGGGTTCCGGTTCAAAGGGCGTATCTTTCTTAACCACGATCGGCGTCACAGACGAAATCCAATACGCGGTGGACATCAACCCCTTTCGCCAGGGATCATTCATGGCGGGCAGCGGACACGAGATCGTATCGCCTGAATTTATGAAAGAATACCGGCCGGATGTGGTGATCGTTATGAACGCTGTATACAAAGAGGAGATCAGCCGAGATCTCGCTGCAATGAATTTGAATCCTGACATTTTATCTTTGTAAAGAATGGATTCGATTTCAAAAAAAGGGACACGGATCAACACCGATTGACATAGATTAGAAAATTAAAAGACATTTACGGTCGCCTTTCCCCACCAGGCGGACAAAATAACTATCTGTGCCAATCTGCGATAATCCGTGTCCCATCAAATGAAAATAAGATTGCATTTTAAATCATTTTTTTCTTTTACCTTACACCTTACACCTTAAACCTTTAGCCTTTAACCTATTTACTTAATCATGACTAATCACATCTGTCCCATATGCAATTTCGAAGATATTGATATTTTTATCGAAATTTCTCAAATACCAATTTACTGCAACATTCTGTATAAATCCCGCGAAGAAGCTTTGAATGCGAATCTAGCTGACATGAAGCTGGGATTTTGCAGCCAATGCGGCCATGTTTTCAATTATGCATTCGATCCGGAATTGCTGGATTACACGCTGGACTACGAAAATTCATTGCATTTTTCACCACGTTTTCAAGCCTATGCCGATTCACTCGCAGCCAGGTTAGTGAAACGTTACCAACTGACGAACAAGGACATCATCGAAATCGGATGCGGGGACGGCGATTTTTTAGAAATGCTGGGCCGCGATGGTAAAAATCGTTGCTACGGCTTCGATCCCAGCCATGTGCCGGATCTGGACAAAACTGGAGAAGATAAAGGGATCACGTTTATACGCGATTACTACTCCGAAAAATATTCAAATTACAAGGCCGATCTGATTTGCTGCCGGCACGTCCTCGAACATATACAGCGGCCGTGTGAATTTTTAGAAACGGTGCGGGCAGCGATTGGCAAAAGAACCGAAACCGTGATTTTTTTCGAGGTTCCCAACGCCCTGTATACGTTGAAGGATCTCGGTATTTGGGACTTGATCTACGAACACTGCTCTTATTTTAGCCCCCATTCCCTGCATATGGCATTTGAGAGATCCGGTTTTGATCCCCAGCATGCTTCTGTAGAGTTTGAGGGACAATTTATCACAATTGAGGCAATACCGGCGTCAGGACATGCGGACGAGATGAATGGAGATGGTCTTGAAGGACTAGATGCTTATGTGGACGAATTTGAGATAAGTTACACCTCCAAAATTCATTCCTGGCGGGAAAAACTGAACGAATGGAAAAGAATAGGGCGAACGGCCGCCTTATGGGGTGCCGGCTCCAAAGGTGCTATGTTTTTAAACAATTTCAAGCAAGATGATCAAATCCAATGCATCGTAGACATCAACCCGCGCAAGCAAGGGCGTTTTGTTGCCGGCACGGGACATGAGATCGTTGCCCCGAAGGATCTCCCTACTCATGATCCCGATAAAATAATCATTATGAATTCGATCTATAAAGAGGAGATCCGGAGGACAGTCCAGGGTATGGGTTTAAAAGCCGAATTGGAATTGGTTTAAGGACAGTTTTCGGATAAGTTGAGGGTGTGACTGAGATTTAGTGCCGCCGAAGGCGTAATTTTGTTTATAGCTTATTGGGTCTCTTTCTTAACCCCAATATGCCAATCCAACCAATAGCCAAAAGGAGCATCGTCGTTGGTTCGGGCACCGAAAACTCAAGTCCTCTTAAATCTGAGTATCCACCGGAGCCAATGTATGTGCTTGTTCCAGTTACAGAATCGATCTTGAAAAGTGCATCTCGGGCTCCATATAAAATGCCATCTGAATTAAACAATATCGTTTGAATTTGCGTACTACCATCCATAAAAGCGTTGACATCTTCAGCATTTGCAGTGTTCGTATCAATACTAATCAGGCCATAGCGCACGTCCCAAGCATAAAGAGCTCCTTTCGGATCAAAGTCGAGACCCTGGATGCCGGAAAAATTCAACTGCCCAATTTTTGAATAATTTCCGTTGGCAAGATCAATCGTCCATAGCTCGTCAAAAAGAAAACTACCAAAAGAGACTCCACCATCCCTAATCATGTATAGCAAATTTTCTTCAGAGAATGCTAAACCTCGTATATTATGGTAAAATGCTGGTATTATTTTGAATGTTTCTCCCTTACCGGAAAATGGATCGAGAGTTATAAAACCTGTAGATCCACCCGCAATACCATACGTTGAAAAAAGACTACCGTTGCTATTGGATGCCAATGCATTCGTTCCACCGACCCCGCTATCCCCAAATTTTATTCCTGCTCCAGTTTTTGCATTTATTTTTGCTACTGAGCCATCATGTGATATTCCGATAAGTGTTGCTTTTGCTAAAACAGGAAAAGAGAGGTAAGCTAAAAGCGAAAATAGCAAAATGAGAGAAGATTTAGGAGAATTGATATTTATCTTCAAACTGCTCTCCTTTTATAAAATTTATAAAATTAGCCAAATTAAATCACAAGGTAACTGGCGAAAATATAGTGATACGACCTTCTATCAATTTTGATCTCCCACCCCAATGGATACATCGGCAGGTGGTTTTTCTGAATAGAAATCTGCAAAAAACATGCAAAATCAGGCGATTGTTTCCTTTAGCGCGATATCAATAGGTTATCTGTCTGATAAGAATAGTTTTTTGAGATTAGTAAGAATTAAATGTCATAAAATTGAGAAAATAATTTCACACTATCACTTCATATCGCCCGACCTATACTTTCCTCAAAGATATGCAAAGGATAGAAGTTATAAGTTCACCACCGATTTTCACACAGTTAAAAATCAAGTTAACATATGATTGATAAGAAGCAGCAGACTGTAATAACTGATTCAGTTAACTTATCTGTTGGCATTTGTGACCAATAACTTAAACCATTAGCCTCTCGCCGCTTTACAACATGAGACACTTTTATTTCCTAATATTAAACCTAATAGGATTATCACTATTTTTTGAGCCTCTGAAACAATTAGTCGGACTTTCATTCTCAAACCCGCTTTATTCGCATGTCATACTGATTCCTGTCATGTCATTATACATTTTAGCAAAGAACAGACTGACAATTTTTGCAGAGTCAGGTTATGCGGTTAATTCAGGGGTAACGGTTATTGCTGCGGGACTGCTGTTTTACGTTGTTGGAACCAGCTACGCCGGGGACCTGAATCAGAATGACTATCTGTCGATGATGATGCTGTCTTTTTGGGTCTGCTTTGGAGGCAGCTTTATTGGAATTTACGGGAAACGAGCTCTTAAGCTGGCACTGTTCCCCTTGATGTTTCTGATATTTATCATTCCAGTGCCAACAATGATTCTTGACCAAGTTATAAATATATTGTTGATCGGATCAGCTGAAACTTCCTACCAAGTATTTCAGATTTTAGATATCCCTATTTTTCGGCAAGAATTCGTGTTCGAACTCCCAGGTATATCCGTCGAAGTTGCCAGGCAGTGCAGCGGGATCCGTTCCACATTGGCACTCACTATAACCGGTGTGTTGGCGGGATATCTCTTTTTAGATACAGGTTGGCGCCGGGTTGTGTTGTGTCTTTGCGTCTTTCCCGTAACTATATTTAAGAATTCTTTGCGAATCGTTACAATTTCGTTGCTTGCTGCCTACGTTGATCCGGTTTTTCTCACGAATCACTGGATTCACAGCGCAGGCGGAAAGCCTTTTTTTATTTTTGCGCTTTTGTTCATGGTCCCGGTATTGTTATTGCTTCGTCGAGGTGAAAGGAAAAAGATAGACTCACCGCCCGCTTCGCTCGACCCAAAGAACACGCGAACATAGATCAGTTTTTTAGTTCTATGGGACACGGATTAACACGGATAATCACGTATCGTTTTCATTGTATCCGCCAATTGGCGGAGATAAAATCGAAGTTATTAAATGTTTTTTAATCTGTATGCACCTGCGAAAATCAATGTCCGAAAATTTATTTTAATATAGACATTGCTCCGATTCATCTTAATCGACCCTTCAACCAATTAGCCATTGTCGCAATGGTGTCTAAACTATGAAAAATATTTCCTGAATGATAGGAAAAATTGCCGATTGGTTGGGAAAAAAATTACACAATATAATATCAGATCTAATTGCAGATAACCTTGAATTTATTTAATTTCGGACACTTAATAACTTTATATGACATTGGCATGTTAATTGAAAACGCCTAAAAGCACACACCACCAGTCAATCATAGGCGATCTGCAGGAGGCACGCGACACCGTGTCAAAGACTAAAAACGGCGATAATATAATTCCCGCCGAAACGTTATTTTCAGGGCTAAATCCAATTTCTGTGAGAAGAAAGTTTTCTACCGTTTCAATCTATAAAGTCGCCTTATTTGCCGGCGATGCGGCGGCGGCGATGGGTGGCTTTGTATTGGGGCAGTGGTTAACCGGATGGAGCCTTCTTCTATTGGATGATATCGGGGTATCCACCGGCTTCTTTATCTTGAGTTTAACGGCAATAGCCTTTTTCCAAACCTATCGACTTTACAGCTATCATTTCTTGTATTCGCTGAAGATGCATCTTAAGTCGCTGGGTAAATCCTTCTGCTGGAGTATTCTGACACTCAGTATAATCCTATTTCTTATCAATAGTTCTTCTTTGCTTGCAGATAATTTTTTTATATTTTTAACATCGTTGTTGTTCGGGGCTTTGGCTTTCCTATTTTTAAGCAGATATCTGTGGAATCATTTGCTCGATTTTCTGACGGCCCTCGGATTGGCCTTTCTAATTGTCGGTCTGACTGGATTGGTCTGTGAAGAAGGTATTCCAGCATTTATAGCCGACGGTTCTGTAGTTGCCCTCTGTTTTTTATTGGCGATCCTGCTGTTGACGTTGACCCGGATATTCCTGGTCCATGTGGTTTTCAATAAATGGTTGCGGCGCTATTTCAGACGTCAGGTCGTTATTGTCGGCTCCGACAATGAAGCCCACAGGATTGTAAGATACATCGTGGAACACAATGCGCCCTTTTGGGTTGTCGGGACCGTGGGATCAGAACCGAGTTGCGGCCTGGACAAGAGTTTGGGTAAAGGATGTCTGGGAGATATAGACAAAATACCGACCATCGCCAACCAGTTCAAAGTTGATGATTTTATCATCACCGACGAGGATATCGACAAACCCACATTGGTTTCAATATTGGATTTTTGCACTTTAGCCGGGATAAATGCCTGGTTTCCGCCCAAGTTGCTGTCCATCATCCACATAAAATTGAACATTGACAATTTCTGCGGTCTGTCTATGATCCGGCTTTGCTCACAGAAGAATACCTGGCTGTTTAGCAAAATAAAACACAGCCTCGATGCGCTGATCACCTTACCATTATTTATTCTGCAGATGCCTCTGTTTCTATTGATAGCCCTGGCAGTTAAGCTCGAATCACCCGGTCCAGTTTTGTACCGGGCCCAGGCAGTTGGTAAAAACGGCCGTGTTTTTACCATGTACAAATTCCGTTCGATGCGGGTGGATTCCAGCAACGAAATTCATAAAAACTATGTCACGAAACTGATCAAAGGTGAAATGCAAAACGACAAAGAGGAAAATAAACCATTAAAAATCACCGATGATCCTCGTGTTACAAAGGTAGGCCGCATTTTAAGAAAGCTAAGCCTGGATGAATTACCCCAACTGATCAATGTGATCAAGGGAGATATGAGCCTGGTGGGACCCAGGCCCTGTCTTCCCTACGAGTTCGAAGTCTACCAGGAATGGTATAAAAGACGAGTATCCGTGCGGGCCGGTATTAGCGGGTTGTGGCAGGTTGCGGGTCGCAGCGAAGTATCTTTTGAAGATATGATCCTGCTAGATCTTTACTACATCTATAATAGAAGCCTTGTGCTTGATTTTAATATTCTGTTCGAGACGATTTTTGTGGTGCTGGGTAAGAAAGGGGCGTATTGATAGGTCATAGCTCATGGCTTATAGCTCATAGCTGATAGTGAATAGAATTTAATGAAGGCTTGGAAGCCCGGAGGCTATAAGGTTGGAAGGCCAAAGGCCAATAAAAGAGTCGACTGGTTAATTGGTTGAGTTAATTTGACTGCAAAACGGTCTGGAAGGTTGGGAGTCGAATTCGCAGGAGCGCGGTCATATAGCTCATAGCTGATAGCTCAAAGCTGAATAGTAAACGTTTGGGCAGAACGTGCACTAAATAAAAGTATGGAATGGATTTTATTTTTTAAAATTAGTAGACAGGGTTTTCAGTCTTCGCTTGCTTTGGTCTTCGTTAGAACTACGCCGCACAAGTTACCTTGGCGCGCCGGATTGCCAGTACTTACTTTTTTAATCCACAGATTTCGCAGATCTCACCCCAGAGCAATAGCTACGACCTGATGAAATAGGCTTCGCTCCAGAGAAATTTGCGCCGCATTACGCAAATTAAATATTTCATTGGGCATGCAGGTTACAATGAATGTGGGGGGGAGATCTCGAAATCTGCCGGGTTTAGTTACTCGTCACGCTTGAGTTCGGCGGGACTGGGTTATGATAGAAATTATCATAGGGTAGACTCAGATCAATGTCTGGGCGGAAGATCCGTGAGAACGGTAAGGGATAAATTTATGTCCACAAGGCCATAATTTCTTGACGTACAGCAGATTCCGCTATATATTGCCCTTAAAAAAAGCATTACCTTACCTTTAAGAAGTCCCTGGTTCGAATTGCAACCTGGCCTGTCATCACCCGCTTTCGGTATTTGAGGATCCAATTTAAATGCTCCTTGAAATCATGTATGGGCATCAATCTTGTGACGCCACATGGCGACGTTTTATAACCTTTTCTTCGCCTGAAGGCGAGTTTTTGAGCATCCCCCAGCGGGATACTAAACAATAATCGTTGGCCGGCCTGAATTCAAAGGTGGCCGGAAACAGGCTCCAAGTGATAGGGAGGGGCTCTGAACCAATTTTTAATAGAATTCTGAAGGAGGATAGAAAAGTGACTGACTCATCTAATAGAAAACTACTGGCTATCGGTGGGACTTGGCCATCGATTCTTCGTCGAACGGCGACTGCGGCCCTGGTCGTGTTGTGCACCGTTCTGTATGCGAGCGTTCCGGCCTTGGCCGGATTGGACGGCGATGGGGTGGCGGACGAACTCGACAACTGTTTGGCCATCCCGAATGCCGACCAGGCCGATAGCGACGGGGACGGGTATGGTGATGTCTGTGATATCGATGCGGTAGCGTACTGGCCCCTGAATGAATCCGGCGGCACGGTTGCCCCGGATGCGGATGGTAGTAATGATTTCACTCTCAGTGGAGCTCCTGTCTGGGCACCCGCCGAGGGGATCAATGGTGCGCTGGCCCTGGATGGAAGCGACGATTTCGGTGGCATAAGCGATGCTGCCCTGGGCACCGCCATACCGTCTCAGAGCGGTGGCTCGACGATTGATTTCACCCTGATGGCCTGGATCTATCCTGAGAGTCTCGACGATCGTCGTCCAATCCTTACCAAGCAGAGGGCCACGAGCAGCGGGAATAGTCGTGGATTCCTGTTCAGTGCCGGAAACTCGGAGGGCGACGGGACGCTATATATAGAAATTTTCAAGGGGGAAAATACGATAACTCCGGACAAGACGGTTTTGAACTCCACCCAACCGCTCACGGTCGGCTTGTGGCAGCATGTGGCAGTCACCTACCATTTCGTGGCGGACGGCACTTCCGAACTCACCTTTTATATCGATGGATTGCCCGCAGGCAGCACATCTACGGCTGTCGGACCGCTGCAGCCGAATCCCCAGCCTCTGGAACTGGGCCGGTATTACTGGTCCGGCGGTTACCAGCGCTATTTCGAGGGACTTCTGGATGATGTTCGCATCTTCGACCAGGCCCTCAGCGCCGAAATGATCCAGAGCATCGCGGCCGGTCCCCGCGATGGTGAACCGCCCAATGTGGGTCCCACGGCGGCCTTCACGGCAACGCCGCCGGGCGGTGATTTCCCACTAACGGTAACCTTTGACGCGACCGGCTCTGATGACATTGACGGTACGATCGACAGTTACGACTGGAACTTCGGAGATGGCAACAGCGGTACCGGCGAAACGACGGAACATACGTTCATTGCTGCCGGCATCTATCAAATCACCCTCACCGTGACCGATGACGATGAGGCGACGGACTCCGCGCAAACAACCATTGTTGTCAGCGATCCAAATGCCGGGACTGGACCGGCCCTACACTGGCCCCTGGATGAGGCCGGCGGCACGATCGCTCCCGAGTTGATTCTGCAGGACGATTTCTCACTGAACGGCGCTCCCACCTGGATGCCTGGTGGAGGCCAATTTGGCGGCGCCCTCGCTTTTAATGGCCAAAGCGACTACGGCCGTCTCGACGACGCTGATGCCAGTCCCGTATTGCCCGGCCAGAGCGGCACTACGACCCAGAGCTTTTCGATAGCGGCATGGATCAATCCGGACAATCTGGCGGATCGGCGCCCGATTCTCGTCAAACAGGGAAGCTCCGTGGCTGGGAACCAGCGCGGATTCATGCTCAGTGCCGGTACAGGGGCAGGGGATGGCAAACTCGAGTTCGAGATATTCAGCTCTAACATCTCCAAGACATCCCTGACTTCCAGCCAGCCACTCACCACGGATCAGTGGCAACATGTTGCAGTTGCCTACGAATATGCAGGGGACGGCAGTTCGACTCTCAAGCTCTACATCCAGGGCGCCGAGGTGGCCAGCACGGATACGGCGGTTGGTCCCATGCAGGGCAACCCGCAACCCCTGGAACTGGGCCGGTATTACTGGAGCCCTGGTTACAGCCGCTATTTCAGCGGACTGATGGATGATGTCCGCGTCTACGATCGGGCACTCAGCCAATCCGAGATCTTCGATGTGATGAACGGCGTAATACCGGGTGGGGATCCCATTGCCATTTTCGATGCGGTGGTGACCGGCTACGACGTTGAACTCGACGCCGGTGCATCCTATGATCCTGGCGGCAGCATCGTCAGCTATGCATGGGATTTTGGTGACAGCACCTCGGGAACCGGCGTCACGGCTCAAAAAACATACAGTACCACGGGTTCAAAGACTATCACGTTGACCGTGGAGGATGATGAGGGCAATACGGACACGGCCCAGCGCGTTGTCGAAGTCCTCGGTGATCCGCCGAACATTGCTCCCATAGCCGTATTCGAGGCGAGCCCGATGAGCGGTGATGTAGACCTCACCGTGAACGTGGATGCGAGCGACTCCAATGATCCGGATGGGACAATCGAAAGCTATGACTGGGATTTTGACGACGGTTCAACCGGAAACGGAATGATGGCAGACCATACCTATACCGAAACTGGTGTTTATGAACTCAAGCTGACCGTGACAGACAACGAGGGCGCCACCGGCATCGCCACGAAAACGATCGTAGTCAGCGAACCGGGTTCCGACGCGGATCCCGTCCTTCACTGGCCGCTGAGCGAATCGGGCGGTACGATTGCTCCGGAGTTGGTGCAATCCGATGATTTCGGCCTCAACGGCGATCCGGTCTGGGAACTCGGTGCGGGTCTGATGGGCGGTACCCTGCGTTTTGATGGCATCAATGACTTTGGTCAACTGCCTGATGGAGCTGCGAGTGCCTTCGTGCCGGCTCAGAGCGGCAGTGTACTTCAGAGTTTTACCATCACCGCCTGGATCAAACCAGAAAATCTGGCGGATCGGCGTCCGATTCTTGTCAAGCAGGGAACCACCGAGGGCGGGAACAAACGCGGTTTCGTGTTCAGTGCCGGTACCGGGGCCGGGGATAGAAAGCTTGAGTTCGAAATGTTCAGCAGTGACAGCACCAAGACATCCCTGGTGTCCAGTCAGCCTCTCAGCGCGGGTCAGTGGCAACATGTTGCGGTTACCTACGAATTTGCAGGTGACGGCAGTTCGACCATCAAGCTCTATATCCGGGGCATCGAGGTGGCCAGCACCGATACGGCCGTGGGCCCGTTGCAGGGCAACCCGCAGCCTCTGGAGCTGGGCAGGTATTACTGGGGCGCTGGCTACAGCCGGTATTTCACCGGACTGATGGATGACGTCCGCGTCTACGATCAGGCACTCAGTCAGTCCGAGATACTGGGGGTCATCGACGAGAACCCGATTGCCGGGGATCCCATCGCCAGCTTCACGACTTCCGTCAGCGACTTCGATTTGGATGTCGATGCCAATGCATCCTTCGATCCGAACGGCACCATCACGAGTTACGCCTGGGATTTCGGCGACGGTGCAACAGGATCCGGTGTAACGGCGCAGCATACTTATGGCAGCAGTGGTGAAAAGACGATCACCTTGACAGTAACCGATGACACTGGAGCCACAGGCACCACCCAGCGCACGGTGCAGATTTTCGGTTCTGGCGCATCCGACGAGTTGCTTGTCTTCGATTGGAACCAACCCGTGCAAAAGTCTCATCACGGTTTCCCGCGGAATCAGCCGCCCCTGGCATCCGCCAACGGAGACTGGACGAGTCCGATCAACTATGCAGACGGGACATTTCACTTCCGGGTCGAGATCCGCTCGATGCCGGTCACGCAAGCCATGCGGACGCAGTTCTGCGTGTGGCAGTACAATTTATCGCTCGAAACTTGCGGTTCCCTGTTTCCTCTCGTTGCTGATCCGGGCACCGTTGTCACCTGGTCACAAACGATACCGAGTATGTGGAAGAAGGACGGCAATCCAATTGACTGGGAAAATCCGCGGCAGCGCTATGGTGTCGCCATCAAGAACCAGGCCGGCCAGCCCGTTAGTGACTACCTGGGTTGGAACTGGAACGGCGAAGATCCAGACGAATGGTATCCTCTGGATTGGCGGTTCACCGTAGTTGTCGTAGCTCAGGGTGGGACGTTCAGCGGATGGAATAACTACATCCCCTGATCCCCGTCTGATAAAACCTGGAAACCCTCCACCGACAACAACCAGTTGGTGGAGGGTTTTTTATTTTTCTAACCTTGGATAATATTAAACGTATGTTAAGGTGCCGGTATTTGCAGCGCAAAATCATCCCAGTATTTGGCGCCCGAACCGTAACTCCACACACCGATCTTGCCGCTGGTCAGCCGACCGGCACTGTCATCGTAGGCATCGATCTGCCAACCGGTCGGTTCGCCGGAGCCCTCCGGCCAGATGTTGGCTCTGATTTCAGTGCGGTTGCCGGTATCGATTACCTCAATCTGATACCTGTACCAGGTGCCGGCCGTCGGAATGACGCCACTCTCAATATCTCCAGACAGTGTTGCCGTGCCGTGCGGGGAGAGATGAAAGGCGTTGCCGCCATACCGGCGCAGCCGATAATAGGTATCAGAATTCGGATAGTCGCTCAAAAACGTCACCCCGATGCCGCCGGTTGAAGCGCTTACAAACATGCGCCCGGAAAACACAAATCCAACCGCCGCATCGTAGGCCGCGGCTGCGTAATGGGAATGAATATTAGCAGACGTTGAGGTCGTGCCAAAGGCCATCTGACCGCCCACATCATAGGTCTTGAACAGGCTATCATTTTCCACCATGCTGTTGTTGGCACCGGTGTCCATCCAACCCCCAGGATCGCTTCCCTCCGCATAACCGCTAAAATCCTCAAAATATTCGAAGGTGAGCTCGGTCACCGTCAAGGTGGCCGGGTTGCTGTACACGCCTGCAGGAAGCGCATCATTTGCCACAAAACAACGGAAAGATGCACCGTTGTCATCAGGGAAAAGCGTCTCGGAAATTGTGTAAGACGAACCGGTGGCATCCGCTATATCTTCCCAAACTGTACCGTTGCGGCGTTGCCATTGATAGCTTAGAGGCATCGTACCCGCCGCCGCCACCGTGAATGTGGCTGACTCTCCCTCGTTGACGCTGATATCGACAGGATGGGTTACGATACTGGCCGGTTGGTCGGGCTCAGATACCGTCACAGTGTTTTGCATAGTGCCGGTAGCACCCTCATTGTCGGTTACCGTCAACTCAACGGTATAAATACCGGCTGTTTCGAAAGTATGATTAACCGGACTGCCCGTGGCGTTGTTGCCGTCACCAAAATCCCAAGCAAAGGAAACAATGGTGCCGTCCGCATCATATGAATCAGAGCCGTTAAAATCCACCAACAACGGCGCTAAACCTGTGGATGGGGTCATTGTAAAGTCGGCCACCGGTGGAAGGTTGACAGGTGCCAGCATTTGCACTGCAAAATCATCCCAGTATTTGCTGCCCGAATCGTAACTCCACACACCGATCTTGCCGCTGGTCAGCCGACCAGCGCTGTCATCGTAGGCGTCGATCTGCCAACCGGTCGGCTCGCCGGAGCCCTCCGGCCAGATGTTGGCTCTGATTTCAGTGCGGTTGCCGGTATCGATTACCTCAATCTGATACCTGTACCAGGTGCCGGCCGTCGGAATGACACCGCTGTCGATATCTCCAGACAGCGTTGCCGTGCCGTGCAGGGACAGATGAAAGGCGTTGCCGCCATACCGGCGCAGCCGATAATAGGTATCAGAATTCGGATAGTCGCTCAAAAACGTCACCCCGATGCCGCCGGTTGAAGCGCTTACAAGCATGCGCCCGGAAAACACAAATCCAACCGCCGCATCGTAGGCCGCGGCTGCGTAATGGGAATGAATATTAGCAGACGTCGAGGTCGTGCCAAAGGCCATCTGACCGCCCACATCATAGGTCTTGAACAGGCTATCATTTTCCACCATGCTGTTGTTGGCACCGGTGTCCATCCAACCCCCAGGATCGCTTCCCTCCGCATAACCGCTAAAATCCTCAAAATATTCGAAGGTGAGCTCGGTCACCGTCAAGGTGGCCGGGTTGCTGTACACGCCTGCAGGAAGCGCATCATTTGCCACAAAACAACGGAAAGATGCACCGTTGTCATCAGGGAAAAGCGTCTCGGAAATTGTGTAAGACGAACCGGTGGCATCCGCTATATCTTCCCAAACTGTACCGTTGCGGCGTTGCCATTGATAGCTTAGAGGCATCGTACCCGCCGCCGCCACCGTGAATGCGGCTGACTCTCCCTCGTTGACGCTGATATCGACAGGATGGGTTACGATACTGGCCGGTTGGTCGGGCTCAGATACCGTCATAGTGTTTTGCATAGTGCCGGCAGCACCCTCATTGTCGGTTACCGTCAACTCAACGGTATAAATACCGGCTGTTTCATAAGTATGATTAACCGGACTGCCCGTGGCGTTGTTGCCGTCACCAAAATCCCAAGCAAAGGAAACAATGGTGCCGTCCGGATCATATGAATCAGAGCCGTTAAAGTCCACCAACAACGGCGCTAAACCTGTGGATGGGGTCATTGTAAAGTCGGCCACCGGTGGAAGGTTGACAGGTGATAGCATTTGCACAGCAAAATCATCCCAGTATTTGCTGCCCGAATCGTAACTCCACACACCGATCTTGCCGCTGGTCAGCCGACCAGCGCTGTCATCGTAGGCGTCGATCTGCCAGCCGGTCGGTTCGCCGGAGCCCTCCGGCCAGATGTTGGCTCTGATTTCGGTGCGGTTGCCGGTATCGATTACCTCAATCTGATACCTGTACCAGGTGCCGGCCGTCGGAATGACACCGCTGTCGATATCACCAGACAGCGTTGCCGTGCCGTGCGGGGACAGATGAAAGGCGTTGCCGCCATACCGGCGCAGCCGATAATAGGTGTCTGAATTCGGATAGTCGCTCAAAAACGTCACCCCGATGCCGCCGGTTGGAGCGCTTACAAACATGCGCCCGGAAAACACAAATCCAACCGCCGCATCGTAGGCCGCGGCTGCGTAATGGGAATGAATATTAGCAGACGTTGAGGTCGTGCCAAAGGCCATCTGACCGTCCACGTCATTGGTCTTGAACAGGCTATCATTTTCCACCATGCTGTTGTTGGCACCGGTGTCCATCCAACCCCCAGGATCGCTTCCCTCCGCATAACCGCTAAAATCCTCAAAATATTCGAAAGTCGTGCCTTCGTCGTGCACGATAATCGTTACCGAATCGGTATCGGTCGCATTCTCATCATCGGTCACCGTCAGCTCTGCAATGTAGCTATCGGGATTCAGATAGGTGTGGCTTGGGTCTGCCTGATTCGATGTGTTGCCGTCACCAAAATCCCATGAATATCCAACTATAGTGCCGTCGATGTCATAGCTGCTGCTCCCGCTAAACGTTACTGCCAGCGGGGCCGTACCCATGCTCGGAACTGCCCCGATCACCGCCACAGGGGGCGAATTGCCCCCGAGAATTACAGAATTGAAGGCATTCACGCGTCCTGCCCCCAACTTGCCTGCGAAACCGGGATTCAGATCATCAATGGGATCAGCACCATCATACAGTCTCTGTTCGACAACTGCGGCTGAAAGAGATGGGGTCTGAGACCAGATCAATGCCGCGACACTAGCAGTCAACGGGGTCGCCATTGATGTTCCATCCAAGAAAGCAGAATAGTCCGTCCCAACATTGTTATGATCGTGATAGAGGCTGAGGATATTTACCCCCGGCGCTGATATATCCACCCAAGTACCGTAGCTGGAGAAATCCGCTATTCTGTCATTTTCATCAGTAGCGGCAACAGAAATGATGTCCGAGCGTCCCGCCATGTAGTCAGCAATTTCATTGTTGGCATTCCCGGCCGATTTAAAGATCAGCCCGCCTTGGGCCAGAAAATAGTCGATTGCAGCGCCGAGACCGCCGGTATTAGAAGACCCCCAGCTGCAGGTCGCGATTCTCGCGCCCATATCAGCAGCATAATAAAACGCCTGGGCGGCCCAATCCATGCGAACCAGTCCAATCTCGCTCACACCAATTCCAAACCAGTCTGCAGAGTAACCGATTCGAAGCGCCATCACCCTCACGCCGTTCGCAGTGCTTTCCAATGACCCGTTTCCATATCCTCCGGCGGGAGAGGCGACCTGATAGCCATTGTTACTGATAGCTGATACATTTCCAGCACAATGCGTACCGTGGCCATTGAAATCACTTGGGTTATTGTCTGGAACATCACCATCTTCTCCCGGCCACAACGGATGCGGATCGGAACCGACATCATCCACGAAGTCCCACCCCAGGATATCATCGTCATAACCATTGCCGTCGTCATCCACCCCAGGAACGCCGTCTCTCTCGGCGGTGTTCACCCACATGTTTCCCGCAACCGATAAAAGGTCGTTTACTTGGGCATTCGCGCCACCCAGATCCCTGTGATAGTAACGGACGCCGGTATCGAGAACTGCCACGGTGATCTCTTCCCGGCCGGTTTCGATATCCCAGGCTTCTGGAGCGTCCATGTCTGCATCGTTGATCTGGTTGAGATGCCACTGACTGTTAAAAAAAGAGTCATTGGAATCGGCAGTAATTGCATGGACCCCAATTGGTTGGACATCGAGAATTCCTGGAATCAATTTATATTCGCGAACCAGGTCATTCAGATCAACCTCACCCGCAAATTTAAGTATGTGCCAGCCCGACAGATCGATTGCCCTGCCTCGAAAATTTCTACTTTCGGCCTCGGGGAACTGGCGCAGAATCGATATAATATTATATCGTGCACCCAGTTGGTCCACTCCTGAAAATCCCGTCCTCCCGTGAGAAAGTTGCAGTCTGTCTATCTTCCCCAACCTTGATTGATCAAACTTGACAACGATCTCATTGGGAACGTAACCGACAAAACTGGGTACGTGGGTTCGGTCGACATTAACAATATTGATATCAGCGGCAAAAATGGTGCTGCCTGTGGTAAGGCTGAACAGTAGGATTGCAGTTGCGATTCGGTTCATGACTTACACCCCTTGATCGATTTAGAAACCGAACTTCTACAGATTTGATATGATCAAAGCCATTTATCTCTAACGAATTTGCCGCCCCCGGCTTCTGAAAGCAACGATAAACCATTTCATCATCCGCAGCAGGATTTCTTCCTTGCGCTCGCGCTTTATATTCGCAATATAATTTCCGATCCCTGTGATAATGAAGAATTCGCCAGATTCAAGCTTGCTCTAAAGGATTTCAAAAAACCTCTCTACGTAGTCTGACGATAGTTTTCGGGCCCATCCGTTTTCGGCGGACGCTGTTTAGACAATCACGGCTTTGGTGAGTATCATGGAAAGGTCTTATAGGGTGCATATATAGATTTAAGAGGCCGTATTGTCAAGAAAAATGGTATTATGGCTGGTCGGGAGGTAATTCGCCTTAAAACGAAACTTGTATAACAATATTTAATGATCATATCGGCATATTCTGTTATACTCCGATACGAAACGGAGGCAGATTCTGTTGCCAGAAATCTGGAACCCTAATTATTTATTTTCAGTTGCAGAATTGACAGTCTCGTAAAAAGTCGAAACTCGACCTTTTCCCTATAAGGCTGGAGGAATTTCGTCCTCGCTGGGGCCTTTTGCAAGGGGGCTTCCCCATAATCCCGGTTCTGTCATTGGTCGCTGATTTCTAAGCAACTGTTATGAAGATAATTACTCAAAATTATTTACTTTTTTACATAATTTTATAAATACACCTTCTCGACCTTTGAAATATATCCAAATTATCCTTAATTAACTATTTGAAATCTTATTGTTTAATTTTTTCAACCATTTACTGCTTGATTTTTGCACATTATTTGCATATCTTATTCCGTAGAAAATCTTTTGACAAATTGAAATTCGTCGTAAGGTGAAATAGGAATACCACGGGCCTCCAAGGGACGTGAGATAGATACTTTGAGATAGCCGGGTTTCCATGGTTCTTGGTTGCCTGGCTTTTTTCATCCTTATCACATCTTTTCAGAATCCAGATTCCCAAAACCGGGAAAGAAAATGTAAGATAATATCGATGCGGTACGTTACTTCCATGCGGAATGATTACATTTATCTAACCGTTGCCTCCGAGGCACCGCAGGGTGAATGCTTCGGAGCAGTTCAATCAAGAAAAATTTTCATATCATTGGCGCGGCATTTTGTTGCTCTTTTGTTGACGTTGATGTTCTTTGTTCCTTTTATTGTCGGCGCTGTCCATGCCGAAGGCGAACCGCCGGTCGCCGTCGAAGATAGCTACGCGACAGATGAAGGTGGGGTGCTGAATCCGGCTGCTCCGGCGGTGCTGGCAAATGACACTGATGCTGAAGAAGATACATTGTCGGCTGCAATTGACTCTTTACCATCCTTTGCCTCGGCCTTTACGCTGGAGGCCGACGGTTCTTTTAACTACACCCACGACGGAAGCGAGAATTTTACCGACACATTCACTTACACTGCTTCAGATGGAACGGGCACATCCGCACCCGCCACCGTAACGATTAATATCAGTCCCATCAACGATGCGCCGCAGATTAGCTCGACGGCGCCGACTGCCGCGACAGAGGACGTGTCCTACAGCTACCAGGTGGAGGTGGTTGATCCGGATGATGCGAACAACGGCACGGACCTGAGCTTTAACTTGTCCCGGATTCCCCCCCTGTATATGCGGGTTACTCGTACGGGCGACAGTTGGACGCAGCGCTATTCACGTGACGGGGTCAATTGGTCTTCGGGTGCGGTGTTTAGCCGATCGCTGGCGGTCACATCGGTGGGGGTGTATGCGGGCAATTCGGGCGGCAGTTCGCCGGCGCACACGGCAGTGGTTGACTATTTTTTCAAAACGGCTACGCCGATCATTCCCGAAGACGGCAATCAGTTATTCACGGTGACTGTGAATGTGACCGGCGGCGGCAATGTGGTCAAGAATCCGGATCAGGCGGTTTACACGATAGGGGATGCGGTGTGGCTGACAGCCGTTCCGGCCGCGGGATGGAGTTTTGAAGGCTGGGGCGGAAATGCATCCGGGTTAGAGAATCCGGTTGCCGTTGCGGTTACCGGCGATCTGGTGATCGATGCCGCTTTTGTCGAAGTGCCAGCCACGGAATATACGTTGGATGTTTCGATGGTGGGTTCGGGCCAGGTGGAGCTCGAGCCGCCGGGCGGTTTGTATTCGGAGGGCACGACGGTGGAGTTGCGGGCAGTGGCCGATGCGGGCTGGCAGTTTGGCGATTGGAGCGGTGATTTGAGCGCTGCGACCAATCCGGTCAGTCTGACTATGACCGGGGATTATGCCGTAACCGCAACTTTTGAACCGGATACGACCCCGCCGGCGATCAGCAGCATTTTGGTCCATCCTCTTGATACATCGGCCACAGTGAGCTGGCAGACAGATGAACCCACTACTGTGGTGGTGGGTTACGGTGAGACCACTGCTTATGAGCTGGGCTCAGTGCCGGATGCGAATCTGGTTCAGGATCACACAGTGACGTTAACGGGACTTTTTCCGGGGACCACCTATCATTTGCAGGTTACGGTTTTTGATAACAGCGGCCATGAAACCATCTCTTCGGATGTAGTTTTTTCGACCTCGGTTGATTTGTCCGGCATTGATTCGGATGATTTTAGCGCTGCGGTGCTAAACACCGATATTTGGACGTTTGTGGATCCGGTTGGAGACGGGCAAGTGTCGATGACGGGCACACAGCTTGAGATTTCGGTTCCGGCGGGCACATCGCACGATATATGGGCATCGGGCAATTTTGCCCCCCGAGTGATGCAGGCGG
>Ga0209454_1000207_pt1 | contig 34070 bp, 22 predicted proteins | sample WorMetHERISLAND1_2_FD_187400 | JGI IMG/M metagenome (GOLD analysis project Ga0209454, IMG submission 187400) | Marine gutless worms symbiont microbial communities from Max Planck institute for Marine Microbiology, Germany - Olavius geniculatus... | ecosystem: Host-associated > Annelida >... | reverse complement strand
TAAACGGGATGATGGAAATCGTTGAGTACCATTTACAGCGCAATCTAACGGCTTACAAATCGCATCGTAAGAAAAAGGTCCGACTCGCTCAAAAACTTAAGGCCGAAGTTTCGCTGTAGTGTTAAGAAACTAAAGGTTTCAGGTGCCGGGATTTAGTACATCGGCTTTAAGGGAATCCGACGTACTCAATCCCGGCCCCTGAAACCTAAAAGGAAGAAATTATGGGAAACATATCCGTTGAATATACTACTTATACTCCCTGGGGAAATTGTATTGTGGTTTCCAATGAAACGGTGGATGTTGTCGCGACTCTTGATTTTGGACCCAGAATTATTCGTTGTGGATTTGTCGGTGCCAGGAATCTCTTCTTTGAAGACCGCGACAATTTCATCACTTGCGGCAAAGAAGCTCATGCAGCTTTTCACCGCGAATCATGGAAGTTGTATGGCGGATATCGATTTTGTGCAAGTCCGGAATCGCTGCCGGAAACGTATTATCCAGACAACCATAATGTCGACTGTGAAGTAATTGATAATGGATTTATTCTCAAAGCCCCAATAGAATCCTGGACCAAGATTCAAAAAGAAATCGAAGTTCAAATCAAGAGCCATGAGGCTAAAATCGATATCGTTTCAAAAATTACCAATCACGGCCGAGAACCCGCCACTTTGGCCCCTTGGGGCATTACGGTTTTAGACGGCGGCGGGAAAGAAATAGTCCCCCAACCTCCTACCCCAGAGAAATTGGAGAACATGGGAATCGGTCTTCTGCCAAATAAAGTTGTCGCATTGTGGCCATATTCAGCAATGAACGATGAACGCGTGACATGGGGTAAAAAATTTGTGACCCTCACTCATGATTCCACAAACAGCGCCCCTTTCAAATGCGGCCTGGTAAACACAAGTGGATGGGCGGCCTATTTTAATCATGACAGCTTGTTTGTTCAATACTGTCAGTACAATCCGCATGGAAGCTATCCTGACCTGGGAGTTTCTTATGAAACCTATACGAATCAGTACTATGTTGAATTAGAAACCTTAGGTGTCCTCCAAACGGTTCTTCCTGGACAGGCGGTTTCGCATCATGAAATGTGGGAGCTCTTTGATTCTGTTTCGATGCCGGGCAACGATGAATCGGAGATTGAAAAAAGCCTGGTGAACTACTTACAATTGTAAAGATCCGAAACCAGAGAGCTCGAAAAGAAACTAATGAACGTCGAACATCGAACGTCCAACATCGAACATCGAATAATGTATTCTGCCTGTCGTGAGTCTTTTGTCGAACGGTCCATTTAAAACGATTGAGCGACTTGTGGGGTCGTAGCTCGAAGAGCGAAGCCCCAAGCGATTCCACCATTCGTCAATCGTCATTCGACATTCGTCATTCCCTGAAGTTTCATAAGAGCGCTGCCTCTGGCCGCGGGGGCGTCCAGTCTGATCAAAAAAAAATAAACTGTTGTGAACCGGTTTCGAAATCGGCGGTTGTTGGGTTTCGCATTTCATGACGACTTCGGAAAAATGTAGGTTGGGTAGAGTGCAACGAAACCCAACAAAGCCCGGAGTTGGCTCAACCCAACCTACAACGGCAACCTGGCCTAAGATGCAATCAAATATAGCTTCTGAAATGTAGTTTCACACGAGCGCCGGCCTCTGGCCAAATAACGGCCAGTCTGATTAATAAAAGAAGCTTCAAAAAGTAAATTTTAGATTTTGAAATGCGGATTTTGGATTTAAGGTATTCTGCCTGTCGTGAGTCTTTTGTCGAACGGTCCATTTAAAACGATTGAGCGACTTGTGGGGTCGTAGCTCGAAGAGCGAAGCCCCAAGCGATTCCACCATTCGTCATTCGTCAAACATCATTCGTCATTTCATGAAGTTTCATAAGAGGTGTCAGGTGCCAGCAATTGAGGTCGATACACTGGATTTAGATCGATCATGATTTGGATTTCCATTCACCGCTGGTGAACTTAATCCATAACCCAATTAGGATTCTTTTTTACTGACACCTGAAACCAGAAACGGTTCACAGACATTTTTTCAAATTAAATTCCGGGTTCGGGAATAAATTTAAAGAGGACGCTTTTTTTTCTTGACACCCATCTGCCATCTGGTATACGAGATGGCAGATACCGCTTAGTCGATCTTCTTAAAGTGCTTGGACCGGATTCCTGAAAGGCTCGTTGATCAACAAAAAGGGAGGATAAAAATGTCTGATGTCGAATGCGTCGTTGATTGTCAGAATACTCTGGGGGAAGGCGTATCCTGGTCGGTTGATGAGCAAAAGCTTTACTGGGTGGATATCGAAAAATCCGAGCTCAGATGTTATGACCCGGCATCCGGGAAGACCGAGGTCTGGCAAACACCTGAGCGCGTCGGCTCCTTTGCGTTTCGGCAGCAGGGTGGACTGTTGGTTGCCTTTGAATCCGGCCTGGAATTTTGGGATCCGGCCAGTGGTCAACGCGAGCGAATTCAAGATTTCGAACCGGATTTATCCACCACCCGCACCAATGACGGCCGCTGTGACCGTCAGGGCCGCTTCATCGTCGGTGGCATGAACGAGGCTGATGACGGTAAGCCGATCTCTAATGTTTATCGATTTGACCAGGATCTGAGTGATCATCTGATTATTTCCAACGTGACCTGTGCCAACAGCACCTGTTTCAGTCCCGACGGCACGGTCATGTATTTTGCCGACACGCCGACCGGTCAAATTTGGGCCTATGACTATGATGCCGACACCGGAGCAGTCGCAAACAGACGGGTATTTACCGATTTTTCCGATCAGCCCGGCATGCCGGACGGTTCGATCGTCGACGCGGAAGGATTCTTATGGAACGCCCAGTGGAACGGCTATCGGGTGGTTCGGTATCGACCCGACGGAACCATCGATCGAATCGTGGACATGCCCGTGATGAATCCTACCTGTGTGGCATTTGGCGGCAAAGATCTGGATGTCCTGTATGTGACCACTGCCCGTTACCTGATGACGCCGGAGCAAATTGAAGCCGAGCCCCTTTCCGGTGGCCTGTTTGCCGTCAAAGTTGACGTGAAAGGGCTCAATGAACCCAAGTTTTGCGGCTGAACCGACGTATAAGATTTTGGATTTCGATAATGGAATAACTCACGCAGGAAAACTTAAACAAAGGAGGGAAAGGAAAATGGTAACCAGACAAAAGATTCATATTATTTTTGCAGTAATTGTCAGCCTGATGCTTGTAACCTCAATTCCGGCCCTGGCGATAGACTATGCCAAACCAGTGGCGCTCAAAGCAGGCGCCCAGGCCGGTCTAGATTCCATTGAGAAGAAGGCCGCCGCCAAATTGCGGATCGCGTATATGCCGCCGGCTACCGAATTCAATTATTATATCGCCATTGGCGAAGGCGTAAAAGACATGGCCGGCAGGCATGGTGTCGATTCGTTTATGCTGGCGCCCCAAAGTGGTGCCGATATCAACGGTCAAATGGGGATGCTGCAGGATGTTATCAGCCAAAGCGTCGACGCCATTATCATTTCAACCCACGACGAAAACGCGGCGGCACCTTTAATTAAAAGAGCCGTCAAGCAGGGTATCGTCATCGTCATCGTTAATTCTGATATTCCGAACTTCCCGTCACCCGTGCATGCGGTGGTTGGCTATTCCCAGCGGAAAGGGACATTTAAAATCGGCCAGTATGCGTTAGCCAAAGCCGGCAGCAAAGCCTTAAACGTCGGTGTCATTGAGGGACAGCCCGGCTATCACTCCACGGAACGATGCGGCGGATTTCTGGATGCAATCAAGGGTTCCAACTTCAAGGTTGTCGCCAGCTTGGACGGTAAGTGGAATGTTGAAGGCGGTAATGCGGCCGGCATGGATATTTTGCAGGCGCATCCTGAAATCGACTTGCTGTTCGCCGCCAACGACTACATGATCATGGGTGCCGCAATGGCCGCCAAAGCGCTGGGACGCAGGGATCTGATGCTTTTAGGCAATGACGGGGACACCGCCGGTTTGGAAGCCATTTATGAAGGCCGGGTAACCGGTACGGTCGACACCACGCCCTTTGTTATGGGTCAAATTGCCCTGCAGGTGGTGCTGGATATTTTCAACAAATCTTTTGACGGTGGTTTTGTGGAAACTCCCACAGTCATCCGCGACAAAGGGAATATTCTTGAAGCGCTGCAGCATCCGGAGAAACTGTATCCCAAACCTTCGAAAAAATATTAGAGGGATACTAAGCCGAGTATTTTAGGAGCATGTATGGTTCGCAGCGGTCAGCCAGTTTGGGAATTACAGGGTATCACCAAGCAATTCCCGGGTGTCAAAGCCAATGATGATGTGTCCTTGTCGATATATCCCGGCGAAATACACGGGCTCATGGGTGCCAACGGGAGTGGCAAGTCAACCCTCATCAAAATTTTTTCGGGCGTCTATCACCCGGAGGCGGGTGAAATCCTGCTAAACGGCAAGCCCATCAAAATGGAAAGTCCGGTGGTGGCCCGCAAACATGGTATTGCCACTGTGTTCCAGGAGTTTTCTCTCGTACCTTCGTTGACGGTCAAGGAAAATATATTCCTTGGCCGTCTCATCACCAAGCCTCAAACCAAATTTGTAGACTGGAATGCGATCTACGAAGCGGCAAATCGCATTCTGCGTCGCCTGGAAATCGATATTGATCCGGATACCGAAGTCGCCGATTTGCCGGTTGCCGGACAACAATTTGTTGAAATCGCCAAGGCTTTCGCGGCTGACGCGTCGATGCTGATTCTCGACGAGCCCACCACGGCCCTGGGGATGGACGATATTAAGCGTCTTCACGGGCTATTGCGACGAATGGCCCAGGAAGACAAATCCGTCCTTTATATATCACACCGCTTGGATGAGGTCGTTGACATCGTCGATACGATTACGATCCTTAAAGACGGCCGCGTAGTCAGTACGGCCGAGGAATCCAGCGTGGATGTGGATTATATCATTACCCGCATGGTGGGTGAAGATGTAAAGGGCCACTATCCCAAGGAAGACAATTGCAGCCCGGAAGTTTTGTTAAAAATTGATAATATCAGTACTGAAAATAAAGTTAACCATGTCACCTTTGACGTGAACCGGGGCGAAGTGTTTGGATTGGGTGGTGTCCTGGGCTCCGGCCGCACGGAAATCGCACGGGCGCTGTTCGGTCTGGACCCGCTGACCGGCGGTAGTATTTCATTGCGGGATCAGAAGCTGATCTTTAAATCTCCCCAACAAGCAATTGCGGCCAATTTTGCGTTCGTAACTGAAAACCGCAAAGTCGACGGTCTTTTTTTTAATTTCAAAAGCCCGCAAAACCTTACCATCGCCAATCTGGATGAACTGCTGACAAGCGGCTTTCTGAGTTTGAAAAAAGAGGCTCAGGTTTGTCGATCCTTTATTGATAAGATGGAAATATCGGCAAATGCAGAAGATCAGTTGGTCGGTTTTTTGTCGGGCGGCAATCAACAAAAAGTGGTTATCGCCAAATGGTTGTTTGCCGATGCGGACGTTTTCATCTTGGACGAGCCGTTTCGCGGCATCGACATCAAGGCCAAAATCGCCATCTGCCATTTGATCAACCAATTAACAGCACTAAAAAAGGCCGTTATTTTAATTAGCTCGGAACAAGATGAGCTGCTGACCATGAGTGATCGCGTCGGCCTGGTCAGGTTTGGAACCATTGAAAAAATAGTCAAGGCCCGGGAGCTGGATCCAACTGATTTGGTTCAAAGCTCAGCCGAAAATTAACAAATTCAAAACTGATGAATTCGTAAAAAGTCGAATTCATCATGTGTTTGGTGTTTCGTGTTTGGTATTTGGTAAAACCCTTCGCACGTCATATCAAGATGCTATACCTCTAAACACTGAACACCAAATACTAAACACTCTCGTAAACAGGTCGTTTTCCGACTTTTTACGAGACTATTAAAACTGGATTGATCAAAATACACAGCAAGCGCAACACACGAGCATGGCCTCTGGCCAAAAAAACGGCCAGTCTGATCAAAGAAAAGAAACTAATGAACGTCGAACATCGAACGTCCAACGTCGAACATCGAATAAGGTATTCTGTCTTTTATAAAACGACTGAGCGACTTGTGGGGTCGTAGCTCGAAGAGCGAAGCCCCAAGCGACTCCACCATTCGTCAATCGACATTCGTCATTCGTCATTTCATGAAGTTTCACAAGAGGGGTTGGGAAACGATCCCTCCGGCTCATGTCGATCCCGACGCGTAAAAAAAAGATTGATGCACGTCTCACGTTAGTGCGAACGAGGTTCTGACCAATGGATAAAATTCGCGATATTATAAAATCTGCTCTGCGCTCTCAAGCCGCGGGGCCACTGGTCGCAACGATATTTGTGGCGGTTTTGGTCGCCCTGACGACACCGCGCTTTCTGATGGCCAATAATTTGGGAAATATTGCCCTGCAGGTCAGTATTACTGCCCTGATGGCGATTGGTTCGACCATCGTGATTTTCTCCCAGGGCATTGATCTGAGCCCCGGCTCGATGGTGGCCCTCATCACCATGGTCTTCGCCGTTCTGGTAAAATTTGTGGGTCTCCCCTTACCGGTCGGCATTGCGATTATTCTCGTTCTGGGATCTTTACTGGGCAGTCTCAACGGATTTATCACCGCCTATATTCGCATTCCATCGTTTATAACGACACTGGCCGGCTTGAGTGCATATCGCGGTCTGGCCTTTATGTTCAATAACGGCTCCCCGGTATTCTCTATCTCCGATTACCTCGACCCGATTTTTTACGGCAAGCTATTTGGCATCCCGCTTCCTTTATACTATGTGGTGGCGTTCTATGCGTTGGCCGTAGTTTTTATGCGCTATATGAAACTTGGCCGCAGAATATATGCCGTCGGCGGCAATGCCGCCGCTGCCGAATTGTCGGGCATCAACGTCAAGCGAATTCAGCTGTTGGCTTTTGCCATCGCAGGTTTTATGGCAGCCGTAGCCGCGGTCTTGATGGCGGCCCGCCTGAATTCGGGCTCGCCCAACTATGGCGTCGGCATGGAATTGCAGGCGATTGCAGCCGCGGTGATCGGCGGTGCCAGTCTCAGTGGCGGCCGAGGCAGTATCATTTCGACCCTTTTCGGTGCCTTGACCATTACGATTGTACAAAATGGCCTTAATCTGAATGCCGTTCCAACATCTTTGCAAAACATCATCATCGGCCTAATTATTCTCTCCGCGGTCGGTATCGATATGTGGCGCGCGGAGTTATCAGCCATGCTGCAGCGAGTAATCCCGGGTATGGGCAAAAATAATTTGTGATAACGTTATAGGCTTTTTCCAAGACTCCACCTGGAAATAGCGGCCCCTGCGGGGCAGTAAGACAACGAAAGGAGAAGTAGCAAATGACTAAAATGTCTAAATTGCCTAAAATGACTAAAGTTAAGGTATGCTGTCTATTTAAAATGATAGAAATCCACAATTTTAGATCATTTTAGTCATTTTAAATTTTAGTTCATTTTTAATTATATATTGTCACGAAGGTGCCACTAAGCGTCTGTTTATTTTTCTAACAAATACTATCATTTCAATTAAAAGGAGACAACATTATGAATTATCCAAGAACTTTTTCTCACATCGGTCTTTCGGTCACCGACCTGGACAAGGCGGTCGAATTTTATACGAAGGTCTTTGGCTGGTATGTCATCATGCCGCCGACCCTTATCGTATCGGATGACAGCGCGATCGGCGTCATGTGCGACGACGTATTTGGCAAGGGTTGGGAGAAATTTAAAATCGCCCATCTGTCCACCGGCGATAAAATCGGCGTTGAACTATTCGAATTCAAAAACGCCCAGCCGCCTGAAAAACATTTTGAATACTGGAAGACCAGCATTTTTCACTTTTGTGTCCAGGATCCGGACTTGGAAGGTTTGGCCGAAAGAATCGTCAAATATGGCGGCAAACAGCGGATGCAGGTTCGTTACTATTATCCGGATGAAAAACCCTATCGCATGGTTTATTGCGAAGATCCGTTTGGCAACATTGTCGAGATATACAGCCATAGCTATGAATTAACCTATTCTGCGGGCGCCTACGTATAATCCGCGCAGGTGCTGATTAGTTCGTTGATTTCGATTGGGTGGGTATGAGCCGGAAATTAGATCTGTGGCTCTAAACGGTGATCTTGCGGGGACTGTTTGGGCGTGGGCCAGGTTCGGTCTATGCGCTTGAAGGAGATAAAATGAGCAAGTTCAAAGTATACATCAGTGATTACGATTATCCGGATCATGAGATTGAAAAAAGTATATTAGAACCGATCAATGCAGAAGTCATCGGACTGCAATGCAAAACCGGCAAAGAACTGCCGGAACTCGCCAAGGACGCCGACGCGATTTTGCAGCAATACGCCAAGATTCCCCGTGAAACCATCGAGAAATTGACGAAATGCAAGGCGATTTGTCGCTATGGCATCGGCGTGGATATTGTCGACGTTCAGGCCGCCGCTGAACATGGCATTGTGGTAACCAATGTCCCGGATTATTGCATTGACGAAGTGGCCGACCATACGATCGCCATGGGTATGATGTTACTGCGTCGAATCCCGGCCTACAATGCGGCAACCCACGCCGGCAAATGGCATTGGCAGGAGTCCGGCGCACCCATCTTCCGGTTTCGCAATCAAACCTGGAGCATTGTCGGGTTTGGCAGGATTGCGCAGAATATGGTGCATAAACTCAAACCCTTCGGATTTGCCCTTCAGGCCTACGACCCTTATGTGTCCGAAACTTTTATGAGCACGGTGGGTGTGAAAAAAACAGGCCTCGAGGCGCTCTTAAAAACATCCGAAATTGTGACCGTCATGTGCCCCTACAACAAGGATACCCATCATTTAATCGATGAGAAGGCTTTAAAATCAATGCGCGAGCATGCGGTATTACTTAACTGCTCCCGGGGCAAAGTCGTCGACAACCAGGCCCTTTACAAGGCATTGTCCAGTGGCTGGATTTCCAGTGCCGGATTGGATGACACCGAAGAAGAGCCCGCGAAAATGGATTCCTGGTCGCCCGATATGAATCCACTTTTCACTTTGGACAATTGTATCATCACACCGCATGTCGCCTATATTTCCGAGGATGCCTTGCAGGAATGCCGCCGGGTGGCGGCCGAAAACGCCAAAGCGGTTTTATTGGGACAGACACCGCCGAACTTGGTTATACCATAGGCCGGCTGCGCCGGTCGCCGCGTAGCGGTGATCCCGCCAGTCCGGGGGAATGAAGATTGAAGATTTGAGGTATTCTATCTATTTTACTTTACTACGATCATCTAAAAAACAGGAGTTAGACTGAAAATAAACATCCGACCTCGCTGGGTCCGGCGTTGGTGACACCCAGAGGGATTCAAGAAGTATTTAACTTAACCAGCAGATTTCTGGTTTCAGTTGTCAGGTTCAGGTGTCAGCAAAAGAATCCGAACCAGTAGGTCAGAGTCTCCCATAAAATGAACTTGCTTCACCGGGTTCGGTATTCAACTGCTCCCCCATATCAGTTCAAGACTCATGACTTGGCGCTCCCCGACACCCGACACCCGACACCTGAAACCTTTGAAAGATTTGATACATATTGCCAATCTATTATAGTTCAGACTAACGAGATTAAACGAGATATAAAGGAGGTATATTTTGACACCAATTATCAATGACTTTGAAAGACCGGACCCGAAACTGGTCGAGCAATTTATGGATGTTGCGCAATGTTACAGCGCATCTTGTGTTTTTGCCGATGTTCAACGTCGTCGCAATGTCATGCACAGTGCGATTAAGCCGATCTCAAATGGAACCCTGGTGGGCCCTGCCCTGACCGTGAAACTTTCCCCCGGCGATTTGGTGGACTGTTTGGATGCCTTGCCGCTTGCTCAACCCAACGACGTCATTGTCGTGGATGCCGGCGGAGAAACCGAGACCTCGGTATGGGGTGGGCTGATGGGCGGGCTATGTCTGCAAAAAGGCGTCAAAGGCGCCATTATCGACGGCGCCGGCCGGGATATCGACGAACTCCGGGATTTGGATTTTATGCTCTTTACCCGTTCAATCACGGCCAGAGGGACCCACACCATGTATTCCCAACGCAAAGATGAGTTGGATATCAACGTTCCCATCACCTGCGGCGGTGTGGTGATAAACCCGGGCGATATGATCATTGCCGATGAAAACGGAATTACTACCGTGCCCGGCGACCAATTGGAAGAAATTTTAAAATTGGGCAGAGAACAAGCTGAGCGAGAAGAGAGCACCCGCCAACAGATCGCCAAAGGCAAGACGGTTGATGAGTTATTAGAAGAATTTGGACGGATTTAGAATTTTATATATGGATGAACCACGAACCACACGAAAGACACGAAAATGAAAAAAGAACCTTTTTGGGCTTTTGTGTATTTAGTGTATTTCGTGGTTTACCCGATATGCAACTTCATTAAAGAAGTTTCTTTTTCGATTTGACCAGCTGTTTTTATGGCCGGCGGCATTGCTGACACCTGAAACCTCGGACTTGTTTGATTTATGGCAGCGCCAATTTTCTCTGGCCTGCCCAAAAATGAACAGGTTTCAATGATAGTATGAACTTTTGAAACGAGAGTATTTGGTTATGGGCCAACAATTAATTGCCTTGGACTGGGGGACCAGTTCTTTTCGTGGCTATCTCATGTCATCAGACGGTGATATACACGATTCATTCGCCAACGGCCGGGGAATACTTCATTGTGACGAGCAAGGTTTTGAGGCGGTTTTGGAAGAATCCGCCGGAAATTGGATGGATCAATACCCCCAGGCGCCCCTTATTGCCGGCGGTATGATATCCAGTCGCCAGGGTTGGATCGAAGCGCCCTATTTGAGCTGCCCGGCTGGTCTGACGGAATTTTCGCGGCAACTGATTTCATTGGATCTGAAACGAGGTCGCAAAATTTGGTTTGTGCCGGGAGCGATGTACCGCTCCGAAAGCAACATTCCGGATGTCATGCGTGGCGAAGAAACGCAAATACTGGGCCGTGTGGGTCCTGAGCGCAAGCGTTTCAACTTTGTTATGCCCGGGACCCACAGCAAATGGGTTGTGGTCGAGGACGGCAAGCTGTCCTGGTTTACCACGTTTATGACGGGTGAACTTTATGCAGTCCTCGTAAACCATAGTATTTTGGGGCGGTTGATGGAAGACGGTCCGCATGATGACCAGGCGTTCCGCGAAGGCTTGGCGCACGCCAAACAGGCTGCCGGCAGAGGCAAAGGCGTAATGAATCTTCTCTTTAGTGTTCGCAGCCGGGGACTTTTTGAAGAGATTTCAAGCACCGGTCTGAAAGCCTATCTGTCCGGTATTCTAATCGGGGCCGAGGTCGCCGAGGCCTCCCGGGAAATGACAGCCGACGTGGACGTACAGCTGATCGGTGACAAGCAGTTGATCCAATTTTATCAGGAGGCCATGAGCTTTTTTGGCTGGTCCTCGGAGCCGATCTTCGAGGACCTGGCCGCTCACGGCCTATGGAATATAGCTAAAAGTGCCGGAATGATAGGTTAAGCCATGGATGAACAATTTGTTGAATGGATTTCTCCGATGCCATTGGTCGCGATTTTAAGAGGGTTGACCCCCGACAAGGCCTCTGAAACGGGTGCCGTGCTGATCGATGCCGGTTTCCGTGTTTTGGAGGTGCCCTTGAACTCGCCCAACCCCATCGAAACCATATCCATTCTGGCCGCTGAATTCGGTCAACGGGCGCTGATCGGCGCCGGCACGGTCATGACAACGGATCAGGTTATTCAAATCGCTGATGCAGGCGGCAAATTAATCGTTTCACCCCACAGCGATCAAAACCTCATCACTGCCGCCAAGGCCCGGGGTCTGTTTTCAATGCCGGGAGTCGCGACACCCAGCGAGGGATTCGCGGCCTTGAACGCCGGCGCCGATGGCCTAAAACTATTTCCAGCGGAATCCCTGAGTCCGCCGGTCGTGAAGGCCTGGCGGGCGGTTATGGATCGTCGAGTCGGGCTTTTTCCGGTTGGTGGAATTACTCCCGATACAATGGATGCATACTGGGAAGCCGGTGCAACGGGGTTTGGTTTAGGGTCCGCCCTTTTTAAGGCCGATTATGCGCTGTCTGAAATCGGTGCCAAGGCAGATCGTTTTATAACCAAAATGAGAACCTTGATTTAGCGTTTCAAATCCGTGAAACCATATCTCGTTCTCTTTTTCAGATCAAACCCGTTGAAGTTATTTTTTGAACCAGAGGGGAGTACAATCAATGAGACAATCGATGAGACAAATTACCCGCCCCCAGTCACTTTTTGAAACGGCGGCCCAACATATTCGTCAGGCGATTACCAAAGGGCATTTTAAATTGGGAGAGCCCATATCGGAGGGCGCCCTGGCGTCGTCGTTGGGCATCAGTAAAACACCGGTTCGGGAAGCGTTAGCCAAACTGAAAGTGGAAGGATTGGTTCAAGCCTTTCCCCAGAAGGGTACCTTTGTTTTTACGCTTTCCGAAAAGGAAGTCATCGATATTTGTGAACTTAGATACACACTGGAAAGCACGGCGTTGGCATTTGCCTTTGACCGCAATAGAGAGCCGTTTCTCGCGGCTGAGAAAAAAACCGTCGATGGGATGCGCTCGGCCAGAAAAGCAAACAATGAAGAGCGGTATCTCGAGTTGGATACTGGTTTTCATCTTAATTTTTTCAAATATTGCGGCAACCAGTACCTGGACGATGCCTATCAACTGATTGCAGCCAGGGTGGCAGCAATGCGCACCCATTTGAGCCTGGTTCCCGGACATACGACCAAATCATTTAAAGAACATATCAGCATGCTGCAAAGTATTTCAGACAACGATGTGGCTAAAGCGCTGAAGATTTTGGATGAACATATTAAGCGAACCAAAAGGTCGGCGGCAATACACTTTCCGAAATATAACGTTTGATGGCCTAAGCTTATTCCGAGACTGCGTTAGTAAAATGTGGCGCGAGCGACGCAGATATGGCCCAGCTTATAGAAATCAGGTTTCAGGTGTCAGGTGTCAGGATTTAGCACCCCAGTCCCTTGACACCTTGTGTGAAACTACAGTCAAGGTTTCAGGTGTCAGTGTTCAGGTGTCAGGATATAATGACCTAATTCCCTGACACCAGGAGTCTCAAGTGAAACCGCTTATTTTAGAAACGTAGGGCGGGCCACCGTGCCCGCCAAATCCGGTCGGCACGGTGGCCGACCCTACGTTGTCATATGAACATAGTTTCTGACATTCATCAGACTGGCCGTTTTTTTGGCCAGAGGTGGCGCTCGTGTGAAACTACATTTTATTTATCTCTCGCAAAGGCGCAAAGCTCGCAAAGGAAAGGATTTAATATATTAATAATCTTGGCGCCTTGGCGTCTTTGCGAGAAAATTATCAGTTTCTTTTGTGATCAGACCGGCTGTCCTTTAGCCGGCCTGCGACGAGCTCAGCCGAATCGAGGTCGCCGCTCTTATGTAACTTCAATGAATGACGAATGGTGTGATAGCTTACTCTGTCGTTTTAAATAGACCATTCGACAAGAGACTCACGACAGGCAGAATACATTATTCGATGTTCGATGTTGGACGTTCGATGTTCGATGTTCATTAGTTTATTTTCTTCGACCAGACTGGACGCCGGCGGCCGGAGGCCCCGCTGGTTAAAGTCCAGGCTTAACACCAACAACAAAAGGAGGATATGATGCAACTTAAAAAATTGGTTTCGACAATTCTGGTTTTGGGTTTGGTTTGCGCTTTTTTTATTAGTTTGGCGCCCTCTGCAGTGGCCGAGGAAGAATACATATATGTCTCCTGCATGGGGAACCTGGAATTCTTCAACGCCCATAAGTATGGCTGGAAATGGGCCGGCGAGAAATTAGGTGTAAAAACCACCTACGTCGGGCCCGCCGAGTATGATTTAAACGCGATGATCGGCGCATTCGATCAGGCCATTGCCAAACAACCGAGAGGCATCGTCGTGTTTGCCGTCGAGCCGTCTTTAATTCCTTCGATTAACAAGGCGGTTGATGCCGGCATTCCGGTTGTGACCATTTTAGGCGATCTTCCGACTTCAAAGCGCTTGAGTTTTGTGGGATCGCATCAGTATACCCTGGGTTTTGAGGGCGGCAAGCGGTTGGCAGAGGCCATCGGCGGCAAGGGCAAAATTGCCGTACTCAGTCTTCCAGGCGTTCAGATGTTCGATGACCGCGAAGCTGGCTATCGCGCTGCGTTTAAGGAATATAAAGATATCGAAGTTGTACAAGTTGGCGACACCAAGGCGGATACCGTCACGGCGATCAATACGGCCAAAAGCATCATGCTCCGTCATCCCGATCTGGCCGGCTTCGCTTGCACTGACTCGACCGGCGGAATCGGCTCTGCCACGGCGGTTGAAGAAACCGGTCAAGTGGGTAAAGTCAAAATTGTCGCCATGGATCGCAATTCCGACATTCTTCAAAAAATCGACAAGGGGGTTATAACCGGCACCGTTGTTCAAAATGACGCCGGCATGCCGTTTTGGGCACTGATGCTTCTCTACAATGCCGGTCGGTTCCAGCCGCCCTTAACATCCGATAACATGGGCGCCAATGTCAATGCCCATACGTCATCGATTTTTACGTCGATCAACTATGCCGACAAATCAAACCTGAAGTGGTTTTTAGAGGCCAATAAGATGTATGAATAGGGCCGCAAGCAGGGGATGCGCTCGCATCCTCTGCCCCGGTATCAATCAACCCAAGTACTCCATAAATCGTCAAATGCCGGAATACTAAATCCCCTCTGGGTGTAATCAGAGCCGGGCTCTCCGAATCCATAATGTTTACTTACGGGAAACACATGAACCCTCTGCTCACCATCAAAGATATCAGCAAACGCTTCCCAGGCGTTTTAGCGGTTGATCGTGTCAGTTTTTCCCTGAACAAGGGTGAAATTCTTGCCCTGATCGGTGAGAATGGCGCCGGCAAGAGTACCTTGACCAATATGCTGAGCGGTGTCCATAAACCCGATCAGGGAGAAATTATACTTGCCGGTAAACCGATTAAGTTCTCCTCTTCCCATGATGCCATTAGACACGGCATCAGTATGGTATTTCAGGAGTTGTCCCTGGTTGAAACGTTGTCCGTATCTGAAAACATATTTGCCAATCGGCACCCGGTCGGCAAATTAAACAATATCCATTGGCGTCAGCTGCACCAGGACACCCGCAATTTGTTGGAACGCTTCGACCTCAAGATCAATCCCAATCAATTGATTAAGCGCCTTTCCATGGGCCAGCGGCAAATTCTTGAATTCCTGAAGGCCATATCGACCAATCCCAAAGTACTGATCCTCGATGAACCAACATCTTCGTTGACCGAGGCCGAGACGGACTATTTATTCAGAAATATGCGTAAATTGCGTGATGACGGGATGTCCTTCATTTATATCACGCATAAGCTCTCCGAAGTATTTGAAATATCCGATCGCGTGGTGGTCATGCGGGATGGCTGTTATGTGGGATCGAGCCCGGTCAGTGAAGTGAATGAAAACGATCTGGTGGCGATGATGGTCGGACGCGAAATTGAGGATCAGTACGGGCAGACGACCGATCGCGTCGAAGGTGATGAATATTTCAGAGTCGAACGTTTTTCGCATCAGAATGAGTTTCGCAATGTTAGCTTTTCTCTAAAAAAGGGTGAAATCGTGGGATTCGCCGGCTTGATTGGCGCCGGCAGAACCGAATTGGCTCAATCCATTTTTGGCATACGAACCAAAGATAGTGGCCGGCTTTACTTGGAGGGAGATGAAATCCTGATTAGCAAACCCCAGCATGCCATCAAACATCGAATCGCTTATCTGACGGAGGATCGCAAAGGTCTGGGACTCTTTCTGAGTATGCCCATTAAAGATAATATTGTTGCTGCTTCCCTGAAAGCGGTTACATCCAAAGCCGGTCTGGTAAAGAAAAACCTTGTGGAGCAAACGGTCCATCAAAAAGTAAACGAATTTTCGATCGCAACCCCTACAATCAATAAAAAGATTTTTAATCTTTCGGGGGGCAATCAACAAAAGTGCCTGGTGGCCATGTGGATGAGTATTGAGCCAAAGGTTATCATTTTTGATGAGCCCACGCGGGGCGTTGATGTCGGTGCGCGGGCCGAGATTTATCGCAAAATACAAGAGTTCGCCTCGCGCGGCACAGGCATCGTGATGATCTCTTCGGACCTGTCCGAATTAATTGGGATGTGCGACCGAATCCTGGTGATGCACCAGGGGGCTCTACAAGGTGAAGTGTCACGCCGGGATTTTTCAGAAGAGCTTATTTTATCCTATGCGGCCGGAATCCATGGCAATGCAGCCTAGTGCCGCGTCTAATAAGTTCTGTTTCTGTAAATGGCAATTTATAATTTGAAAAAAATGCTCTATATTTGACCCATTTCCCAGCGACGCGGAAATCCGAAATTCGAATATCGAAACTCGAAACAAGTTCAAATGAACCAAATCCAAAATGCCAAAACGAAAGAAACCCGATACGGGTCCTGCTTTATTTTAAATTTTTGAACATTTGAATTTTGATATTGTTTCGGATTTCGGCCAATTTTATAAGATCAGGCGATGGAGTTAATTGGTTTTAAAATCTGCGTGCATCTGCGGAAATCTGCGTCCTAAATTACGTATTTCGAAAGTGATGAGGAAAGACTATGCAGGAAGTTGATCAAGCCCAATCGATTAGGGGTTCCCTTAAAATCCTCATGTCCTATCGCGAATCAGTACTCATTTTTGTATTGCTCGTTTTTGGCGTGGCGATGGCGATCGCGTCGCCCGTCTTTCTTAACTGGCGCAACATCGAAGCCATCTTTCTCGCCCTTTCCGTTGAAGCGACGATTGCGATTGGCATGGTCATCCTGTTGGTTTCCGGCGGGCTCGATCTCTCTGTCGGTTCAACCCTTGCCTTCACCGGTGTGGTGACCGGTCTCACCTTAAATGCCGGTGTCCCGACGCCGTTTGCCGTTCTAATTGGTTTGATCGCCGCGCTGGGGGTTGGGTTTTCAAATGGTCTGCTGGTTGCAAAAATGGGTATCAATCCGTTTATCACGACTTTGGGCATGATGATCAGCATTCGGGGATTATTGCTGGTAATTGCCAAAGGTCGTGCCGTTTTGAACCTGCCGCCGGCATTTACAGAAATCGGTCAGGGCCGACTCCTTAACATCCAGTATCCGCTATACATCATGATTGCATTGGTGATTGTCGGAGATTTTCTGATGCGCAATTCGCGCTTCCTGAGGCAAAGTTACTACATTGGCGGCAATGAAAAAGCAGCCCGCCTATCCGGCATCAGTGTTGATACCGTTAAGATTTTTAATTATTGCCTGGTTGCTGCCCTCGCTGGTATTGCAGGAATTCTCATCACCGCACGTTTCGGGTCGGCGTCGGTAACCGTGGGGGGAGGCCTGGAACTTAGAGTCATCACGGCCGCGATCATTGGCGGCGCCAGTCTGAGCGGCGGCGAGGGATCGGTGCTGGGCGCATTTCTAGGGGCCCTTTTTATGGGGGTGCTGGCCAACTCGCTCAACCTGTTGGGTGTTGACGTATACTGGCAGAGGCTGATAACCGGTCTGATTCTGATCATAGCCGTTGTGTTTGACGTCATCAACGAGCGCCGCAAAGAACGGCAGAAGTGAAGATCCGGGCCTAAATGATCCGGCTTTGAGTTCACTCCTCAAAGTTGGAGTTTACCTCAAACTCCTGATGGAATGCTGAAATGTTGGAATAATGGAACCTGGTTGTCCACAAAGCTCCAGTGACCGGCACTTCACTTCCCTCCCCTGGTGGGAGGGATTGAGGGAGGGGGATAAAATAGATGGCATATCTTCAATTTGATCTTTATTGATAAATGTACAATGAAATATTGGGAATCAAACATGAATCAACCACGAACCACACGAAACACACGAAAATGAAATTTAAACCTTTTTCGGCTTTCGTGTATTTAGTGTATTTCGTGGTTCACTTCATACGCAACTTAGTTTAAGTGGTTTATTTTATGAATGGATCAACCACGAACCACACGAAACACACGAAAATGAATTTAAACCTTTTAACGGCTTTTTTGTATTTAGTGTATTTCGTGTATTTCGTGGTTTACTTCAATGGAGAAGATCATTATGAAATCCAAACGTTTTAAAACACTTGCCGAACGTCCGGTCAATAAGGAGACGTTTATACTGCCATGGTCCGAAGCCGGGTTGATTAATACCGACAGTCCAAAGGATCCGAAGCCGAGCCTCAAAATAGAGGACGGCACTATAACGGAAATAGATGGGGTGTCCCGTGAGGACTTCGATTTAATCGATCATTTTATCGCCAGCCGGGCGATTAACGTCGAAACGGCCGAAAAGTCAATGAGCATGCCGTCGGTTGAAATCGCCCGAATGCTGGTGGACATAAATGTCTCGCGTGATGATATCCTCGATTTGGTGAGCGGGTGCACGCCGGCCAAATTTGTGGAGATCGTCCAGAACATGAACGTGCTGGAAATGATGATGGGGCTTGCAAAAATGCGTGCCAGAAAAACCCCGGCCAATCAGGCGCATGTTACCAACCGTAAGGAAAGCCCCGCCCTTTTGGCAGCAGACGCGGCGGAAGCAGCGCTGCGTGGCTTCGACGAAGTCGAGACGACAATCGCCGTATCGCGTTACGCTCCGCTAAACGCCCTGGCAGTGCTGGTGGGCTCACAAACCAGCCGCGGCGGTGTCCTGACCCAGTGTGCGGTGGAAGAGTCCACCAACCTTCGGTTGGGATTTAAAGGCCTGACAAGCTATTCTGAAACGCTGTCGGTATATGGGACCGAGAAAACGTTTTACGACGGCGACGACACGCCCTGGTCGAAGATGTTCCTTACCGCAGCGTACGCCAGCCGTGGGGTCAAAACCCGTTATACTTCCGGTACCGGATCTGAAGCCCTTTTGGGGCACTCGGAAGGCAAATCGATGCTCTACCTCGAAGCGCGCTGCCTGCTTGTCACGCGCGGCGGCGGCAGTCAAGGCACCCAAAACGGCTCGATCAGCTGTATCGCGCTGCCCGAATCGTTGCCGGGCGGCGCACGCACAGTATTGGCAGAAAATCTCATCGCGGCGATGCTGGGCCTGGAAGTGGCATCCGGCAACGACGCCTTGGCATCCCACTCCGAGATACGCAAAAGCGCCAAGCTCATGCTTCAGTTTATTCCGGGCACTGATTTCATCACTTCCGGATTCGGCGCCATACCGCGTTACGACAACATGTTCGGTGGTGGTGACTTTGATGTCACCGAAATGGACGACTGGTACGTGGTGCAGCGCGATATGCAGATCGACGGGGGCATTGTCCCGGTCCGCGAAGATGAGGTTCTGCGGGTGCGGGAGATTGGCGCCAAAGCGATTCAGGCCGTATTTCGCGAACTGGATCTGACGCCGATTACGGATGCTGAGGTGGAGACGGCGATCACCGCCTTCAGCAGTCAGGATATGCCGGATCGTGACCGGGTCGAGGACATAGAATCGGCCATGCGTGTTCTCGACGGTCCCTTTACCGTAATGGATGTGATCAAAGCACTGGCGACGGCAGGCTATGAGGATATTGCCGAGAATGTTTTAGAAATGCAAAAACAGCGCGCCCTTGGTGATTATCTTCAAACATCGGCCATATTCGATAAAAACTTTCGGGTAAAAAGCGCCCTTACCGACCCCAATGACTACTGCGGCCCGGGCACCGGGTATCGGGTCGAGGGAGAGCGCTGGTCGACCTTGCAGTATTTGCCCCAGGCCTGGGAACCCCGCAACTATCTGGATCAAATCATTACCCGGGATGGGCCACCTTGGTTCGAAGAAATCGGCCCGGCCCAAGTCGGAAATATGCCTGAAGTTATCATCGCCTTAAGTCCTACTTTTGGTATCCAGATTCGTGAAAGTCTGGGCGGTTTAAATCTTCGTGAGGTATTGTCGTCGCTAATGGAAGGTATCCAGGCAGAAGGCATTTCAACAAGGATTATTCGGGTTTACCACACTTCCGATGTCGCCTTTATCGGGCATTGCGCGGCACAACTCAGTGGTTCAGGAATCGCCATCGGCATTCAAACCAAGGGCACAACCGTCATCCATCGTCGAGACCTTGCGCCCCTGGAAAACCTGGAGCTATTTCCCCAGGCGCCCAACCTGAACCTCGCCAGCTATTCGCAAATCGGGAATAATGCCGCCCGCTATGCCCTTGAAAAACCCGCAAGTCCGGTGGCTGTGAAAATAGACAACACGGTTCGCCTGCGACTGATCGTGCAGACCGCACTGCTGCAGCGTTTCGAAGCAGATTGCATCGAACCGGACCGGCAGCCGGTTGAACTGAAAATGTTATAACTAACACCAAATTGAGGGATTCAGGGATACAGGAATTTTGGGAATTAGGAATTGAGGAATTAGATAGACCGAATACCTTCAATTCCTAAATTCCTAAATTCGCAATTCCTGAATTAGGTTATCCCTAAATTCCAGAATTCCGAGGTCTACTATGAAAAAGAATATGAATTATACGTACAGTGGGCGATCGATCGATGAGTTAAGTATCCAGGGGATCCTGTCTGGTGAGTTGACAGCCGAAGATTTCCGCATCCATGGTGAGAGATTAAATCATCAGGCAGAGGTCGCTGAAAAAGCCGGCTACACTCAGCTGGCGGAGAATTTGAGGCGTGCTGCGGAATTGACCCACATGTCCAACGATGAAGTTTTTGAGATATACAATACCTTAAGACCCCGACGCACGTCCTATACTGAAATGATTGGTATGGCTGATCGGCTTGAAAACGAAAAGGACGCGCCTCTGACTGCTTTCCTATTGCGAGAAGCGGCTGAAATCTATCTAAAACGGGGTATTGTGAAAAAACAGTAAAACGACCGGCACATGCTTTATTGATTTAGACAGAATAACTGGATTAACTGGATTTTATTGCTTAGCAGGTACACTATCCTGTTGATATAGCCTGCCGGGGCGAAGCTTTTTTGCAAAGACTGGTTAATCCTGTCAGAAAATTAAAAGGACAGAAAACATTATTCGATGTTCGATGTTGGACGTTCGATGTCCGATGTTGATATATTTCTCTTTTGATTAAACTATACGCTTTTCTGCCAGCGCTGGCGCTATTTAAGAACACCGTTTATTTCAAGAACGTAGGGTCGGCGGGCCGGCTGCTTATTCAAAACACTGCAACTTTCACCAATGGCATGTAGAGCTCGATTTGAAGAATGTGAAGGAATTCTTTGCGTCCTGGCCGAAGACTTCAAATGGCCCAGCCCGGCAAATTTCTACATCACCCCCCAAAGCAGTGGTTTCGCCATGATCGACGTGGGCTGCGGCGGGCCGGACGGTACACGGTATCTGGCAGATGCCTTAAATCATTGGCGCCTTCAGCCCGCCGATTGCCGCACTGTCGTGTTAACCCACTCACATCCGGATCACATGGGTGCCATCGAGTGGCTCCTGAAACATGCCCAACCGAAGATTTTCATCCATGAACTCGACCTCAAGGGCGCCGTGGACCCATCACATTTGAACCTCACCTTCGATATCCCCCTTGCTATAAAAACCTGTGCCTCCCATCCCGGATTCGAAGAATTTGCCGGTCTTGACATTCTCGACTATTTCAACGGTACAGGTTGCCGGATGGGTCAGATTACGGATTTGCAGGTTATTGATGAGGGCGACCGGTTGAATTTGGGGAAATATTTATTCGAAGTGATTCATACTCCCGGACATTCGCCGGGACACATTTCACTATATGATCCTGATAAAGGTCTACTGCTGCCCGGGGACGTGGTCGGTGCCATACCGGCCTGGTACACCCCTGCCTCCGGAGGACTGACAGGATACCTGGCAAGCCTTGACAAATTAGCGGCCGCCGAATCAAGTCTCATCCTGCCGGCACATGGATCAATTATTCATAATCCGGCCGATGCGATTGAATGGGTGAGAAGCAAACTTCTGGAAAGGGAAACCAAAATCCTGGAAATCCTCGGCGACAGAAACCAATCATTCATGGAACTCAACGCAGCCCTCTTCCCTAGCGTCCTAACCCAGTTTTTCCCCGGCAGCGGAATTATTGAAAGCCACATATTGAAACTTGAAGGCGAAGAGCGTATATCGCGGCGAGATGGAAAGATCTTCAGGTTGGATTGCCGGTAGAAATCACTAAGACGAGCATAAATCTTTAGACACGGTGTAAAATGTAAAATCGAAATTCAGCCTTCACCCCCGCGGTTGCGGGATGACACATCTATTTTAGTGATTATGATGTGCCTCTAACGCCGAAAGCCCCCGCTTCGCGGGATGACATATCAATTCAAATGCAATGAGGTATGCCTCTAACACCGAAGGCCATTTCTTGAACGGCACAAATTTTCTGTTCGGCCTGGGTAGCTTTTATGTCTACTTAAATATGGCTTACTCTGTAACAGGAGCAGTGCATCGATTATCGAGCAGTTCCTTATTCAATAGCTTTTTCCATTTCGCGCCTGCCCAGTTTTGCAGCAGCCAGTTCCTTTGCAGTCCCCGTGAAAAACCATCGTGATAAATTGCTTCGCAGTCTATCCAACCCTTCTTCATATGACTCACCAAACCGATCGATGTCGATGCGAAAGCCGGAGCTTGAGTAGCGCCAGAGTTTATCCGCGTCTTTGACAACCATGTCATTTAATGAAACCGGCTTGGTGCGGGAATCATGACCGTCGATGATCTCTAATATTTTCTTTGTGTTGAGAGCATCATATTTAACTGTTTGCAATATTTTTTGGGCAATTCTTACCCCTTCGGTTTCATGGAGTCGATTTAATTTTGGCTCGGTGGCCTTAGGGCCAAAAGCTTTTAGATGAAGCTTAGACGGCACCCGCTTCCAACCGGTATCGTGTAAGAGAATTGCTGGAATCACGATGTTTTCATCTCCGCCTTCTTTCTCCAGCAGCTGAAATGCAAGCGAGGTGGAAATAGCAGTGTGAACGTCGTTATGGCGGGTGTCAAGAAAGGGCTTTGAAAGTTGCCGGATTCTATCGAAAATAGGTTTCATTCGGAAGTTTTATTAAAAATATTTTAGTCAATCATAAAAGCGTTGATAGTATAGACCAAGTCGGTGATATATACGCCAAATTTTGATTCTGCAAAGTCAAATATACGATTTGCCAATATTTGCACTTTGATAGTTATCGAAATGGGTAATGGTATGCTTCGGATATCTCGCGAATTTTGGGGCTGTCAAAACTACAGATTTATAGCAGCTAAGTGAATTTTGACAATTGACCCGACGATCAGAGATATCTTAACTATTTTTAGTCGCTGATAACTCCAACTATGTTGGAGCTGTAGGGGCAATTTTATAACGAGGGTGAAAAGGTACAATGCCAATGTCCCTCGATGGTTTAGGACGACGGCAGACGCTGAAGTTTAACTTTTATCTGAAACGATTCCAAAATGTTACGGTCCTTTTTTTCTTAGTCGTACCCATGAGTTTTACTTGATTGGATAATAACCGGTTAACTTAAGTGGTGGTCCCATAAATGGATCAAACCTTAATAATACTTTATTATTCTCAAACTTGATTGTTGCCAACCCTTTTAACGTAAAGCCAACGCGCTGATAGTAAAAAATGAATGTATCACCTGTTTTCCAGCCCCCCTTCCTGGCCCATCTATTTTCCTCATCCCCAGTAAATCGATATACATTATCTAAACCGATAGATAATAAAACTCGTAGATCTTTATCAGGTAATAAAGCTCGTGGATCTTTTTGAATCCATTCAATCTCTGCTTCGCTGCCATTTTGCCGAAAAAAAAGAGTCAAAGTCTTTAAACCAATAACATTCGGATCAAAGGTATATATTTTCCCGGATATTTTCATTGCCAATTCAGGCATGGCTGGCACTTGGTCAGCTGAATTGGAAATGGCACTTTTTGCCATCAGAGCTGATAAAGCAGCATTTTTCTCCGGATTTTCGGGTAGCGGTTCCGAAGACACTGCAGATGGAATGATGTACTTTTTTAACAATCTATACGGAAAAAAGAAATCCATCCCCCCTAAAATGCTTGTAAATACAACCACCATGTTCTTTGACGGAACGATATAAATAAATTGTCCGGCATGCCCAGCGGCCATATAGAAACCATCGTCGTCAATCCTCCATTGAAACCCATATCGGTCAAAAACCTCGCCATCCCTGACATGCCCCTGTGTGGAGGCTTCGACCCATGATTCCGAGATGATCTGCTTTCCGTTCCAACGACCTTTATTTAGATAAAGCAATCCGAATTTAGCCATGTCATGAGGTTTTAGCCACATCTTACCCCAGCCTACGTCTATCCCTTGTGGACTTGCATCCCAACTCACGTCCGCAATCCCAAGCGGGCCAAAAAGATATTGATAGGCAAAATCAAGCGTTCTCATCCCAGTTGACTTCTGAATGAGAGCTGAAAGAATAAATGAAACGCCGTTGCAGTATTCATAATCTTCGCCGGGAGGATGCGACATTGGCAAGTCTAGGACGTGTTGTGTCCAGTCGCCGCTTTTGGTCAATTCAATTAATCCAGCCCATTTATATTTATATGAGTCTCTGCATTCTAAGCCCGAGGTCATCGTCAAAAGGTGTTTCAAGGTCATGGCTCGCTTATTAGCGTCCAGGTTGTCAAAAGACCTATCTGGAAAAAACTCAATGACTGGTTGGTCGATACTGAGAATATAGCCTTTGTCAATCGCAATTCCTACCAAAGCAGATATGACGCTTTTGGTGCAAGAATGGATGATGTGTTTATAGCCTTTTTGGTAAGGGTAGAAATAAGCATCCGCCACCAGATAGCCATTGCGAATTATGGTGATACTATCGATATGTTTGTCCTTTTTATCGATGTATTCCATCATTTTGACTAATCTACTTGAGTCAATGCCCTGTCGTTCAGGAGTTGAAATGCGCCAATCCTTATTTGGCCAATAATCCATTGGAATTAGAGGTATTACTTCTTTTTGTTTTTCATTGGTACCGCTGCAGGATATTGTAACTATCGAAAAAAAGACAGTTAAGATAAAAATGAAACCGTTTTTGAATGTTGCATTCACCGGATTTTCTCCTTACTGGACGTGATTCCTCTTTATTTATATAAAGATTGAGAATTAGCTATTTGAAAAATTGTTTAGGTTTCAATATCTTCGTTTCCGATGTTTTGATCGGCCTGATAAGAAGCCTGTGTTTAGCAAAGCTGATATGCCAAATTAGAATCGGCGATCTTTCAAGTATAACAGTGCGTCCGTTAATTTTTGCACTTTGGCTATACAATCCCCGCTATATTAACACTACAACGTGTTAATACATTCAGATTCTACTAACCACGGTTATAGTTAAGATATGCTAAAATTCTGCCTCAAATTTGACATAGTTCCGGTTACCTAACTTGCCAGAAATCCAACTATCAGTTTTTGTTCAATTATTCCAGATACATTTTTAGTATCTCAAGAAGGTCACCCGTTTGATATGTTGGTTTTTATAGCAGATATCTGTTGCAGGGCATTTTACAACTAAGCTATTCAAATAGTAGCAAATCATGAAACCCTATAAAGTTGGGTGGGTTGCTGATCATGCTGCACCAAACGCAACAGCATGGTCACGATGAAATGCTTTTTTTAACACAAATGTTCAAAGATAAAATCTGTTACGGATGAAGTTTTAATTCCATTGTATAGGGCCCGCTTATTTTTGTAGTTTTTGACAATATCTCAATGACTGTTCCAAGGATCGGACCGCTGCAATTTTCAAGATCTTTACCCTCTCACTGTTTTCTGACCTACCATTTTCAGGCCTACTGTAATTTGAAAGAGTGTCTGTAACCAGCCATTCAAATAGGCTATCGTAAAGGATCTTTGCTGAACGAATGGAAGCGTAACCAGTTTGCCTAGATGTTAGACCAAATCCTCTCTGATAACCTTTTTTATAACCCTCCGAACATGAAATATTGCCGATGATATAAAGGTTCTTTTGGCTAAATGGGGAAATCGCCCATTCAATAGCATTTTGATCATCATCAGAAGTTAGCAGTTCAATCAAATGTTTAAGCCTGGCCTCGACAATTTTAAGCTTGTACGGTTTCCAATTATTAGGTGTGGGAGGTGAGATAATACATCTGACTAAGCAACCACGTGACGCAATAGATAGAAGAGCGTCTTTTTCACGAAGAAGAAGTTTTTGGTATTCATCTTCCTCCGGATTAAAAGGCTCTTCATATGATATAGCTAATGATGAAAGAAATCCACTAAAACGAACATTTTCCTTTCTTATTTTATCATTCGGTAATGAAGATAGCGACTCTAAGTCATGTAAAAGTATCTTGGTTCTTTCTATGGGGGATTCAATAACAATAGGATAATCAGTTCTCTTGAGCGCAATAAAGGTATCACCAAGACGGTTAGCAAATTCTATTCGTCCCTCATCCGTAGTAATATCGTCATATATAACACATCTAATAGCAGAGAGATTGAATGGTACGGTCTGTCTCTTAGGAGACAGAAGTATTACAGAGCTACATCTCACATGAGATATCCCCACTTCATAAAGAACGTTGGGATTTAAGCCTGTAAGATCTGCTACTATTATTTCGGCCCGTTCGAGCTCTTCTAAAATGTTGGAGACTATAGGGTTAGGGTAGGTTGCACTGTCTCCACGTCTGACATTCATGCCATGGATGTGGCAGATACTTTCAATAATTTGCCAGAGCTGATCTGAATGCGGTGCTTCGAATGGCATAGCAACGAATACGCGACCTTTTTCACGGTTAAATTTCGCTGCCTCTATAAATGCTTTTGGATAAATAGGAAGGTCAACCCGTCCATCAATGCCGTGGTCTTTCGGTTTTTCATTCATAAATATCACCTCCAAAATGGCTTTTAATTATCGGACCTCTACCGGTGATTATCCAGTTTCTCATTTTCACTTAAATCATAGTGATAAGCAGAGGAAAGTAGTAACATGGGATGAATTCAAATTGGTGATTTCTCGTATTTTTCGTAAGTGTCGTTTCCAGATCGTTGATTTTTGCATTGTATCGGTATTCTGAAGAAATTCAACATCAGAATACTCAATTTTCGGATAATTATTGTTGAATGTCACCGACGTGAAAATTTTTTATTTCAGTCTATTTGAAATCCCTTTAATAACAGATCTGCTGGAGAAACTACCAAATTCCGGGATACATCTAAGTTGTCCGTCATCATCATAGATTTCTGTTTGAATGTCTAAGTGGATACTATCAAAACGAATTAAGAATTGGTGTCTTGGCTCCGCTTCGATTCGCAAAACGTCTATTATTTATTCGTCGAGGCGGACTTAACCGTAAAAATCGAGAATGTTAATTGCGGCCTGCCAAGCTCTTCTTTCTGCGCCTTCTTTGCTTTCGCATTGTCGTGCGTGTGGTTAAAGGCTTACGATCAAGTATTTCCAGTGCATGTCTTGCCTGCGGTATATTGCTCTCAATAAGCTCCTCAAATAAAGATAGTCCAAATTCTCTGTGCGGTGGGGACATACGATGCAGAGTTATAGCGATAAGAACAACTGATTCAGCAACCAATGAAAAACGTGTTCCTGGGTTTTTGATTTCCTCTTTTCCAACCTCAACAATTCTAAAGCTTATATGACCTATCAAATCGGGCTCGATCTCAGTGTTATCGATAAGACCTTCCACGAGTCGTTCTGAGCTCTGAATTAAAATCCCATCGTTTTTAGCAATCTTTTCAAGAATTGCCTTCATTTCATTGCAAAGGGGGATAGTCTCACCGTAAAGGAAGAGCTGAGATATGGCCTTTTGCGTAATGCGGTCATTTGTAGATGATAGTGCCAGGATGATTTCTGTGCAGATTGCCCGGTGCTTGTGATGATGCCAGTTATTCGACGCTGCAAAGGCAGCCCCGCGTTGTTTTTCAATCGAATGTGGATCCTTCAAGATCGTATGGAGCTCCTCCTTCGCCCATTCATCACCGGCATGGATAAGACAGTAGAAAACCAGCAGCTCACCGTAGGCCTGTCCGCAAATATCACAGCCACTGCTTCCTATTTGAAGTATCCAATTCTGCAATGATTCCTTATCTGGCACCATATGCATGATCTTAGCAATCTCTAAAATGCCAAGCTTCCTTGCTGTGACTTCCGGTACTGCAATCAATAATCTAACGTAATATCCGGCTGCCCTATCTTTATCCCAGTTAAATAAGAACTTCATCCAATGCATAGTGATCTGCCAGATTCTCGGGTGCCTTTCAGTATCAAGCATTTCCTCAATGAACGTTGCAAACTCTGAATATATAGGAGGCTCCCTTAAGAGATAGCCAAATGCAATAGCCTCAACGTGTACCTCACGACCGCCAGGCAGGCTGTAGCTTCCGCCGTATCCCCATAGGATGGAATCTTCAATCTCCTGTCTTTCACTCCTGACAGAATCACTTTCTTCGAGGTTTGGGTAGTCTTCCTCTCTATACCAATTCGTGATAAGCTTCAAGATATTGTCAGGTAGTCCTTTGTCGGCCTTAGCCCGCGCCTTTAAGCCACGCGCGACTTCTCGATTGAATTCTCTTGATGAGAAGCCTTTACTGTGTAAGTCAAGAATGAGATCGAAGACCTGATTAGAGGGTATATCTGTTTTCAGCAAGCCTGAGATGCCCATTCCAGCGGGCCTTTCTTGCTCGCCCGGAGTAAACTGCGAGATGATAGCTACGGCCCTTTTCGGTTCCTTCTCAACAAACGCTGCAAACGCCCTCGATGCTTGAACGGATCCACCAATGTGGGACCATCTACGTTTTGGATGGTCCCATTCAGTGTCGTCGGTAAGGTCCTCGAAAAGCTTCAGTATATGTTGGTCCTCGGCTTTTATCATTTGATCCCCGGACATTGGGCTTCCAACCACTCCTCCTACGCCCAGTTTCAAATCCCAATCCGGTAACCGTGGGAACGCCCTTTCCTCTTTCCGACGCAATGAGGTGAGCCTTTCAGATGATGATCCCTCTGGAAAGGCGCGTAAGAGTCTAAGTCGGTGCTCTCGGTTCCACTTCATTCTATTCAATCTGTCTTCCCGGCTCCATTCGGGGTCTGTCCTGTAGTACCGATTCCAGTTCATGACAGATTCTTCAAGCTCAGAGAGTCCGGCTTGATTCAAATGGGGAATTACAGCCGATATCAACCTCTTTGAATGCTTGTGTTGATCATACTCGTCTCCGACAACAAGCCGTCGTGGGTCCGAAACGAGATATTCGAGGACAAATTCGGGTCTATTTCCCACTATATTAATCAATCCATTACACAGTAGCCTCTGAACTGCTAGAAAAGGGCTATCAATATTGGCGCGGTAGAAGTCTATGAATACATCATGATCATCCTTACTTATCGCCACGATGGCGGCATTGATTGCTGAAATCGGTTGTTCCTCGGACAGACTTTCCCGCTCAGGATTGGTACCGGACGTGTGGTCATCTTGAAATCCAGTTACAAACGGGTGCAGCTCACCGGCCACTCGTTTTATCACGTCTAAAAACCATGGCCAAATGCTATCGAGAAAGGCTTTCGGTGAAGACTCTGCAATTATGGTCAGGTTATGCAGAGCGTCTCCCAACCGCAGAACGCGAGCGATAGTATCTCTTTTGCTATACCTTAGTTCATGTATGGCCCTCTCAACTTCATCTCCACCCGAAGGCGGGGGTGGTTCTTCGTATGAAGCGTGGTTTTCAATCGCCAGCTCCAAACTTCTGTCGAGGTCGGCTCTTAATATTAAGGGAGCCAAGTCTGGACTGGTCTGTGAGACCATCTCGGTTAGATATTCAATCCATCTCGAATCATGCCGCCTTGCAATGGTACAAATCACGTCTACTGCCCGTTTATTCCAATCCTTCAGATCTGTCATGGTGTTCAGTATTGTCTCGTCATATGCACTGTCACATAGCCAGATGTTCTCAATGAGTGTGAGTACATCTTCTCTGGCGAAGTTGAATGCGCGTGACAAGAAGGGAATCAAGGCATGCGAATGCTTCGAGCAGTTTCGCATTATGTCCGGAAGCGTGTTGTCCTTTAGAGCCTTGAACCAACCAGGGCTTCCAGCAGTAACCATCAAGGCCCTGTACTTGGACTCTTCGTACTTGAATAAAGGGCGAAGACAGCGAAGTTCCGCTTCGTTCGGATTCTCTGCTCCTCCAATATGCTCCATAAGTAGATTTCTGACATGAGGCCGAAGGCCTTCTGTTTCCCACAGCTCCTGTAGTTCTCGTGCATAAGTCTTAGGTGAGACGTCGCGCAGGTAGGCTATCGTTCTCAGCAGAATGGGACGTACAAACAGGCCATCCATCCTTTCAGTCACGAAATTCGATATCGATTCGCTACCGGACGCAAATGCCCGCGCTCTCGCGAAGTCAAAATAAGTCTGGTGAACGAAACCTATGCGTGACCCTGAGTAGTCGGTCTTTAATATGTTCACCTTTAGAAGCTCTTTTAGGGCTTCATTTTGTTCGTCGGCAATTGATCGTGCAAGCCAAAGCTCTTCCTCCTCGGCCATTCTTGAGCTTATTGTTTCAATGAGCGCTAATTTATTGTGAATATTGGATCCACTCAGAACTCTTTGATCCCAGATAGTCTCCAATAGTGCATGGAGAGTAGGTGGTATAGGAGCGTTTTTAATTGCTGATCTGATTTCCGTCAGAATCTTCAGATGCAAAGGTACGCTTAATAGCTGCTTCAATTCATCGGACAGACCCTCGGCCTGAAGCCCTGAGTCGCTTAGTATATCCTTAACGCCCACCCATGAAAGTGGTGCGATATCAATACCTTCTGACTCAAGGGTGGTAAGTCGCAGGTCATTTTGATACTCAAAGCGTCTGCAGGAAGCTATGATGTGAACCCCAGGCAAACCGGAAACTGACTTGATCAGGTTTAGAAGCACATTAAGTCGATCTGAATTCCTGTCGACCAATTCGGAAAGAGCATCCAGTTGATCAAAAATTAAGATCACCTTTTCGCCTGAAAGTAGGCTGATGGATTCGGGTATCGACGACGATAAACCCAAATGGTCTTGAAGAGAGCGCAAACTATCGATGGATTTCGGCAGCATATCCGCTTTGATGCCCAAGGCGCCGTATCCCTCATTAACAAAGTGTATCGCCAAGTGTGCAAGAAGCGCCGACTTTCCGCTACCTGGTTTCCCCAGTATTAGACTGGTGCTTGATTCATCTGAAAGCACTCTATCAATGATTAAATTCCCCTCACCTCGCTCGATCCATTTCCCGTCGCCAATCGTTCGAGGCCAACTCATAAGGGGCCGCGATGCATCGTAAAATTCGCCAACAACCAATTCCCTTGGCTTCTTGGATGTCGCACAATGTAATTTATCGGAGTCAGTGGGTATTTCGTATTCTTTTAATCCTATTTCAAGAGCTTCAGCAGCGTTGGATTCAGCTAATCCCTTCCACCGTAGAATTTTTTCAACAGTGTACCTTGTTTCATCGCTGTCAATAAGCTTCGCACACTTCTGACATAACCAGATGCCGTTTTTCAGTGACTTCCTTTGGTCTGTTGTAAGTGTGGAATCAAACCGTGGGCCGCCTGCTGATGCGGCGGTTATATGAGCAGCAACACCGATATTGATTGTCTTATTTGGATCTTCTTGGGGCCCGCTAGTTGGCTGGCAGCACTCAGGGTTTGAACATCGATAGCCAACCCTCTTGGCGAGGATCTCTTTTGTTCTAGATGCGAAATCATCGCGCATTTCCAATTCCTCTATATTGGATGATAACTTGCCCTGCTGTTGGAGAAAGTTTAACTAGATCCTACAATAGCATCAAATCGATTCAATAACCATTTTCCAAAATTGAGATTGATATGTTACTTGCATTTTTAAAAAGTATTCGCCGGCAAAATTTCATTGACGTATTCTTTTGGTATTCTTACCATTAATCAGTTTCATTGGTTGAAGTCAATATTTTATTAACTGTATCAAAAAGGAGGCATATCATGAAGATTTCAGAAGGCATCGAGCACTTTTACAATTACCAGCGGCTGAATGTGAAAAAAAAATACGTTGCTGAACTATGAATTCATCCTGGACAATTTCCAAAACCATTTTGGAGACATAGAGCTATCGTCAATCACATCCGAGGACATTTTGACTTTCATGTCCAAGGTAACAGACGGAACCAAACAGAACACAAAGAATTTACGATTCACTCTCGTTTCCGCCTTTTTCAATTTCATCAAAAATTCGATCGATCCTGAATTCCTGAATCCATGCGATAATCCCGCCCTACGAAAACTTTTCAAAGCCGGCAAACCAACTCAGTTCGATATTATAGAAAAGGATGTGGTCGATGAAATCATTTTCAGAACCCGGAATCCAAGAAACCGATTGATGCTCGAACTAATGGCACGCAGCTGCTTGCGCGTCGACGAGGTGCTGAAATTGACACCCAATGATATTTTTGACCGAAAATTGATATTAAATGATACCAAGAGCGGAAAAGAGGCAGAGGTTGCCTTCCTACCTCAGAAAGTCGCAGACCGGGTCAAGAAATATATCAGTGAAAATGGGATCGAACCCGGTGACAGAATTTTCCCGATAACCTATGCTGCCGCCAGGATCATTGTTAAAAAAGCCGGTGACTTGGTCGGCATTATCCTGAAACCCCATGATTTACGCAGACACGCCGCCACATATGCCAGTCGATCCGGCACGCCACTTGAAATAGTCTCGAAGATACTGTTACGGCATTCAAGCCTTGCTATCACCCAGAGATATTTGGGAAAAATCAGCGATGCAGAGGCGATGCGGTGGATCGACAAACTGCATGGATAGTTCAACCAATAGCCGGGCCGAATAACCCATCTTTGGTCCGGCTATTTCAAAGATCCCGCTTCCAGATCAATTAAGGATTGTTTCGGTATCCTAAACAAGTTCAGCCCCATAATACTTAGTTTTCGGATAATGATATTTGAACGTTGCTATTTTCGATCATATTAGCGTTCAGTCTTGATCTGTTCGGATTACTAATCTGAACATTACGTCTTTCATTATGAAGTTTGGAAACCGTTGCCGTGACCAAAAATTCATATTCAAAGTCATCGGTTTGATATCGTTGTTTACAACTGTAAAAAGATACCTGTTAGATATCACCAGATTCTAATTATGTATGGTCCATGAGGATCATAACAGAAATTTTGTGGTTGAGATCTGTTAGTAACACGTGTTTATGAGACGTGCGGAAGTGCGCTCGCTGCAAGGGTGGATCGGCTATGTGATTTACCTGCCAGCATATTCCATCTCAAAGGACAGTCCGCGCAACCCACTTTATCAGCCTCTCTCCTGGTGTCATACACCAGGATCGTCGCAGTAGGCTAGGAGCACCATTTAGATATGCGAAAAGGGTGATGATGGGCGATACTTAAGGACTGGTCAATGCCTGAAAGTCATAATCATTCCAGAACCAACGAAAATCATCGTCCTCACGGGCCTCCTTTCGGTACTTCTCTTCGAAATTGATGGTAACCCGCAGAGCCCAAAGCATGCCCCCTCTGTCACCAGCAAGTGCAAAAGCACAAGCCAGGTTGTAAAGATCCCTCGGCCTAGTGTCGTCCCGGTTGACTACCCGTCTAATACCTCCGACAACAGCCCCGAGTGTTTTTCGGAAAGAAGCGCCGGCAGACATACGATAGGTCTCCCCAAGGACGTATCCATAGGCTTTAAGGTCTTTGGGTCGCTCTTGCAGAAGTCTTTTCAGGATCTCCGATGCCTCTCGAAAATGCCGCCGGGCCTCGAATTGATGTCCGGCTTTCTCCGCAAATCTACTAAGTCTGGACAGAGCCACGCTTGAACCCGCAAGAAGAAACCAGTTGTCTGGGAACTTATTACGCAAACTCTTGTATACCGCCAATAGGACATCATCTCTCTCGGGGCTACTAGTGGGCAACTCAGCCACACCCTGCAGTTTCAGTTCCACCTCCACAAGGCGATTGAGCACCTGCTCGTCCGTCGGATCAGCCTTGACGGCCCGCACGAGCATTGCTTTCGCCTGGGGGTAATCATCTTTG
>Ga0209454_1000206_pt1 | contig 34091 bp, 19 predicted proteins | sample WorMetHERISLAND1_2_FD_187400 | JGI IMG/M metagenome (GOLD analysis project Ga0209454, IMG submission 187400) | Marine gutless worms symbiont microbial communities from Max Planck institute for Marine Microbiology, Germany - Olavius geniculatus... | ecosystem: Host-associated > Annelida >... | reverse complement strand
TTTGCTCCTGAAGTAAAGCAGCTTGCTGAATTAGCTAAATTTTCAAAGAATATCAACTAAATTTAAAATTTTTAAATTACAATTTTGTAATTTATTGCCTGACAATTTGAGTTTATGCGTACACTCTATAGTAAAAATCGCATACTGCATGTTTTAGATGCTTGTAAAAGCAACCGACTGAATGTTTTCTATTATAATCCTTTTCAGACTAAAGTAAAGACTTGCTTTCAACTGCTGTTGCGGATTCTGAACCCCATTGCCGGAATTCCGATTTTGGGGCGACGGAGTACGACCACCGATATGATTGGAATAATCAGGGTCATCAAGCACACAGTTATCATTAGAGCACCCAGTTCATCATAGCGGCCGCGCTCGATTACGAATAATTTGTTCAGGTATTTTGTGCCCAGGTGGCTGGCCGACAGCGCCAGGTTGGTAAAGGCCGCCATCACTGCGAAATAGGTGGCTTTCTGATGCCTTGGCGCCTCCTTGGCAATCCAGGCCAACATCGGAATCATGGCCACCTGTCCCAGGGGTGACTCCGCCAGCGTGTCGACGATAGCTATGGTGCGCGCGCCAAAGCCAAAGGTTGCTTCGGTCCATTCATGCAGACCGTAGTACATACCGATAAAGGGCGTCATCATAACCGCACTGTAAAGGGACAAAAATACAACCAGATAAGGGATCGGCCGCCGCGACATCCAGCCCCGCAGAGCAAGCATCCCGGCAATGGCCAACAGGGCGGCAATTTGGCGCAAGGTGCCAAAAAATGCCTCATCAAAGCCCAGCACGTCGATCTGCCACCAGCCGGCGCCGGCGCCGGGCGTGGGCATCGCACGAAAAATAAAGATAATTACAGCCAGTCCGATGATTTCGCGGCGTTTGGCCGGCGCTAGCTCCTGCAAAATTCGTCCCATCAGAAGCACCACGATTCCCAGCGACCCCGTAAATATGACCTCTGCTTTTATCGGTATGCCGGAGAGCCCGAAAATCAGGCTGAAAATGACAAATGCCGCACTGCCGGCCAGGATATACCAGTTGATTTCCGGCTTTTGATTGCCGGAGGTGAATTGCTCCGGCATGGATTCTCGCCCTGAAGCCGTCGTTGTCCCTATTCTCCCGCCCCTTTTGTTTGTCCAGGATCCCAGTAGCACTCCCAGGACCGAAATCAGTGGAATCGTCAGTGATATCCAGTACATCGCTTCATACGACAGCACTGTGGCCAACCAGCCGCCCACCCCGGCCACCATGGCCCCACCGACGACAATAGCCACACGGCCCAGGGTCTGCATGGTAACATGCATGCGCTGCAGTTTCTTGTCTCCGATTCGGCTGCCGTCTGTATCCCGGGTCGGCACGGCTTCGACCGTCATGGCATCTGCCACTACATCCTGCAGGACGAAGCCAACCGGGGCCAGGATCACGGATATGACATACCAGGTATCCACAGCCATGATGGCGGCCATCCAGTCAGTATAGCCTGTCAAACCCACCATAATCAAAAGACTGGTGGACATGAGGGCGGCTCCCAGGAAAACGAATATTGATTTCCAGCGCCATAACAGGTCAACCAGGTGCCCCAACGGCATTTTCAGGGCCCAGGGCAACCCGGCCCAGAAACCAAGACTCGCCAAAAAGGAAGCTGCCAGACCCAGTTGCTCCTTGACGAAAAAAGATTCGATGATACCCGTAAAGCCTGAAACACCGGCGGCAAAATAGACCATCAATGGCGGCAGATAACTCCACCGCAGTTCCCGGAAGAGACCCAATAAATCATTGTTTATCCAGGTCAACAGCCTGGTAGTGCTTTGGGCCGTCTGGGTTGATATTCTGAGGAATATGGATGACATGTGGATATCCTAATCCGGAAAAGCCGGGAATGAACAATAAACAATGAATAATGACTAATGATTAATAGAGGTATTCTATCTGATTTTTATTCTTTGACAGGATCAACTGCATCAACAGGATAATTACCCACTATTCAAATAGCGATCCTGTTAATCCTGTTATCCTGTCTAAAAGAAATTTATTTTCATACAAGGTTTCGAGTGTCAGGCAGACGAGTCGCTAAATCCTGACACCTGAATACCGACACCTGAAACCTCTGTCTTCTGACATCTGATCTCTGTCTTCTGCCTTACGCCAGGCGAATCACCATGAGGCCGGCATTCATGCGTTGGACCAACAGGCTGATGCCGTCGCTGTCCCTATATCGGTCGAGTAAGTCTTTAAAATCACTTACCGACTCGACATTTTGGCGATTGACCTCGATGATCACATCACCCTTCTTGACGCCGGCCGCATCGGCCTTGCTGTTGGGTGCAACGCCGACCACAATGACCCCCGCCGTTTCGTTCACGTTGAAGCGCCGGGCAATTTCAGGGGTCAGCTCGGTCACTTCAAAACCGTATTCGCTGCTTTTCTGCTGGCGTTGGCTCTGGGAAGCGGCGGCCATCGTTAATGGCCGTCGGCCGATCTTAACCTGCAGGGTCTTGGATTTGCCGTCACGCAAAATCTTCACTTCGGCGGTATCTCCCACGGCCAGGCCGGCAGCAAGGTTGGTTAAGTCCCGACTGGTGGTAATCTTTTTGCCATCGACGGACATGATGATATCCTTGGGCAAAATACCGCCCTTGTCGGCAGGATCACCGGGCACGACATCGACGACCATGACTCCGCTATTGCCTTCAACTCCGTAATACTCCGCCAGATTGCCTTTCAGGTCCTGGATGGTAACACCGAGCCAACCGCGGGTTACCTCGCCGTCGGACTTCAACTGGGCGATGATGCCTTTGGCCTGGTCGACGGGTATGGCAAATCCAATACCCTGGCCGGCGGCGATAATCATGGTGTTGATACCCACGACCTCACCCTGCATATTGATCAGGGGGCCGCCGCTGTTGCCCGGGTTGATGGAAGCGTCCGTCTGGATATAATCATCGTAGGGGCCGGAGCCGATTACCCGCCCTTTAGCGCTGACGATACCGGCAGTGACGGTGTATTCCAGGCCAAACGGGCTGCCGATGGCTGCCACCCACTCACCCACTCGCAAATCAGCGGAATCTCCTAGCTGAACACTGGGCAGATTCCTGTCCACTTCGATTTTGATCAGCGCAATGTCGGTGACGGGATCTAGGCCGATGACTTCAGCCTCGTGTTGGGTTTCGTCCTTCAGGATGACCGTGATCTTGTCGGCTTTTTCCACCACATGGTTGTTGGTGACAATGAAGCCTGACTTGTCAATGATAAAGCCGGATCCCTGACCGGGCCGCTTGAACTCCGGTTGGCGCTGTTCGCCGAAATGACGGCCGAAAAAATCCTTAAATTGTTTATTGCCGCCGAAGGGATTCTGACCCGGCAAACCGAAAGCGCGTTCGTTGCCCTGGACCACTTTTTCCACTTTAATGTGAACCACCGCCGGACTGACCGCATCGGCCAAATCGGCGAAATTTTTCGGCACCATCTGCACGGGTGCATTTTTGGACGCTCCCGCAATTGTAAATCCGGTGGCGAACATTAAACCGACGACCACCAAGGCCACAACGACTTTTGAAAAACTCAATTTTTGTTTCATTTGCATTACCTCCTTGTTTTTGTTGACCGGAACCGGTCGTTTCTTATGACCGAATGATAGACTGTCAAGTTAACGAAAATATGACGGGAAGATGACCAAAATGTTAATTTTTCCGCCGATAAAGTGCGGCCGGTTGGAGTTGCCGTTTAGCTGGTGTAAAATGGGAGGGTGGAGCTTAAATCTAAGTGTTCGGAAAAATTAATTTTATGCTTCGCATAGTTTCTTTTTTGGTTTACTCAGAGCGACAATCAAAGTTTAGTGCAACATTAAACTGTTGGAATTGCATATGGTCTGCAGCAGGATATGGGGATGTTATTGTCGGTAATAGGGTAAAAACAGAAGGGAGTTGAATTGTCCTTTACGTAGCAGGGAAATTAAAATCGACAGAATTCCACAAATCTTCAATCTTCAATCTTCAATCTTCAATCAAATTATGCTACCAGTCCCGGCCCCAGCTGGCGTCGTTCGAGTCCATCTGCCTTTGCTTGCTGCGGACGGCCTCGCGGCGGTCGTCGTCGGCGACCTGTTTGGCGTGGGTCAGCTTGAGGTATTTCTGGTAAGCCTCCTCATTGCCCGCATAGGCACATTCGCAATCTTTGGCATCTGCATAAATGTAGACCAGCTTGTCGCCGTCCTCGTGGGGGACGACTTTCCGCTGGGGAAGCTTCTTTATTGCAGCCAGCCGGTCCGGTGTATCGGCGATCCCTTTCCTGAACCCGGCTGCCGTCAGCAGTTTTTCCATTTCCATCCTATTGCTGCCACGCGTGGATGCGCATGACGATACTGATAGGATAAGAATTGCGGTCACAAAGAATACGATAAGTTTTTGGTTGTTAATTCGTTGCATTTTTTCTCCGTCCTGAGATTTAAGCGCTATGATCCGGATTTTAGCATTTCACTGATCCGCCGATATTCCAGGTCAGTGCCGTCATAGTCATAGGTCGCCTCTTCTCCCTGCATTGGAATAAGTTTGAGCTTACCTCCAAAATGGGCGGAAACGATGTTTTCCACTTCAATGACACTTAAGTCCTTATGCAGAAAATACTTGGAATATACATTGGGATATCCCAACTGACGGGTAATCTTGAACAGCTTGATCTGGACCTTGGGATTCAGACATTTCCGGAGCCGGTAGGCTGTATTGGCTGTATTGACATCAAAGCGGTGCGGGTTGGCGGACAGCAGAGAGGAAAGCCTGAAGCCTTGCCGGCCGCTGGCATCCCGGGGGCCCGGCAGCTGATACGCTGAGTCGTTGTAAAGCCGCAACGGCAACCGACCCAGTTTATCTTTTCGTTCGTCGATGAGCGTTGCCGGTACCATGATAGCGGTTTCTTCCTGAAGGATTTGAACTTCCTCGAGGAAACGATTGACGAAGTCATTGGTTGTCAACGGTGAATCCGAAGCGACAAACAGCGCGTGTTTTTTTTCCCGGCAGGCCTTGCTGGCCGCATAGCCCTTGATGAAGTTGCCGGCGATGGAGTTGTATTTAACCTTTCTGGTTTTGATATTGAATTGACGGGTAACCTCGGCGGGTATTTTCGTGTTTTGGTTCACAATGCGGCAGGGTTTTTCGTGATGTTTGATAAATTTGCGCAATCGCTGCTCGAGCAGCATTTGATGACCCACGATCACGATGTCAGCGATCCGATCGTTTTCGTAAAGCTTTTCGAGGGTATATTGCACCAGGGGTTTACTGATTTCGCGGCCGTTCTGGACGGTCTTGAACTCCCGCAGGGGTTTATAGCCCGCCTCGATAAATTTTTCACCGTAGTGATCGGCGACAATCCGGCTGTATCTTTTGACCTCACGCTTATTGCTATATCCTGCCAGTACAACTGCGCTAATCATATGTTCTCTCTTTGAGCTGGGATCGGCACGATCTGCCGCCGGCCAAACGCTGATATTCAGATATCCTGATAATATATTGGCGAATTTGAAAAATCAAGCCTGGCTCAAAAATACTGATCCTCGATCTTGAAAACCAGCAAAACCGTTCATAGATTTAACCCCACTACAGTTTGTGAGGTTCAGGGTTCAACGTTTCGGGCTAAAAAGCTCCTGACAGCTCATATCAAACAGATATTGTTTTTATTGTGTACATAGATTCGATTCACGCAATGGGTATGCTGGTTATTGCGGATTTGAACAATGAAGTGAGTAGTGTCAAATGGTTTTAACCTCTGAACCCCGAACATTGAACCTTTGAACCAACTATAAGGAGAACCATACATGCGATTTTTTGTATCGACATTACTGACAATTATGCTGCTGGTTGCCGGCGGCAACGCCGCGGCGGAAAATTCGTCCCATGACCTCAACCTCGATGTCAAGGAGTTTCAACTGGACAACGGTATGCTGTTTCTGGTGGTCGAACGCCCGGCTGCGCCCCAGGTTGCGGTACGACTGGCAATTCGAGCGGGCTCGGCACTTGAAGAAACCGGCAAAACCGGCATTGCTCACCTATTGGAACACATGATGTTCAAAGGCACAAAAAATTTTGGCTCCCTTGACTACAAAAAAGACGAGCAGCTGCAGGCGCGGATCGAAGCTGCCTACCAAACGATATTATCGGAGCAGAATAAACGAAATCCCGACAACGCACTGATTGAAGAAAAAAGAATCGAGATGAACGACCTGCGGCAGGATGTTCAAAAAATTTATGAGCCCCAGGTCTTTTCTTCCCAGCTGGGAAAAAACGGCGCCGTCGGGGTCAACGCGTTTACCAGCAGGGATCAGACGCAGTATCTGGCTTCAGTACCCTCCGATATGCTGGAACAATGGTTTTCGATTATCAGCGAGCAGCTGTTCGAACCCGCCTGGCGGGAGTTTTATGTCGAAAAAGAGGTCGTTCAGCGGGAGTGGGCCTTCCGCTATATCAATGACGCGAACGGTGCTGCCTGGCTGGATCTCAATACGGCGGCCTACACGGCCCACCCATACCGCAATCCGGTCATTGGCTGGAAATCCGACATGGAGAAATACAGTACCCGGGATGCCATTGAATTTCACCGGAAATTTTACAATCCAGCCAACGCCGTCTGTGTCCTGGTGGGGGATGTTACCTTGGAAAAAGCCCGGCAAATGGCAGAAATATATTTCAAACGCTACCCGGCCGGAGAGCGGGCTCCGGAGAAAGTGACCCGCGAGCCTTTGCAGCAAGGGCCGCGCCAAAGTATTCGTTATTTGAAAGGCGCGCGTACCCCGCTGGTTCGCATCGGCTTTCACGGCGCCCAAATGGGCACCAAAGACTTTTACGCCCTGGATGCCATGACCATGATTCTCAGCCATGGCCGCAGTGCCCGCATGACCCAAAACATTGTCCTTAAGGGTCTGGCCCAGGGAGCCTGGGCCTACAATCCTGATAATCGCTATTCCGGCATGATCATCGTGGGCGGCTCACCCAATGAACCCGATGTGGCTGGAAACCAAGGCATGAGCGAAGAAGAAAAACGCACAGCCTACCGCGAGGCCTGTCAGGAACTGGAGGAATTGCTTTTGGCGGAAATGGAAAAAATGAAAACCGACCTGGTTTCTGCCGGGGAACTGCAGCGTATTAAGAAGCTCAATCAACGTGGTTTCATCGATAGAATGCGCAGCAATGAAAGCTTGGCCGGTACCCTGGCCACGCTTGAAGTCCAGGCCGGATGGCGGTATTTGATGCATTATCTGGATAACCTGGAAGCGGTCACGCCCGAAGATATCCGCCGGGCCGCCAACCAATATATTCGCAACGACAATAAGACCAGCGTTTATGTCATCCCGGGAGGCCGGCCGGACCGTCCGCCTGAGAACTATTCGGAGGTGCGTTCAATTGCCGGCAGTCGGGCAGCTCAAGCGGCCTTCGCGCATAATCTCGACAACATATCCATCTATCCGACCCCGGAAGGCTGGCAGCATCCCCTGTCCTTCCAGCGCCATCCCGCAAAAATTGACTATCCTATGGCCGACAGCCTGGATATTGGCCCCAGCAAGGTGTTTTATCTGCCGGACCGCGAACTGCCGCTGGTGGACTTGAGCTTGCTGGTTAAAGCCGGTTCGGTTGATGTTGATGATTCAAAGATCGGTCTGACCGGTCTGTTGAACGGCACGATTGTTCGCGGCGGTACCGAGAGGCATTCTCCGCCGGAGCTGGCCCGGATCCTCGACGAAAATGCCATTCAGATCAGTGTGAGCGTCGGCGAGGAGGAAACCCTAATCCAGCTGTCCGTGCTCAAAGAGGACTGGCAGGCGGGATTGGATCTGCTGCAGGAAATTTTAACCCGGCCGGGATTTGATCCCGGGGTGTTGAAAACCGTCAAAAACCAGACCCTGACCGGACTCAGGCGTCAGGCCGGCAATGCCCAGGCTGTGGCTGGGCGCGAGAGGGAGATCTGGCACTTCAAAGGCCATCGCTATGGTCGGGATCCCCTGGCCGGTTTGCAAACTATTCCCGATATATCCCGCGAGGATCTGAAGCAGTTCCTGCGAGAATATATCGTGCCCGCCAATATCGTGGCGGCCGTAGCCGGAGATATTGAAAAACAGGATGTCATGCGTGACCTGGAACGTTTCTTGAGCGCCTTGCCCCAAACCCCTGCGCCCGCCCGGAAATTGGCTGATCCCGAGGAAACACCGCCGGTATTGGCCCTGATCCACAAGCCCGGTCAGGTGCAGTCTCAAATCTCGTTAAGCCTGCCCAGTGTCAAGCGCACCCACCCGGATTACTGGAAAATCAACCTCTTGATGAGCATCTTCGGCGGCAGCGATTCATTGATGTATACCCGGCTGCGGGATGATCTGGGGCTGGTGTATTCGGCCGGCTTTTTCAAGACCTACAAATGGAGGGCCGGGATGCTCATCGGCTATATCGGCTGCAAAGGGGACAAAACCGTGCCGGCACTCACAGAGACCATCAATATCATGCAGGCGCTGAATGAGGATGTTCCCCCCGGGGAGCTCGAACAAAAACGGCTCGATGCCCTGAACAGTTTTGTATTCAATGTGGATAGCCCTGTAGACCTGGTAAAGGTATACGGCCGCTATTACATGCGCAACGAGCCACTCGATACGCTGGGCAAAATTCAAGACGCTTTTTTTACTGCCGGCCGCGACGATCTGCGCCGGCTGGCGCGGGAATATCTGGTGCCCCGGAAGATTCAGATTTTCGTGGTGGCGGACAAAATGATTAAGGTAAAAAATGACAGCGGTGATGAAATAACCCTGGAGATGCAGTTGATGCAGCTGGCCGAATCACTGGGCTTGCCTTTTCGTGAAATCGCGCTGCGGTAGACTAGATCGGTATTCGGTATTCGGTATTCGATATCCGGTATTCGGCTTTCGGCGCAAGATGGGCGAAAACACTATGGTTACGGTCACGCGATTTGATAGCTCAAAGCTGAAAGCTCAAAGCAAGAAGCTTAAAGCTCAAAGCTCAAAGCTCAAAGCTGAAAGCACGAAGTTGAAAGCTGAAAGGTAATAAATTGAGGTGTAGGGTGTAAGGTATGAGGTAAAAGATCAGGCATAAAGAGCTATTTGAGCAAACGGCAATCGGCGTTCAGCCAACGGCCCTTTGTTTGCGGCTCTTAACCCTGCTTGTGGGGTCGCAGTCCGAACGGCGAAGCCCCAAACCCGCAACCTGTAACCCGAATCCCGCAGTCTATCTCCGTGCTTTCTATTCTTTTCAATCCGAAATCCAAAATCCGCAATCCGCAATCGAAGAACCCGCAACCCGGATACCGAAAGCCGAATACCGAATTTCCAGCCTGTGTCCTTCGTGATCCCATAGTTCGATCTTGCCTCTATTTTCTTGATATGATATAAATATTCTTTATCATTTGCCTTTCTTATATTTTAGTCCGGGTCAGAAAGCCCGTTCTCGCCACCTCCGGCGTTGCTTTCTTATCAGGGCCACCCCCCCCCGGGGTAATCAGCGTTGTTCATGCCATAAGGATTCAACAGATGGAAGAATATGTTTGGATTTCCAAAATGGCCCAGGATCCTGATTCCAGCGATCCATCCCGCCCGATACTGCTTCGCCTGGCTGACTATTTCAAGGTCAGGATTTCGATCGTTGATCCTGAATACATCACCGATACCGGGGACTATCTCAATGCCGTCTACGATGCGACCCAACGCCGGGTTGCCGGCCTGATGATTGTCGGCTGGGGGGATCCCGACGTCATTCCTGCGGTGAATGCAGCTGTAAATAGCGGGATACCGGTTGTCTGTGTCGATCGAGATATCCCCGCGAGCAAACGGCATGCCTATGTCGGAACCGATTGGCGCCGCATGGGTACGGCCGTGGCTGAAAATTTTGCGGCTTTGGTTAATCAGCGGGGCAGGGTATTGGTGCTGGGGGCGCTTGAATCGGATCATGTCAAGGACGGCATCCGGAGCTTTCGGCAACAAATAGACCACTACGCCGACATCGAAATCCTGACACCCGATGCCGGTCTTGCCGCAGACTCTGCTTCGATCCGTTCCGCTGCCGCGGCCTGCGTTGGCAATCACGGAGGTTTGAACGGATTGGTCGCCTTTGACGGCAGTTACGGCTCGGTAGCAGCCGGCGTACTTGAGAAGATGAATCTGAACAATTCCGTGAAACTCATTTGCGCGGGAGCCGACCGTTCTCAGCTGCGTCTCGTCAGATCGGGGGCGATCGATGCGGCATTTTACCGGCCAAGCGAAGTCTCCACCTGCCGCGCCTTTCAACTGCTGCATGACTATAACCACGGCTCCGAGGCAACCGGTCATACGCCGGGAGCCATCAATATCCCCGGCAGTGTCGACACCGGATTCATCATTGTCACCAACGACAACATTGACACATTTGACTCGGATATCAGGCTGGACCAGGCCATTCAGCATCACGAATCATCCCAGCAGCTGTCCCTGATAGCTTCCATGATTGAAAGTGTAGAGGAACTTGCCATTGCCGCCGACATTTCCGGGCGGATTGTCTATGCCAATGCCGCCAGTCTGGGATTCTGCGGCTATCAGAAAAAGGAACTGGTGGGATGCGGCATCGATGAATTATTCGATTTCACTAGCATACAAAGTTCCCAAATAGCCAAATGCGTCGAAGATGAGACCGCCAAGAGTTTCGAGACCGTCGCCATAAGGAAAGACGGTTCCCAATTTCCCGCCCATATCAGTGTGTCGCCACTGCGATCGGAGACCGCGGCCCGGGGGATCGCCATAATCGCTACCAACATCAGTGAGCGCAATCGTTCCAGAAAAGCGTTGATCGACTCGCATGTTCGGTTTCTGACAGTATTGGACAGCATCGATGCCGATATTTACGTGGCGGATATGGATGATTATGAGGTTCTGCTGGTCAACCAACACATGCGTGAAAGATTTGGCGAAGATCTGGTCGGAAAAACCTGCTACGAAGTATTTCGGAACAAGGCGGTCCCGTGCAGTCGTTGTACTAATGACCAATTGGTGGATTCGTCCGGTAAACCCGCCGGTCCCTGTGTTTGGGAAGGAGAAAATCCCATCACCGGCAAGTGGTATATCAATTATGACCGGGCCATCAAATGGGTGGACGGCCGGCTGGTGCGCCTGCAAATTGCAACTGACATCACACGCATCAAAGAGCTCGAAAAAGAGAGCCTGGGTATTCAGGCCCAGCTTCAGCAGGCTCAAAAAATGGAGGCGATCGGGACACTGGCCGGCGGCATCGCCCATGATTTCAATAATATTCTCTCGGCGGTTATCGGCTACACCGAAATTGTCCTAGGCGATGTCCCTGAAAACACTTCGCAGCATCGCAATTTACAGGAAGTGCTGAGAGCCGGCAACCGCGCCCGGGACCTTGTGAATCAAATCCTGATGTTCAGCCGCCAGTCTGAAAAGAAGTTAAAGGCAGTCGAGATAAACCGGATAGTCATAGAAGCCCTTAAACTGTTGCGGGCGTCATTGCCGACGACCATTCGAATAGAGCCTCGGCTGCTAAGCAATTCGGCGGTGCTGGCTGACCCAACCCAAATTCATCAGGTAGTCATGAACCTGTGCACCAATGCCGCCCATGCCATGCGGGAAAAGGGCGGTCTGCTGAGGGTTGAACTATCCGATACCAGCCTTGACGAAAGCTTGATTGAACGGTATCGCTCTTTAACCTCCGGAACTTATATAAACCTGGCAATCAGCGATTCGGGGCATGGCATGGAGAAAAAGCTCGCCGATCGAATTTTTGACCCCTTTTTTACGACGAAAGAACGAGGTGAGGGCACCGGCATGGGACTTGCCGTGGTGCTGGGTATCGTAAAAAGCCACGGCGGTGCCATTACAGTGGACAGTGCGCTTGACCAAGGGTCAAGATTCGATGTGTATCTACCCATAATAGAAACGGAAGCGGACCCTGCGACCCGGCCCGAAGTCAACATGCCCACCGGTACGGAAAGGATTCTTTTGCTCGATGATGAAATAGCGCTGGTCGATTTAGGGTTTCAGATTTTGGATCGTCTGGGCTATGCCGTCACCACCCGCACCGACAGCCTCGAGGCGCTGGAATTGTTTGAATCCCAATCCGATGAGTTCGATCTGGTCATTACCGATTTGACCATGCCGAATATGACCGGTGATGAGTTCGCCGCCAAGATATTGGAAATTCGGGCCGATATACCGGTGATCCTCTGCACCGGCTACAGTGAACGGATTTCTAAAGATAAAGCCCACGAGATCGGCATCAAGGAATTTGTCCTGAAGCCTATCATCATGAGTGATTTGGCGATAACCGTGAGGAAAGTGTTGGATGAAAATTTGCAGCCATGATGATTACCGCCAGCCGACCGTATTTTGCGCCCTTTACCGGTTTTTTTTTTAGAGCGCACCTGGCCGATGTCACAGTCATTCTCGACACGGTTCAATTCCCGCGGGGAACTGGCTGGATTACGCGCAATCGCTTTAAAAACGACCAGGGGACCTGGTGGATGACAATTCCCGTCTGGAAAAAGGGACGCGGGCTGCAAGTTATCAATGATGTCCGGATTTGCCGTGAAGGCCGCTGGGCGCATAAATATTTGACGGGCCTGAAACACGCTTATGGCAACGCACCCTATTTTGCCGAGCACCTCCAGTTTTTGGAAACCGCGTTTGCTCTGGGCTCCGACCGGCTGATCGATCTTAACCTAATGATCATACGGCATCTTATGTTGAATCTGGGACTGGAAACAGAAATTCGGCGACTCTCCGAACTAAACATCAGCGCTGCCGGGGACCGATTGTTGGTTGAAATCTGCCGTTATTTTGATGCCTCGGCCTATCTGGTGCCGGGAGCGGCTGCCCGGCATCTCGATGCCGATATTTTTAAAAAAGCCGGTGTCGAGCTGCGTCCGGTCAAACCCCGGGCACCCGTCTATCCGCAGCTATGGGGTGAATTCATTCCCGATCTGTCGGCATTTGATCTGCTGTTCAATTGCGGTCCCAAGGCCCGTGAAATTATACTGGCCGCATAATTTATCAGGATTTTAGTGATGTCAAATTGAAAAAGGGAGGCCAGGCTCCTAACCTTCGAAAAACTCTTGCGACATCTAAACAAAACCTGATAAATTATGCACTCATGCTGAAATACATCCCCGGCATACTGATTCTGCAGGCCATCACGATCGCTCTGGTGCTGATGGCCCCGCCCGAGCTGGCTAATTGGGGCTGGCTGCGGCTGGCCGTTCCCGTTTTGATCGCCGGTTTTTTAACGGCCTTCTGGTTCGGGTCGATTGCAGCCCATCAGCGCAAGGATGAAATCAGCCGTTTGAAGGAGCATCACGCCAAACAGCGCGAAACGATCCGGGTCAATGCCGAGCGCGCCAAGACCAGACTGGTTAAACAGGCGCAGCGCAAAACTCTGCAGGAGACGCGCCGCACGTCGAGGCGGGCGAGTTTCAAATTCGGGCTTGTCTTTGCCGGTGCTGCCGGGGTAGGCGGCGTGCTGGTCCTGACCCAGTTCATGTCGTTGGGATTGCTGCTGCTAGCCTCTGCCGGCGGAGGACTGGGGGGTTACTTGCTGCGGATGCGGCAGGAGAAAAATAAATTGCGATTGCCGGACGGTGATGTGGATAGTGCTCCTGTCATCGATGTGACGCCGAATAATGCGAAGCAGCCCCTGCTCAAACACGATGCCGAAAAAGATAAATGATCCGGGTTGACGCTGATGTGAACCTTTGCTCGTTAAGGGATTTCATAATAATTAGACCTGGGTTTAATTGAGGGATTCAGGGATTTAGGAATTCAGGGATTTAAGAATTCAGGAATTCGGGGATTTGGACAGTTACCAATTCAGTTTTGTACTAAATGCGTAAAACATTTTTGGGCATCTTTCTAAAGCAACGACAAACAAGCATTTACAAAGATTGGCATGGAATTCAACTTTAGTTAGTTATATCATTCCAGGTTGTTCCGGCTGTGTATCTATTAACCTGGTTATAGCTGATTTGACGACGGCTCTGAAATAAAATAGATAGAATGCCACAAATCTTCAATCTTCAATTTTCAATTCCGGCTTGTCCGGGTTGGGTATTTAGGAATTGAAGGATATTTAACTAATCTAATTTATTGATTTTATCCTCTAATTACTCAATTCCTCAATTTGCCCCCAATAGACAGAATGCCTTAACTTTGAGTTTTAACCATTAAGTATCGAGCTTTGACATTCGACTTTGAGCTTTTAGCTTCTTGCTTTGAGCTTCTTGCTTTCAGCTTTGAGCTTTGAGCTTTGAGCTTTGAGCTTCCTGCTTCCTGCTTCCACCTTCAGCCTTCGACCGTCAACCTTTGTATTTTCCAAAATCGATTAAGGTTTGTCCCTGACGATTCGTGTCGATTTTGAATTGATTCCGGATGTAATCTTCGAGGTCTTTAAGCAATCGGAATTGTTCCTGGTCCAACTCATCGGATTGATGGAGGCGGCTTATTTCGATCAGCGCATCTTTGGGTGTTGTACGTTTTTGATTGCGGTAATCCACCAGCGCATCCTTTTGTCGGGGGGGATTGATGCGCTGCAGGTACTGCCTGAAACCGGGTGCCGTCTCGGCGGCAAAGCGATCGGGGTAGTTGCGGTATAAAATTCGCTCGGCCAGGATACGGGCGTCCGGGCTTTTAAACCGGCCAATCAGGTCTGCCTTATTCTCCAGGGGAGCTTCCTGAAACGTCCGGCATAATTTCTCATCCGCCCGGGAATAGAATCCGATCTGGTAGAGGGAGGCATCGGCATCCAGATTGGGGATAAACGGGTAGCGATATTCCCGGTAGTAACTTATGATGCGTTCGAATAATTTTTGATTGTCCTGCAGCCAGTGAAGATTTTTCTCAAAAATTGCAATGCGATCATCGCCGATTCGCCGCCAGTAGCGGTCAAGGGGCGGCAACAGAATCCCCGGTTCGCCCAGGCGTTTGCGAATGGCCCAGGTTGTTTCCGCAATGGTTTGCGGGGTGGCTTCGCGCAGCTGTGGCTGATCCATACGCAGCCATAAAGTTTGATTCGGATACGGGATGGACTCTCCGATTGATATGACCGGAATTTGATAGTGTTGACGCGGCCCGAACTCTCCGCTGATCATCAAACCCTGGCGGTGGTCGCCGGCACCGCTTTGAAAGGCTACCGGCAGTTCTTTCATCCGATGAGCGTCGGTTTCCTTGTCAAAATAACCTTCCAGATACTGCCACATCTGATTTTCCTGGAAGAATCGCCGGGCCAATTCGATCGTCGTTTCAACATCGGCCAGGGCTTCATGGGACTGCCCGGTGACCATGCGGTTGGCTGCTCCCAGATGTTCAAGTCTCAAAGACGGCTTGCCGCTGATTTCCGGCCAGGTCAGGATCTGCCTTTTGTAAAGCCAGTAAATAATGGCTATCGGATATATATCCATCCGGCGACAGCCGCTGCGGTATTGGTGGGTGTAGGGGGGCAGCAGATTGCGGTGAAATGAGAAGCGCAGGAATTCGTCATCAAATCCCAGGGTGTTGTAGCCGAGGCTGATGGTGTTCGGTTCGTTCATCAGCCGGTGAATCTGACAGGTGGCCTCGTACTCGCATTGACCTTTGGTAAGATCGATCACGGGAATGCGATTGGTTAAAATTGCCAGGGGAGAGGGAACGATGTCCGGCCTTAATTTGACTTTGATATCATGGCGATCGATTTCCTTTAGCCGATGGTCCGTGCGGATGGCGGCAAACTGCAATACCTGATCGAACGCCTTGCTTAACCCGGTGGATTCAATATCGTAAAAGAGATAGCTGATGGCCATGAAATTTCATTTCTTGTGCAGCAAACGTAAGTGCTACTAAAATCAGCGATCTACCAGAAATTGTCAAGGCTTAAAATGAGTTCGAAGATCTAAATCGGACTGGATATCGTTATTACGTGACTTCAAGATCCAAATCATTTTTGTTGAAACCGAACTCCGCTAACAGTTGGTAGCACGTTCTGACGACTTCCCCCGGATTCATTTTGGTTTCGACATATATATCCGTCCGCTTAATTTTTTCCGGCATCCGCAATTGATCCCCATAGCGGGAAAAGCGTGCCTTTTGGTCATTCGAAATCCACAGCACTTTTTCAAAATCCTTTTTGTTCGCCGTGGCAAAATAGGTGCACAATGTCGTCAGCATTTCAGCCCAGGAATCCACTTTGTAGGTGTTGCCGTTAAATCTGAATGATTCGATGGTTTTCTCTTTATATATCTCGGCAAGATCGACACTATCGGTATGGATCAATGATGTATCGGTGCCGGACAGAGATGATTGTTTTTTGGAATAGGGCTCCGAAAGCGTAATCGTCTTATTCGGATATTCGTCATGCAAATTCAATATCTCAGGTTCCATGGCGGCGGCAGGTGGTGCGGCCACCGAGCTGGCCTTATTGGTCAGCATCCAGCGGTCCTGATGTTTTTTTATGAACGATTCAACCGTTTTCGCCTTGAGCTTATAACGACAAAGCTTTTCGGTTTGTTCGCTTAACAATTCGACAAATATGGCATTGGGTTGAGTCAGGATAAGATTCCAGGCTTCGGGTAAAAAATCAGCTGCGATTTTCTGCCTTTTTTTCTGAAACAGGGATTTCGCGGCTCGCATGGATTGGCCTTTGACGAATTTGCTCTTGGAGAGCAGATTAATCAAATTGGGTACGAAAATTTCCGGGTTTTGCTTTAAAAGATCGACCGAATGAAACCATTTTTGCTTCCAGTCGCCAGAGGCGGAAACCAGATAAAACCACCAGGTAATGCCGTTGGTCAGGATCGCCAGGCCGACGCCGTCCCGGGAAGCTGCGCTGATCAGGTCTTTCTGGTAGCGGTCCAATTTTTTGTGAGCCCTTTTGACCTCGATGAAAATCTTATTGGTGTTTCTGATCCGCAGGGCATAGGATACATTGGTTGTATTGACTGAATAGTCCGGATAAACTTCTTCGACATTGAATATATCCCAGCCTAAAAACGAGAGTAGGCGCAGCACCACGGCCTGCTTGGTTGAAGCTTCATCGAATGTCGCCAGCTTTTTGTTTGATTTTAACTCGCTGACTAACGACATGATCTGTTTTTTCATTGTTCCTCCGGAGCCTGATTTCTATCCCAAATTACTCGAATTTCCATTTGTCTGTTTTAAAAAACGGACTATATATTGTTATCGGCGGGCAACGGCAAAACTTGAACGGATTGATTCTCAGTCCTATCTTTCCCGGACGCGTGTATCTGCGAGAGGCTTTTTCGGTTTTGCGCTACCTGCGGGTCCGCTTAACCGGCCATTTGATTGAGGATCGCCTGCGCTTTGGCATTGCCCAATTTGGCTGCCTGCCTAAAATCCTGCAGGGCCGCCTTTTTGTTGTTCTGTTTGTAAAACGCCACCCCGCGATTATAAAGGGCCACCCTGGGATTTCCGCCGGACTCTATGACCCGGGAGAACTGCGCGACCGCCTGATCGAATTGTCCATTGAGAAAATACTGTTGCCCCTTTTTCAGCAGGTCATTGGACGTAATGCGATTGGGGTCCGACCCGGCATTGGCCGCCCGCTCGATTTTAGCGGAATCAGCCAACCCAATACCATCCGAACTCATCTGAACTGAAGTCGCACTCGCGGCCTGATCCATATTCTTTGAGTCTGATTCGGTATACTTTTGGGTCTGGATCGCTTGGGTGTCTGACGGGGCCGGCCGGGCGGCGGATCTCCCGCGCCTCGACAGCATGAAAACAATACCGGCGGCAACCACTGCCGCGAACAACAGGGAACCGCCGATTGCCGGGCGATACCTCAGCCAGGCTACCGCTATGGTCAAGCAGGCAAAGGGCGCGGCTATCAGAAATGACAGGATGCCGGTTCCGGCGCCAACGATGCCGCCCAGAAAAGGAATGACATCGCCGGCAACGGACAGCGGCCTTAGAATCATGGCCATGCCCACCAGCATCAGGACGAATCCGCCTGCACGATATATCCAGGTCCACATCACATTGCTCTGCTGGGCCTGTCGGAACATCATCTCAGCGCCGACCCGGCCCGGCTTAAGCATGGCGATGCTCCCGCCGGCTTCGGTCTGGTAAGGCTCAAAGGTCTGACCGTTTTGACTGGCTACGATACTGACTTCGGTCGGGGAGACAACATGGTAGGTAATCCGCAGGTCGCCTATTTGCGGCGATGACGGATTATTCCCCAAATAAATACTGCTGCCGTGAAATTCAGCATCGGGAATGTCTTCAATATCTGCCAGATCTGTCACCGGCAAAATGGAGGATTGGTTAATTTTGCCGACCAGCGATCGTGAAAGCATAAATTCGCCCAAAGTGACTTCAGAAGCGACAAATTCTTCGGATTCATAGGGCATCGAGTCGGGATTTCGGTGTCCGGTCGGTTTTTTGAAACTGCTGCTGTCGATCAGGCGCGATGACCAGGTCTTGCTGTAGGAGTAGGTGGTGACGGTTTTTTTGCCGCCGCCCAGTTTTTTTTTGGTCTTGCGTTTTTTGTTCTCTTGCCACTGGTACATTTCAACTTTGCGCTTGAGTTTGATCGCATTGACGGCCACATCGAACTCAGGATCTGATACCATTTCATCAGTGGCCGCTGTGCCGGAAACATGAATAAGCTGGCCCTCGTTTTGCGGAGATACTCTGGCATCAGGCAAAGTGATGACGATGCCGGCGCCCTCATTGAGCGTTTTGTAGCGCTTGACGGCGCGGCCCTCGTTCCAGAACAATACCGGAAATCCCGCAATAAACAGAATTAGACCGACCAGGATACCTGCAAAGGCATTTCCCATTCTGCTGAACCATGATTCGGATGTAACTTCGATAAATGAGTCTTCAGACATATGAAGCTCCTAATTTTTCCGCCATAATCCGCTTATAGCCCATGGGGCGTAGACTGTTCAGGATCGGCGGCTATTGAACGACCTTCCCATCTTCAATATTCGGGATTGGTCCGTAAAACTTTAAAAATTTTTAATTTTAGATTTCGGATTTTAAATTGGAGGTATCGCTCGCGCAGCGCAGGCGCTTGCGCCGCGTGTCGCTCGATCCATTTATAAAAAAGATAGAATACCTTAAATCCAAAATCCGAATTCCAAAATCCCAAATAAACCCATTTTTCAACAGGGACACGAATTATAGCCTCGATCGGAACAGTTTTATGACAATTGGTATAAATATTTGCAGGAGGGTGTCGGAATGGACTATTTCAGTAGATATCTTTAAGCGATGTAAGCCCGTAAGCGCCGGAGGGTGACCAGCCCTCGACTTTATGGGTGACGAGGTTTTGCGGCACATCCGCCAGGAAGTATTCTTCACCCTCGGTCGGAGAGTTCATCACCCAAAAACCGCTGCGATAGTCGGTTGAGCGAGTTATAAAAAGCTCATTTTTGGCCCGCGTCATGGCCACATATAAGACCCGCCGTTCTTCCTCTTCGGATTCAAGTTCACCATAACTCCTTACATGGGGATAAGTACCCTGCCTGGCGCCGGCAACAAAACAAACAGGGGCTTCGGTTCCTTTGGCGCTGTGTACGGTGATCAAGGTGACCACATCTTCGGCTTCAAGACTGTCAATTTGTGTATTGGTCATCGGCTCCAGCGTAAAAGCCTCGATAAATTGTTCCAGGGATTGATATCGCCCGGCGACGGTGGCAAGCAACTCGAGATCCCTCTGCCTTAAATTCCAGCGGTCATAGCGGGATTCAAGAATGGGCGAGAGCGTTTGAATCGCGCTAGCCACGGCCTTCGATGGCGTCGATGAATCGTCAATCAGGTTTTCGTAGCCTTTCGCTGCCGGATGGCCCGTCCCCATCCGTTCTAACAATACTTCAAGAACATTCGTGGATTGGGACTCAATTATGGCCGAGACGATCTTCTCAGCGGTTTTGGGGCCGATTCCCGGCCACAGCTGCAAATATCGCATCCAGGCCAAATCATCATCCGCACTGCGGCCGATTCTTAAAAGGGCCAATATGTCTCGCACATGGGCGGATTTTGTTAAGCTGGTGCCACCGATAAATCGATAAGGAATTTCGCGTTGGATAAATTCGGCTTCGATGGGTTTGGCATCAAATGCCGTGCGAACCAGCACCATCATATCCTGCAAACGTGTATCGGACTCAGACCGCTCCATTATTTTGTCTGCGATCCAGCTGGATTCTTCAAACTGGCTGTCAAAATCGATAAGTTCAGGGATTATGCCGGCATGTCCCCGGTGGGCAACCAGTTGGTTTTTGTAGTCAAGCGGCGATCGATTCAGCAGCCAGTTCGACAAATCCAGGATTTCCTGATAGCTGCGGTAATTCTTTGACAGCATCAAGGTTTCACTGTTTTTGAAAAGTTTTTCGAAAAGATAAACGTGCTCGAAATTCGCGCCGCGGAATCTATAAATCGATTGGGCCGGATCACCGACGCAAAACAACCGAACGCCCTCGCGCGAGAATTGTTGCAGGATCCTGAATTGCAGAGGATTGGTATCTTGCATTTCATCAACCAGGCATTCATCGAAAAGCCCGGCAAGATCTTTTCTGAGCGCGGCCTTTTGGTCTAATATCCTGCCGAACACTTCCAGCAGATCATCGAAATCCAGATAGCCGCGCTCGAGTTTCATTTTTTGATAGTCGGCAAACATTTCAGAGCACAGACGAATGTATTCCTGGCTCATTTCGCTGTGATGGCTGAGGTAATCTATCGGTTCCTGGCAGGTATTTCTGCAATAGGAATAGCTTTTGATAAGCTCAGCGGCCCGGGGTACAAGTTTGCTGATTTCTTTGCCTTTCTTCCCAAGCCGACGGCGGCGGACCAGGCTCATCAGCGCATTTTGATCATCGACATCGATGACGTTCAACCCTCCAATTCCAAAACTATTCGGTATTCTTCGCATGACTCTGAGGCAAAATGAATGAAACGTCCCGGCCTGGACTTTGTTCGATAACGGCCCGACTTCAGCTTTCAATCGCATTTTCATTTCGCGGGCCGCCCGGTTGGTGAATGTCATCATCAAAATCCGAGAGGCGTCCGCGCCCGATCGAATCAAAAATGAAGTGCGGGCAATTATGGTACGGGTCTTGCCACAACCGGCCCCGGCCATAACCAGCAGGTTCCGGGCCGAACCCTGGTACTGGGCCGCGGCCTTTTGCTGAGAATTTAACTCGATATCAGCGCTCATGCTCTTTTTCTCCAAAAATGTAAAGCTATGCCACGATACTCAAAATTTGGTTTTGAGAGCATATGATACTGAAAATTATCCATCTGATCAATATAATCCATGATTCGTACCCGCAATGAATCCGAGCTAAGAGGGCTCGACCTTGATTTCACCCAAGAGGGATTTGAAAGATACAAAGATACGGACGCCAAGTTGAGGGGCTTGATTGATACTGAAAATATATGAAATGAAGGCTATGAATGAAAAAATCTTCTTCATTTGTCATTTTTTTATTGCATTTTACAGAATTGATGGTATTGAATGTTGTACGTCGCACTCCAATATACTCTGTATCTGACTTCTCATCTCCGACCGTACCCATTTCCTCTTAGCACCCTGCGCGAGTCCAGCCGAGTTGAACAAGTTTGATGTAAGGAGTATGGCGTCGAGACATGCTTATTTGAGATCTCGCCGATTGCTGCGGATCGATTTAGGGTAAAGATGACTCACAAATGACTGAGAGGTGAAAAAATGAAAACAATAATAGTCTCCGTTTTTTTATCTGCCGTCTTCTTGCTTATGGGGCTCGCCGATAGTGCGAATGCCGTTTCGTTTGGCGAAACTTTTATGATTTCCTTTTACGAAACCTACGATTTAAAGTACAAAAAGAATGAATTTAAATTTGAAGGGATATTGGCTCAGGATGACTCATCCGCCCTGGATAGCCAATCCCGGCTGGATGACCTACTCCTCCCTAGTTACTGGAAGTTCAAAGTCAAATTTAAACACGGAGAACTACATAAAACTAAGGTCGAGGCTGGAAATCTCAATAAAAAAGGTAAGATCGAGAAAGACGGTAAAATTAAAGGAAGTTTCAGCAGTTTTGAGATACGTCCTCACGATAGTCAACCCAACACTTTCTATTTTTACGGTGTTCTCGAAGAAAGCAATTTAAAAGAAGGTGAGCTATTTGCTCACAATCCCTGGTATATTACCGGCAATTTCGAATTTGAAGGCAATTCGGGATTCAAAGAATTTAAAGCCGCGCTAACGAATATAGATCCCCGTTTGGAGCAACTAAATCAGGCACAGATCCCGGAACCCGCAACCCTTTTGCTGATAGTGGTCGGTCTTATCGGCGTGGCCGCAATCAGGAAAAAGCGATTCTAGCGACATCATTCCATAGTTTTGAAAACAAAGGGCAGGATCTACAACTTCCTGCCCTTTGTTTTTCGCAACCATATTGTCAACAACGAGTTTTCTCTATCAAGAACTGAAATATTTTGGAGCCGGACCGGTCAATCAGCCGACTCGGTTTCGTGCGGGCCGCCGACAATGCCACCGTCATGGGGAAGGCTGCTTCGGGTGGAACGCAGGTAGGCGAAGGGCGTCTGATAGAGAAAATTGGACACCCGGGTCATATAGATGTCGGCGTATCCTTCCAATATGCGGGTCAGATAGCTTTTGTCGTTGCCGGCCCGGGTGAGCAGACCCCAGCGCGGATTAAAAAGCATCCCCGCTTTTTGGGCAACTGGCGCAATTTGAATATCCAGACTTGCTATCCCTTGAGTAATTGCTTCACTTCGCCGGCGCAATTTTTCAATGGACTCGCCCGAGTCCTGTCCGTAGCGCAGTTTTTGCCGCTGCAACTGGAGCCTGAGTTGGACCTGTTGCCGCTCCAGGGCGGTCTTTTGCGCCATCATTTTGGACAACTCCACCTGCTGTTCGTGGAATTCCTGCAGGCTTTGGAATTCGATCTCCAATTCGCGCAGTACTAATCCCGTACGCCACCTCAGGATACTCTTGGTGGCATGGACATCGGACTCCAAATGATCACCCACATACATGATGTCGCCCCCTTGCAGCCCGAACGCCTCCTCCACCAAACCGGCGTGACCGCCGACGTAGATCGAACCCATTTTAAGCGGTCCGACCACACGTCTCAGCAGTCCCTCTTCGGTGGCCAATTCGAAGGCAGGCTGTTTTTGCAGAAAGAAATTGGGTTTACCCGCTGAGACGATCACCAGGTCAAACAGGTCCCGCCAGATCATGCCGGCCGGAAGATGGGGGTCAAATGCATAAGGCATTATCTTTCCGACGTATTCCCACTCGGAGTCGGTAATGAGGATGAGCTTCTTGCCGGCCTGCTTTTGATCCAGCAACGTGAGGGGAATTTCTGCATCTTCAACTACGTAGCCGCCCGGATCCTTTAGTATTTCATTTCGCATCAGGCCTTCGGCATATGCCGCATCAAGATTACTCAACATTTGTTCCATCAAATCTGCATAACTCGAAACCTGAGGCAATCCATACCGGTCAAGTTTTTCCACTAACTGAGCGTATATACACGCAAGCGGCAGGTCGAACAGCGTCGTCAGCAGCAGCCAGCGATCATGACGAATATCGACGGTGACCCGCGAGTAAACCTTGCGCAGCGTGTCAAAATCAATGGGAGTCGTCCCATGGCAGGCTCGCTTAATATAGCCGAAACGATTCGGCTTGACGAAGTTGCCGAGTTTTTTGTCGACCACGAGTCCGCGGATGGTCATCTCCGGATCATGCTCAAGATCCTGCACCGGCCAGCCGAGCTCAAACATTCTGCGCTTCAAGTATTCGTACATCGCAAGTTCCCAGCGCATCACATCATAGTTGATCAAGGTGTAGTCCATGTCATAGCCGATGGCCTGGATGGCCTTGAGGTTCAAAGTTCGGTTGGCAAAGATTTCGCGTTCGTGCGGTGGATTCATGATAATTGAATTAGAGCTGTTCATAGCGCTATTCCCATTGCAATCAAGATTTGGGTTCACTTAGATTGAGAGTACAGGATTTAAAATAGGTGAGGCGGATCTACGATCCACCAAAGGCCGATTTACAACTTCGACAATCGGTTAACTCCCCTCATAAACCATCCCGCTTACCAGTGGGATGAGAATTTAAGAGGTTCTACCGTTACCGGATGACTATGCCCCATTAAACTTTGCCTGATTATGCCGGTGGCTTATGAAGGGAGTTAAAATCAGAGGCCGCCAGTAGAGTCTGGCCCAAGCCCCTCCGAGGGGCCATACTCGTACCCCAGCTCTGCTGGTGGTCGCTGATTTAGGTAATAGACAAAATTAGGGCCAAAAGTCAAATAACTGATCGCTGGCCTAATCGCTGGTCGCTACTCGCTGAGGTCGGGCCCAATACCGTTAACTTAACAAACGGGCCTTTTAACAAGAGAGCACCGGAGACGATTTAAAAGAATATAGGTGGAAATTTTATTAGAGTCAAAAAATAAAACCAATATTTGCCTGAAAATACGAACTTTAACGGTTCAGATCTGATAAGGAACCTCAAATTCCTTACCGCCGTGTTTTTGATCCCGAAAAGTGCGACTAAGACTGAAAAACGACCAACTATGGCAGGTATCTTATTTGAATTCAGACACATAGCTTGGTCTGACAAATGACATCAAGTTCAAGATAGATAAAATTAGTCAGCTTAGTCAACAACGTCCCAAAATTCGCGCAACGTCCCGGAATTTGCGCGTCGTCTATGACAGGGCAACCACAAGCGTTGCCCCGCCATAGACGGACGCGAGGCTTATCCCGACAGATAGTGGCTTGCCACGGGTAGTGACAAACGTCATACTAGTCGGTGCCGCAGGGACCGGTGGTGCCAAAGTTGTTGTTATTTTCATCGCCTACGGTGTCAGTGCCCTCGTCGCAGAAGTCGGTCCGATTGCCAAAGGCGGTGTTGCCATCAACCGTAGTATCTGTGGCACCGTCGCTCACTTCGATCCCAATGTTGTTATTCTTCTTGGCCCTGTTATCTTTGAGAGTAACGTCTTCAGCCCCATCTTCAACGTCGAAGCCATCCGCCCCGTTCTTCTCAGCTACGTTATTATTCAGGGTGATCATGGAGATTTCAGAAGGTCCAAAGTCCTCATCATTATTAAGATTGAACCCATCACCGTGATTATTGCGGGAGACATTATGTTCCAACAAGTGATCTTTGCCGGAGATATCGAAGCCGTAAGAGTCTCGAGCCCCGCCGCTGTAAGCAGCTGAATTGTAGCTGAGGGTGATGCCCGTCCCGTTAATATTAAACCCATCCTCCGAACAATGAGTGGCCTTATTGGACTTCACCATCAGGCCGGGGAAGGCGGCGTTGATAAGGAAGCATTCGTCCTCGCCCACGCGGGAGACCACGTTGTAACTCACCTCGCTGTCCCCACAGGTTTGGTTTCCTTCTACGCAAGTGTTCTCACAATCACCATTCGCCGCAAAAAATGGGTCGCAACTCTCACAGTCTTCAGAATCCGAATCCCAAAAGCATGACTCAGGGCCTTCTCCGCCTATATTCCATGCGATTTCGCAGTCCATCTGGTTGTCAAACTGTCGGCATCCTTCTCCTGATTCCGGATCTACATAGAGTGTCCGTGAGGCATCCGCGCAGGGGGCACAGTTTACCTCTATCCCCTCATCAGCCGCTGCGGTTACTGAATTGTGGCGGACGGAAAACGCTCCCCCCGCGACATTGATCCCGTCATCCTCAGAAACATCGACCCAGTTCTTCACCACCTCGAGATTGGAGCCAGCCACTAAAATGCCGTTTTGCTCGGTTATCGAGACGTCGTTTTGCCTAATCTTGAGATTGCTGCCCGATGCTATAATGCCTCCATCGCCACACTTTGTGATGGTGTTCCACCTGATGGAGACGTCATTAGCATTCGCCTCGATACACTGTTCGCCGCAAAAGCGCAGGTCGCTCCACTTCACCCGCGTGTCGTCTCCCTCGATATGGATGCAGTCAATATTGGGTCCGCTTATTTTTACTGCGAAGACGCGCGTGCCGGTGGCTTCTGCATCAACGAAGATGCCGTCCCACTTTCCATTACGGATGGTCAAGTTCTCGATGGTCACGTCATCAGAGGCGACTCTAATGCCGCTTCCGAGAGCTAATGAGCAAGTGTTCGTGCAGAGTCCCTCCTCATCCTCCTCGTTTTTTGGTCCGCAGCCCAGACACTCTCCATCTTGCCAAAAGCATGACGCAGGGCCTTCTCTGCCTATATTCCATGCGTTTTCGCAGTTCCCCTGGATTTCAAACTGGCGACATCCTGCTGAATCGGGAGGTCCTCCAAAGAGTTCCCGGGAATCAGAGCACGGGACACTATCCTCGGGATCGATGATGACCTTTTTGCCGTGGTAACTCGACCCCAACAGGGTGAGGTTATCCTTTTCTTCGATGTTTATCGACTCAAAGTAGGTCCCCGGGGCAATCTTTACCGTATCACCGGGGTTGGCGTCATCGACGGCGGCCTGAATTGAATCAAAGCACCCGCCAGTGCCATTAGGGTTAACACATCGAATTCCGGCCTCGCCTGGCGTCGTGTAGAAAAGCAGCAGGGCCAGGGTAGCTAACGAAACGATCATCGTGTATTTTTTATCCATCGCGAACCTCCTTATGGTTTATAGATGTATGGCTAATCAAGGATATCTTCGACCTCTTGTACGTGGTCAATGGCTTTCCCGTAGTTTCTGCTGTCAAAGCAGTTCCGCGCTTACTGCTGCGCGTTCTCCGCCTCTCTGAGGCGTTCCCGGGCTTCTTAGCCCCTCTGGCTAAAGGCTATCTGCTGCGCATTCCGATCGATGAGCGTGGGCGTGGCAACCCGTTGTATAACCTCCCGGCCAAGGGCCTACAAGTCATGCTCGGCGACGCTCCCGGCCAGGGCCGGTGCTAGGCTGAGGAGGAGACCCGCCAGCGCAATTGCGACCGCCAAGATCGTGCGCACCCTATTTATGTTGCCCTCCTATGAAGGCTCGTTGAAGTACCTTGCTGAGAAGTCGACAAACGTTAACGTGAGCCATTCCGTTAGCTCATATGGCATCACCTCCTTTCAGGTTCTGTTACTCAGAGTCCCGGAACCAAAAAGAACATGGTAATGAAGCCGGCCACCCTCTAAATTCCAACTATCATCTCCTTTCTTAAAGAAAGTCTTCGCAACTGGAAAAATGATAATGGTGGTCCTCTTTTCAGTTCATTTTGCCTCATTATCAGATTGTCTGATACATGGTGATAGGCACGTGAACTCCTGCCGATTCGTGACGAGTCCAACCGGCCTGGAGAAGGTGCCTTCGTTTCAGTGGCCCATACGTGGATGATGAACCCAGTTGGGAACTCTCAAAAATATAAAATGCAGGCAAACGGCCAATTGGCTAGTACGTCATGATCAGAGGGCAATGTCTCGCAAGCGTCTGAAAGGAGAGTGTAAGTTTTGTCGGTTCGCCGAATCTTAGTATTGTTTCACCTTCCCCCTGGAAGAGAAATTCAGCTTCCTTTGTGCAATTCAGGAATGCTCTTTCAATCGAATCCTGAGCCTCGATTCGATCTCAGCATAGCGGAGTTCATCTTTCGACCTGCGGCACAATTGGGCGGTCTCCGCAAAATCCGCCCCTACAACAATGATGATGGAGTCGTTTCTTCGAACTCCCCTTACGGCTTATCTCAAAATGAAGACTGGGTACCAGATAGGTAAGTGATTGCACAACAATAAGAGATTACAGGATTATGTTCCACACTAGAAAGTTTCAGGAGAGTAAATGTTTCTCCCTACATGCAAAAATCATACAAATAAGACGATTTTGCCTATAATGGAATAGATATTAAGTGGTTACATCAATCCAAAGGCAAGGACAAACTGATAAAATCATAGAATAAAATGTGTAATTGTGGGGTAAATTACACAAAATTGTGAATTATTTTGCATGTTCCAACTAAATTGCGGTGTTATTGGAATAGAAGTATCGGTCAAGATTCTGAAGAAGGGTCAAAGCTTGACGGTCTGTTGCCCAAATCCGATTTTCTAATTGCGGCAGTGATTCGTGATGTGGGAGAATTACAAAATTTTTCTTCAGATTTCGTGTATACGCCTAACTAGCAATTGATTACGTCGATGACTTGTACGAAAGTGCTGTAAAATAGTACTTTAGAGCGTAGTACTATCATCTTGATGATGACATCCCTAATAACAGCGTGCTTTCCAAAGCCTGTACCCCGTGGGGGGGTGAGGCCTTTAAAACCTTTTTGAACGCATTGAACTGGTGTCGGATAACGGAGATGGTGCAGCCAGGGTCAGCCAGGGGGTCGGGCCACGCCAAATCATTGACAATGATGAGGGCTCCTTTCCCTGTGGCCAGACCCCCGGGCTCAATGGAAAGAATCAAATCGCTTCCTGCCGCAGGCCGTAAATATCACTCTGTTTTTAACCCAGCCGGAACCCCCAAATCAAATTTCTGCTAAAGCTTTTTTATAAATGGCTGATACACCCGATATGCAGAATAGGGTTTGGAATCAGCAATATTGAAATGAAAGGAATGCAAATTGACCGGCAAAACAGAGATTACATGTCCGTCGTGTAATACCGTATTTACAGTCGACATCGCGAAAATACCTGAAAAAGGGGTTCACGCCAACTGCAAGAAATGCAAATACCGGCTTTTTATTTCAAGGCCGGATGATGCCAAGGATGCTGCGGCTTCAGCATCGGAGCAAAAATTAAATGCTGCCGCCCCTGCCGCACCGGCAAAAAAGACTTCACCTGCCAGGCGTACACCCGGCAATAAACCAGATCCTGTCGCCAGGAAACCGGTAAAAAAAGAAAAACTCACTTCCAGAGCAACTGAAAATAAGCCAGGACCCGGGGTTCAACCTCCTGGAAAACAGCCGAACCCAACCCAAGCGGCAAAACCGTTTGAAAAAAAGAATTTTTTGCTGATCGGCGGTTTAGCCGGTTTAGCACTGCTTATTGTTATCGGAGCAGGATATTTCCTGATGCAGAAATACAATTTGCAGATTACTGCCAAAAATACTGCGGCCGTTCCTCAGAACCAAAACACCCCGAATATGACAGAGCCTTCAGTCGTTGTTCAAGCTCCGGTCACCGCTCCGGCCGAACCTGCTAGTAATATGGAATTAAGCATCGGGGAACTGTTTAATCAGGTTAATCCGGCAGTCGCCACGGTATTAACCTATGACAGCGGCAATAATATTTTCAGGCAAGGAAGCGGATTCTTTATCAACCGGGAAGGAAATTTTATTACCAATTATCATGTGCTCGAAGGAGCCTACTATGTGGTAATCCAATTACATAACAAAACAGAGTACAAGGTGCAATCTGTTCTAGCAGCCAGCGAAAAAAAAGATCTGATCAAACTGGCCGTCAATGTCCCGGGAGATGCCCTGAAGCCCGGGATGTGGCTGGACATTAACCCAAACCAACCCGAAATTGCGGACCAAATCATCGTGATTGGCACTCCCATGGGGCTCGGACGTACGGTGAGCGATGGAATCATATCGGCTATCAGGGAAATACCTAACCGAGGGCTTGCCTACCAGATGACGGCGCCGATTTCAAAAGGATCGAGCGGCAGTCCCGTTATCGATATGAGCGGGAAGGTTGTGGGAGTGGCTTTTTTGCAGTTAGTCAAAGGACAGAATCTGAATTTTGCAATTCCGGCCGAAGAAATTATTGCCCTGGAGGATAAGGAGCCTTTGACCATAGCGGCCTGGACCGAGAAAATCAGCAGAGATAAAAATGATAATCTCACTAACCTTCAAAAAGAAATTATCAGGCATATCCAACCTGAGCGCGCTGATGAAAAAGAAGGCAGAGAAATCTCTCCCCAACCGGCCAATCATGCTTTAAAAGCTAAGCTGGTGTCCGAAATTATCAACGAATCAGGTATCGCCAAACAGATCAATAGCCTAACCGAGGCGGTGTTGGCGTCATTTGAAGAGCAATATGAAAATGCAAATGACAAAAAAGTCGCCAGAGATGATGAGAAGTATACCAGGTTTGAAGATGTTATAAGGCTGGCCACCAATTCAGAAAGATTTATTGGCTATCTCGAAAAAAATCTTGCTTCAGACTTAACCATACCTGAGCTCGAGCAGATTCTGGAATGGTATAAATCGCCCCTTGGGCAAAGAATTGCCGAAATCGAATTCAGTTCTTATGCCGTTAAAAGGGAGCGTGCCAACAAACTGCGAGCTGCATTCAGACTTACCCAATATCAAAGTGCATCGAGGGCTGATCTATTTTCAAGGCTGGACGAGGCGACCGGTGCCACTGATGCTATGGTTGAACTGCAAACCAGCCTAATTGTTCAGAATCAAATTATGGCAAAGGTTTTGTCAAAATCCGAAGAACTTGACAATGTATCGATCGATAAAATTATCCGGACTTTCGAAAACGACATCGATCCCTACCTGGATATGTTTTCTGCTCAACTGGTATTTGCCGGATTTGTCTATGCCTATCGCGGATTACCCATGGCCGATCTAGAAGCGTATCTTTCATTTGCAGAATCCGATGCCGGTCGCCATTTTTACTCTATATTAATGAAAAAGTCGAACACCGTGCTGGTGGACTGCAACAAGCGGATTCTGACATCCGTAATCCGGGTTATGAATGAGGACTCCTGGGTCAATATACAAAAGGATCTTAATGGACCGATAGAAGAAGGATAATGCAGAGTTAAGGGTCAAAGCTTGAACAGTGAATAGTAAAATTATTCCAGATTTTAATTCACAATTCAAGCTTTGACCCTCATACTTTTTATATGATGTAATCATTTCCCAGGTATAATACATGGTCCGTAAATCCCTCATCAGATTAGGGGCATTCAAATCAGCACTATTACTAACTCCCCTTTCAGTTATAATTTCAGCATGCCTTTATCTTATCATATCCCTCATTTTGGGGAAATTTAGATCTTTTGGTATGCTCATTTCAACCATTATACCGGCCCTTGTAGCACCCATTGTCTCCTATATAATTTTGAGTTGGGCCGTGAAACTGGAGAGGGCTGAAGAAAAGCTAAAGAGACACCGATCGCAACTCGAACAGACCGTACAAGAAAAAACAAAAGAATTAAGAACGCAAAATGAAGCACTGAATAAAGTACTAGAGCAAAAAGTCAATACGGAACGGGAACTGAGAGCAATAAAAGGTGAATTGGAAGAAAGGGTGGAAGAACGTACATCCGAACTATTGATCGCTAAAGAGCAAGCCGAGACCGCCAGCCAGGCTAAGAGCGAGTTTCTGGCTAACATGAGCCATGAACTGAGAACACCTTTGAACCACATCATGGGCTTTACCGAGCTGGTAGTGGATAAAAACTTTGGGGATTTAAACGAGACCCAGGAGGAATATCTCAATGATGTACTGCAAAGTAGCAAGCATCTCCTCTCTTTAATAAACGATATCTTAGACCTTTCAAAGGTGGAGGCGGGCAGGCTGGAGGTGGAACCAACGGATGTTAACCTGAGAGAGCTTTTAGAAAGCAGTGTGATCATGTTTAAAGAAGCGGCCCTCAAGGAAGGGATACGACTGTCTATGAACATAGATGGGATCCCCGAGACAATACGCGTAGATGAGCGAATGCTCAGGCAGATCATGTACAATCTTATGTCCAATGCAGTGAAATTCACAATGACCGGAGGGGAAGTGTATTTGAATGCACAAATCCCTGACGTCAAGGAAAATCAGCTTCGGTCCATAACTGGCGATCACCAAAATAGCATCGAGGTCAGCGTGGCCGACAACGGTATCGGTTTAAACTCAGCAGATTTGGACCGTATCTTCAACCCTTTCGAACAGGTTGATGGAACAGCGGGACGAAAATATCAAGGGACCGGTTTGGGTCTTTCTTTGACGAAAAAACTGGTTGAGCTGCATGGCGGCAAGATTTGGGTGGAGAGTGACGGTGAAGGCAAAGGGACTACCTTTCATTTTATCATGCCGGCGCAACGTTAGTTTTCGTTCGGGCAAATTACTGGATAGGTTGAGTCATTTTTTGAATCCAATCGATCTCAGTCCCGAAGAAAAATCTAAACGGATTTTTTCCGGTCTCGCGGCGATCACCACAATACCGTTTTTCTTAGCAGCTTCTGTTATTCATATTGCCCAGGCGAATTATTTTTTTGGTGGTTTCCTTCTGTTGTCCGGCATTGGGATCGTGCTCTGTATTTTAGTATTCAGGAATTACAGGGATGTCAGCAATGTATACAGAATCGCGCTGATCTTGATAGGCCTTTTTCTTCTTTATCTTTTGACCGTAAGCGGACCTAACGGACATAGAGCACTTTGGCTCTATGTTTTTCCACTGGAAGCGTTTTACCTCCTCGGTCGCAGAGAGGGCAGTATTTATACATCGATTTTTCTGGGTTTGGTGACGCTCTTCCTGATTTTTCAAAATTACCTTCCTGGGGATGTTTATCATGATCGAGGATTCACGTACAGGTTCCTTGGATCTTTGTTAATTGTCGGAGTCCTCTCCTATTCTTTTGAGACGGTGCGCTACAATTATCAGGCCGGGATGAACAAGAAACAGTCGCGGCTTCAGGAGGAAACGAAGAAACTGGCTGAAGCAAAAAAAATGGCCGAATCAGCAAATATAGCTAAAAGTGAATTTCTGGCCAATATGAGCCACGAACTGCGTACGCCATTAAATCATATTATCGGATTTACCCAACTGGTGGCAGATAAGCGGTGCGGAGAATTGAATGCGACCCAGGCGGATTATCTTAATGATGCCCTCAGCAGCAGCCAACATCTGCTATCGCTGATCAACGATATCCTGGACCTGTCGAAAGTCGAGGCCGGCAAGCAGGAGCTGAACCTATCGGCGGTCAACTTAAACCGGTTATTTGAAAATATCCTGGTCATGTTCAGGGGAAAAGCGGACAAGCACGGTATCCACCTGACCATGGAAACAGAGGGCTGCCCGGCTGTCATTCAGGTAGATGAGCGCAAGCTCAAACAGATATTGTACAACCTTTTATCCAATGCAGTAAAATTTACACCCGCAGACGGAAAAATCCATCTATCCGCAACCGGGATAAACCTTCGCGAATCCCAGGTTGCCGGATCCTTGCAACCCACATCAGAGCGTGCCGTCGAAATTTCAGTGTTTGACAGCGGTGTCGGCATCAGACAGGATGATCTTGAACGAATTTTCGATTCTTTCGAGCAGGCTTCGCACGCGGCAGACCGCAAGTTTCCTGGAACGGGCCTCGGGTTGGCCCTGAGCAAAAGGCTGGTTGAGCTACATGGCGGCAGGATCTGGGCCGAGAGCGCCGGCAAGGGTCAAGGCGCTGTTTTTCGGTTTACCATGCCTTTTTAAGCTTCACCAAATGAGACGAAACCATCTCGAGTCAGACAATCCTGTTGGGCGTCTATCCGTAACTAGAGGAAACCATATCGTGTTTTTTGGTGCGGAAACGGCTACTGATTAAAGGTATCCGTTCAGGGGTTCAGGGTTCAAGGTTCAAAGGTTAAGGTTCAAGTCCAGTCGAAACCATTGATTGACGAGCCTTGAGGCAAACAAAGACACATCGGAGACTGTTAAGTATGATGGAACTCGGTCGTAAATAGCTGGTCGGCCAATATTGTAAATGCCGATCAACAAAGGTAATCCTGAACGGTGAACCTTGAACCTGTGAACGCTTACGATTAAAGATTAATAGGCAAATTATGAAACAACAAGTTAGGCCCAGACACACCGATACTTTTCAAATATTAGGCTGGTTTGATTGTCAACGATGATCTTTAGGATTGACTTTACAACCATATTGTCCTACTGAAACATCTTTAGTCGGGGGCGTGGCTCGGTCCATGAGAACACAGCGTGCGGGACGCTGGGGCGTACGCTTAAATTGCGCCTTCTCGACCATTCCGTTTAAATTCAGGCACGTACTTCAGTTGTTCCCCCCTGACATTGAGCGTGAAACGGACCCCATCTCCTGTGGTTTCCATCCTTTTTATAATTTAGAGCAAGCGCACAAACATAAAATTTTCAATAAAAACAGTGTGATAAATTAAAATACTACTTGATTTTTTTTGCTATAAATACTACTAAACACTTAAATTTTAAAGCAGATTGCCCTAAAATAGGG